>OGJB01000026.1_pt1 | contig 33820 bp, 30 predicted proteins | sample 1571991 | NCBI WGS metagenome assembly OGJB01 (sample SAMEA2582105, study PRJEB24529) | metagenome | biome: Human gut stool | place: China | collected 2011
ATATTCCCGAATGTATTGGTTATTAGTGTATTATGTGCATTTTATTATATTTCTACTCTAACGTTCTGTGTATAATAATTATCTACATATTAAGTCACTTAAGTTAGCTATTATACTGTTCAATTCTGCATTTTTATCCTTATTTTATGTTGCTTTTGTTAAAAATATATCATCTCAGAGGCTGTCTTTTATGTCCGAGGAGGGGCATTTTTCACCCTTTGTAGAGGGGTAAAACACCATCCTAACCCTCATAGTTTGCATTTTTTCTTCGAAAACTCACTAAAAAGTACTGATTTTTGCCTCTTTTGGTTTCTGTTTTGGGTAGGTAAGGATAATTTACATTACTCAGACTGATTGCGCTTCTTGCTCCGTTTCATTTAGCGGATTAAAAATCCATAATAGTTTGCTGTACAGCGGTGAATTGCAAATCTACCTGAACTTAATGAGAATAATTTCCGGAACAGATGGAATAGGTAAACTGCCAAAACAGAGATTTTATCTTTACAAAACAATTCTGAATTGCCCCTAAAGAACTCAATTTTAAAATCACGATTTCTCCCTATGTTTCATCTCTTATTTCCAATTTTTGCATGAATATGGAGCATTTTTAAACAAAAAAGACCTTGATTGCAGAACGCAACCAAGGTCTCCGGAGATTATATATTTAACCTATTGAAATCTCGCTAGATTAGATTTGCTCGCTCCAGTCCTCCTGGCTCTTACGAACGTAAGTCTGGTAACGGAGCTTAGCCATCTTCTCTGCCTGAGAGAAGAGCTCATCAGCCTCCTTAGGGAATGCCTTCTGTACAGAGAGGTAACGAACCTCACCGAGCAAGAAGTCGCGGAAGTTCTCCCAGTTAGGAGCCTTAGAGTCGAGTGTGAATGGGTTCTTACCCTCATCAGCCAACAGTGGGTTGTAACGCCACAAGTGCCAGTAACCGCACTCAACAGCCAACTCTTCCTCGTGCTGTGAACGACCCATACCGCCCTTACGCTTCAAACCGTGGTTGATACATGGTGCGTAAGCGATGATGAGTGATGGACCTGGATAAGCCTCAGCCTCGCGGATAGCCTTCAATGTCTGAGCATTGTCAGCACCCATAGCTACCTGAGCTACGTAGATGTAACCGTATGTAGTCTGCATCAAACCGAGATCCTTCTTACGGATACGCTTACCCTGAGCAGCGAACTGTGCGATAGCACCGAGTGGAGTAGACTTAGAAGACTGACCACCAGTGTTAGAGTAAACCTCAGTATCGAGTACCAGGATGTTAACATCCTCACCAGAAGCCAATACGTGGTCGAGACCACCGTAACCGATATCATAAGAAGCACCGTCACCACCGATGATCCACTGTGAACGCTTAACGAGGTAGTGATCCAAAGTCTTGAGCTCCTTGCAGATAGGGCAACCCTTCTCAGCGCCGGCAGCGATGAGAGGCTTCAACTCTGCAGCAGCCTCCTTAGAACCCTCAGAATCGTTCATGTTAGCCATCCACTTGTCAGCAGCAGCTACGAACTCAGCAGGAACATGCTCCTGAGCCTTAGCCTCCTCGAGCAAGTGAGCGATGCGCTCCTTCATCTTCTTGTTACCCATTACCATACCGAGACCGAACTCGCAGAAGTCCTCGAACAATGAGTTGTCGAATGCAGGCCCCTGACCCTTAGCGTTCTTTGTATATGGAGTAGATGGGATAGAAGCTGAGTAGATAGAAGAACAACCAGTAGCGTTAGCAATCATCTGACGATCACCGAAGAGCTGAGAAATCAACTTAACGTATGGAGTCTCACCACAACCAGAGCAAGCACCAGAGAACTCGAACAATGGCTGAGCGAACTGAGAGTTCTTAGGGCTCTGCTTGATGTCTACGAGATCCTGCTTAGAAGCTACCTTGTGTACGAGGTACTCCCAGTTAGCTGCTTCCTTGACCATATCCTCTGCGTCTACGTTGAATGGAACCATTGTCAACGCCTTCTCACCCTTCTTACCTGGGCAGACGTCAGCACAGTTACCACAACCAAGACAGTCGAGTACTGAAGTCTCGATGCGGAAGTGCATGCCAGCCAAAGCCTTAGGTGCCTTAACATCCTGAGTCTTGAGACCCTCGATGCCTGCGAGCTCCTCATCGGTCAATACGAATGGACGGATAGCTGCGTGAGGACAAACGAATGAACACTTGTTACACTGGATACAGTTCTCTACGTTCCATACTGGTACGAATGCCTCAACACCACGCTTCTCGAATGCTGCAGTACCGTTCTGCCATGTACCGTCAACTGTGTTGTGCTTAACGAAGTCAGAAACCTTCAAGAGGTCACCTGCCTGGCCGTTGATAGGACGAACGAGCTCCTTAACGAATGCTGGAGCGTTATCCTCCTTAGCCTCATCGTCAGCGAGGTTAGCCCAAGCTGGATCTACTGTCAACTGCTTGTACTCACCACCACGGTCAACAGCGCCGAAGTTCTTGTCAACAACGTCCTGACCCTTCTTAGAGTAAGACTTAACGATGAATGCCTTCATCTGCTCTACAGCGAGATCCAAAGGAATAACCTCTGTGATACGGAAGAATGCAGACTGGAGGATGGTGTTGGTACGGTTACCGAGACCAATCTCCTGAGCAATCTTAGTTGCGTTGATATAGTAAACAGTGATGTTGTTCTGAGCGAAGTAACGCTTTACCTTGTTAGGGATGAAGTTAACCAATTCCTCACCGTCGAAGATAGTGTTCAACAGGAAGAAACCGTTCTTACGCAAACCACGTGTTACATCGTACATGTGGAGATAAGCCTGTACGTGGCAAGCTACGAAGTTAGGAGTATTTACCTGGTATGCGCTGTGGATAGGGCTGTCGCCGAAACGCAAGTGAGAGCAGGTGAAACCACCAGACTTCTTAGAGTCGTAAGAGAAGTATGCCTGGCAATACTTGTTGGTATTGTTACCGATAATCTGAACTGAGTTCTTGTTAGCACCAACAGTACCGTCAGCACCCAAACCGTAGAACTTAGCCTCGAACAAGTCGTCGCCACCCATTGGGATTTCCTCCTCTTCTGGGAGAGAAGTGAATGTAACGTCATCAACGATACCTACAGTGAAGTGGTTCTTTGGCTGTGGCAACTCGAGGTTCTTGAATACAGCAACGATCTTAGCTGGAGTTGTATCAGAAGAACCGAGACCGTAGCGACCGCCAACGATCAATGGCTTGCGCTCGTCATCGTAGAGAGCTGACTTAACGTCGAGGTACAATGGCTCACCCTCTGCACCTGGCTCCTTAGTACGGTCGAGAACAGCGATACGCTTAACTGTAGCTGGGATAACCTTCTTCAGGAAGTCAACAGAGAATGGACGGAACAGGTGAACTGCAACCATACCAACCTTCTTGCCCTGCTTGTTCAAGTAGTCGATAGCCTCGCGAGCTGGCTCTGTAGCAGAACCCATCAGGATGATGATGTTCTCAGCATCCTCAGCACCATAGTAGTTGAAGAGGTGGTACTCACGGCCAGTAATCTTAGTCATCTCCTGGCAGTACTTCTCTACTACCTCAGGGATTGCATCGTAGTAAGTGTTGCAAGCCTCACGGTGAGTAAAGAATGTCTCTGGGTTCTCAGCGGTACCGCGAGTAACAGGACGCTCAGGAGTCAAAGCACGGTTACGGAAGTCCTCGATGAACTCATCCTTAACCAATGGACGGATGTCTTCCATATCCATCTCCTCGATCTTGTGGTACTCGTGAGAAGTACGGAAACCGTCGAAGAAGTTAATGAAAGGAACCTTTGTCTCCAATGTAGCCAAGTGAGGAACTGCAGAGAGGTCCATAACCTCCTGAACAGAACCTGAGCAGAACATAGCGAAACCTGTCTGGCGGCAAGCCATTACGTCCTGGTGGTCACCGAAGATACAAAGTGAGTGAGAAGCCAATGTACGAGCTGATACGTTGAACACGCAAGGGAGCAACTCACCAGCAATCTTGTACATGTTAGGAATCATCAGCAACAAACCCTGAGAAGCAGTGTAAGTTGAAGTCAAGGCACCTGCCTGGAGAGAACCGTGAACTGCACCGGCAGCACCAGCCTCTGATTCCATTTCCTGGATAGAAACTCGCTGACCGAAAAGGTTCTTACGACCTTTGGCAGCCCATTCATCTACATGCTCCGCCATTGGTGATGATGGAGTAATAGGGTAGATAGCAGCAACCTCAGTAAACATGTAGCTTACGTGTGCGGCAGCTGTGTTACCATCACAAGTGATAAATTTTTTCTCTTTAGCCATTTTACTTTTAGATAAAATATTAAAAATGTTTTGTATTTAATTCATTCTTATTCTAATGTTCTTATTCTAATGTTGAGTGTTGAATGTTGAGTGTTGAGTTAGGCTTGCGCCCTTATGTGTCTTCATGCTGATGCCGTTAGGCAATTCAACATTCAACACTCCACATTCAACATTCCCTAATAAAGGAACCCCAGAAGCCATAACGGAATCCTGTTGTCCTTGCCTACCTCGGTATTGTATCGGGCATAGATGATGTCGGGATTGTTGCGCACCTTGTTTGGAGATTGCGCATCGCAGATTCTGAACTTCTTCTCACCATCTACAATGAAGTAGTGGTCTTTGCCGGTCTGGCTTACCTTGTGGTCTTTCCAGACCGAGTTGACGAAGAATGTTTCCATCACCTCCTGCTTGTCTATCTTGATAGGATAGATGGCGTACATCAGGTTGGAGTTGTGCATCATCACCTTGGATGGTTTCTTTGGGAACTCCTGCCCGGTAGGGTAAATCATGTTGATGAGTCGCGCATCAGCAAGATACTTGATGTAGTTCATTACCGTAGCTCTACTGGTGTTGATCTCTTCGGCAAGCTGGCTCACGTTGGGAGCCTTGGCACCTTCTACAGCTAGCTGATAGAAGAGCTGCTTGATCTTGGTGAGATATTTCAGTTCGATTTGCTTGATGAGGAGGATGTCTACCTCGGTCATCATGTTCATTGTCTTTAGTAGATTCTCTGTGAAGTTGCGGTTCTCCAGGAAGAATGGATAGAATCCATGATGCAAGTAGTCCTGGAAGTATTTCATCGGGCTCACCTTAGGCAGTATCTGCTTGATGATGTGCTCGTGATTGCGCAAGATTTCATCGAGTGTATATGGCTGGAAACTGTTGCCAGTCTGCAGGTTGATAAACTCTCTGAAAGAGAAGCCTCGCAAATTATAGCTTTTCACGATTCCATTGAGCTCAGGATTCTCTTCCTTCAGTCTCATCACGCTGGAACCTGTGAACACGATTCTTAACTCTGGATAGAGGTCGTAGCATTTGCGCAGTTCCTTGCTCCAGTCCGACTGCTTGAAGACCTGGTCGATGAGAAGGGTTCTGCCGCCGTGGCGAACAAAGTCACCTGCAAAATCTGCGATTCCTCTGCTTTGAAAATAGAAATTGTTCATATTCACATACAGACACTTGCGGTCAGTAGGGCCAAAGTGCTCCTTGGCATATTGAAGGAGGAATGTAGACTTTCCTACACCGCGTGTTCCCTTTATGCCAATCAAACGGTCGCTCCAGTCGATTTCGTCCATCAGAGTGCGTCTTACTGGTGCGTCCGTATGCTCTACGAGGTATGTATGTGTTCTGAAGAATGCTTCTTCCATGAGTTTATATCGTTTCTAATTGTTTTTACGATGCAAAGGTAATTAAATATTTCTAATTTGCAAACTCTAGATAGCAAAAAGTAACTTTTTTTTCATTATTTAGCACTTGTCTAAGTAAAAATGGGCATTTTCTGCCCTTTTTTGCACTTTTCTTTATATCTTTGCACCATGAAATTACATATTTTCAATCCAGAACATGATTTGGCTTTGGCTGCAAATCTGAAACAGTTCACCGCGCCTCATGCGGGTAGACAACTTAGAAGTGATCTTGCTTTCATTCCGGCTCTTTGGGCGGAAGAGGGCGACCTCGTACTTGTGGATGATATTGATTTTGCGAAGAATAGGGTGCGCCATTTTGGGGCTGAACTGAACAGCAAGGTTGAGTTCATCACCAAGCCTCAGCTGAAGCATCTGCTCAAGACTGAATTTCTGGACAGTGTCCATCCCTGGGGATGGAACCTTTCGCTGAAAGGTGAGTTGGAGCGTTTGGGAATTCCGGAGATTATGTTGCCGACTGATGCTGTATTAAACAAGGTACGCGAGGTGAGCAGCAGGCAATGGGCTGCCCTTCATCTGCAGCGAGGCGTGGAATATGTTACTGAGACGGCCCGTGTCAAAGAACTCATTCTCCAGCACGGCAAAGCTGTTGTCAAGGCTCCCTGGAGCAGCAGCGGGAGGGGAGTGAAATATGTAAGTGCTGAGGATTTCAAGACTGCCGGAGATTATCCTACCTTCGAAAGATGGATGGCAAACATGATTTATCATCAGGGCGGCGTAACCGTAGAACCCCTATATAATAAGGTGAGAGATTTCGCCATGGAGTTTGAAATGAAAGATGGTAAGGCGCTCTATCGCGGTCTTTCGCTTTTCGATACGATCAAGAACGCCTATTCGGGCAATGTGCTCTGCTCTGAAGATGATAAGGTGGAAATGATGAAACCGCTCATTAGCGAGGCGCAGCTTGCCGGAATCAGACAGCGCATCATCGAGGTAATGGAGCCGGCGCTGAAGGATATTTACAGTGGTCCGTTCGGCGTTGATATGATGATCTGCACGAAAGGGGAGAAGGATGAATTCTGCGAGACTGTGCTGAATCAGGAAGGTGAGGACGTAAACAGAACCGGACTGGGCGTGGTTCCTTGCATTGAAATCAATCTGCGCAGAACGATGGGTCATGTGGCAATAGATCTATACGAACATCTTGTGGCTAATTCGAGCGATGAGATGAAGACCAACAGGACGAACATCATGCGCGTGGAATATGATGGAAACAGATATCATCTCAGAATTAAGCCAGGCAGACATTCGGAAGAGGCACCGCTGCATTGATTTTTTTTGTAAAGAACATAGATGCTTTTGTTAAGAAATAGTAAAATCGGCTTTTCCCGTGCAAGGATTAGCCGATTTTTCATTTTATCTTCAGAACTCACGATTCAGATTCCGATTCGGGAAATGCCTTTTAAAGAGAAAAAGTCCCTATGGGTTCAGGAGCGTTGAGTCATTAAAATGAACCAATAAATTAGAGAAATATGTATAAGAAAGTATTTAGTGCAGCTATTTTAGCTTCAGCTGCAATGGCAATGACTTCTTGCAGCTCAAGCAAGAATGCACAGAATGAGAACGCAACAAAGGCTGAGAAGATAACGGAGGCAGAGGCTGCCCGTCCGTCGGCAGATGAGGAAATGGACGAGAGTTATCTTGTCCTCTCAGAGGCTCAGCAGAACATCGTGAAGAAGAATAATGATTTCGCTTTCAGACTCTATCAGCAGATCAGCGGTATGGATTCTGAGGTGGTTTCGCCAATGAGCATCGCCTATCTGATGGGAATGCTTGCAAATGGTGCCGACGGCAAGACTCAGCAGGAGATTCTGAAGGCAATCGGTTGCGAGGGCGTGAGCGTGAAGGAACTCAACGACTGTTATAAGGCGCTGATGCTTTCGGCTGGCAAGCTCGACAAGCAGACAACCGTAAACATTGCCAACTTTATCGCCATCAATAAGAATTTCACATTGAACAGCGATTTCGCTCGTACCGTAGCCGATTCTTATCAGGCGGGCGTGGAGAGCATGGACTTTACCTCTCCTAAATCTGCCACTCGCATTAATGACTGGTGCAAGAAGCAGACTAAAGGCATGATTCCTAGCATTATCGACCAGGTAGACCCAGCAGCCGTTTCTTACCTTCTGAATGCTATTTATTTTAATGGAATCTGGCAGGAGAAGTTTGATGCGAAGAATACTAGACTCGAGAACTTCAGCGGTTACACCCGCGATATTAAAAAGGTGAACATGATGCACCAGAACAAGAAGTTTGCCTATACTGAAAATGATATGTTGCAGGCTGTAGAGCTGCCATACGGAAATGGAAGTTATCAGATGACCGTTCTTCTTCCTAAGGCTGGCAAGAGCATCAGCGAGGTGATGAAGGAGATGGATGCAGATAAACTTCAGAAGTTGAGTAATGACATGGACCGTTGCCAGGTAGATTTAAAATTCCCTAAGTTTACCACAGAGATGGATTTGTCGCTCAACCAGATTATCAGTAAATTGGGCGCTCCAAGCATCTTCCAGCCAGGCACGGCAGATTTCAGCCGTTTTGCCAATGGCAACTTCTACGTATCGAAGATGTTGCAGAAGGCAAAGATTGAGGTAAGCGAGCGTGGAACCAAGGCTGCTGCCGTAACAGCTGCTGTGATGCTGACCTCACTGGGTCCTCACGAGATGAAGCGTGTAGAATTTCATGCCAACCGCCCATTCGTTTATTTCATTACCGAACGTAACAGTGGCGCCATTCTCTTCATGGGTCAGTTCCTTGGAGAATAATAACAGAGAATTTGCAGGTTCTTAAAACTAGAAAAGCGAAAGCCAAGTCCGTAATCCGGAATCTGGCTTTCGCTTTTTCTATTTTGTTTTATTCGCTTGCTTGCTCCTGAAACTTTTCTATGAACTCATCCTCGGTAATGATTGGAATATTGAGTTCATGGGCTTTCTTGTTCTTCGAACTCTGCGAAGCTGCATCGTTGTTAATCAGGAAGTTAGTACTCTTGCTAACGCTTCCCGTAACCTTGCCGCCCTGACTTTCAATATAAGCCTTCAGCTCGTTGCGGTTCTTGTAATGATGCACATCTCCGGTTACGACGAAAGTCAGTCCCTGGCATTTGTTTCCCGTTTCTACAGGCTCCTGTTCCTCGATAATCAGCTCGGACAGCAGATGCTGCACATGCTGGAAATGAATATCGTCCTTGAACCATGCGATAAACTTGGCACTCTTTTCCGGTCCAATGCCATCAATGCTTGCAAACTCATCATCGAACATGCTCAGGCGCGCCGTTTCTATCAGTTCCTTCACCTTGTAACGGCTGAGCAGTTTTTTAGCCACATCGCCGCCGCAGAGCGGAATATTCAAGGCGTAGAGCAGATGACGGCCATCAGTATGGCGGCTTTTCTCTACACTCTCCAGAAGATTGCTTACGCTCTTCTTGCCAAATCCTTCGAAACAGGAAATCTCGAACGCATAATTCTTCAGTTTGTAGAAATCTGCATATTCCCTGATAAAACCATGATTGATGAATTTCCAGACAGTCTGTTCTGAGATTCCGTCAATATTGATTCCTTCCTTGCTGACGAAGCGGGCAAATTTCTTAAGTTGTTTGGCTGGGCAGGCTGCATTGGTGCAATGGAGAGTCTTCGTGCCGCTCTCACTCTCGCGCACTACGGCTGTCGCATGGCAAACCGGACATTCGTCGGGAATGACAAAACTCCCCACAACCTCTGTAATATTGATTACCTTCGGGATAATCTTATTGGCCTTGATGACCTGCAGTCTGGTTCCCTTGTCGCCAATGCCCAGACGCTCGCATTCGCTTACATTGCAGAGTGAGGCACGCTGCACGGTGGTTCCTTCAAGTTCTACCGGTTTAAAAACAGCTACAGGCGTGATGGTGCTGGCTGCGCACGACCATTCGATGTGGTCGAGTTCTGTCTCTGCATGTTCATCTTGCCATTTGAAGGCAAATCCTGCCCTCGTAGCGTGGTGGCCTGTAACCGACCCCGTAGCTGCATAAGCCGTATCATCGTAGCAAATCACCAGTCCGTCTACCGGGAAAGGATTCTTCTTGCTTGTCACCTTCTCCGTAAACTTGTCTATTTCCAGCTGGATATTTTCTGTGGTAGGGTGGTCAATACGCTCACGTTCTACAGGATTCATTCCCAGGTCTTTCAGCATCTGCATGCGTTCGCCCCATGAGGTAAGTTCCCGCTCAGTATAAACCAGGGTGAACGGAATCCATTGGATGTGGCGCTGCTTCACCTCTTCAATATCCTTCAGCGTGAGTGAGCCTGAAGCGAGGTTTCGTGGATTGGCGTAATCGCCTTCGCTTTCGATGATGAACTGTTCGAAATCAGCATACGAAATGACGGCCTCTCCTCTTACTACAAGATGTCCTTTCTCTGAAATGGTAGCAGGAATGCCTGAAATGGCTGGAGCCAAGTGGGTAATGTTGGTGCCGATGTGTCCGTTACCGCGGGTAACGATTTTGGTGAGTTTTCCGCCGTCATAGGTTACTACGAGGGTCAGTCCGTCCAGTTTCCATGAAATCCAGATAGGGCGGTCTTCTGCCCATTTTACAAGATCACTTACCTGTTTGGTCTTTGCCAGAGAGAGGGCGGCAAATTCATGCTCCTCTTTCTTTCCTACGATAGAATCTTCTGACACGCGATTAGTAGGGGAGTCAGGCAGAATTTCGCCTGTTTCCTCTTCCAATCTCTTGAGCTGGTCGAAAAGGGCGTCCCACTCATAGTCGGTCATGAGTTCGCCTTTTCCGTTATAATAACTATCCGAAGCTTGGTTGAGTCTTTCAACCAAGCTCTTCATCTGCAATAGTTTCTCTTCCATAATGAATGCTTGAGGATGTTAATTAAATGTTGTGTTTTTCGATGGCCAGAAATTATTCTGCAGGTTCCATGGCTATGGAGAGTTTTTCAAAGGCGAAACGCTGACCTCTGTTTCCTCCATAGTTTACTCGTCCGCAGATGCAGAAACCCATCGAAGACAGAAGGTTAATCATCGGCGTATTGTCAAAGTTGGTGTCAACCTTGATGCTAGGTATTTTTTCTACCTCGCACATGCTGTTCACCTTACTGATGAAAATACGCGCTAAACCTTCACGCTGGAAACTAGGCAACGTAGCAAAGCGATGTATTACATAATAATCGCCATCGGTAATCCAGTTGCCTACTAATTTCTTATATTTGGGTTCACCATTCAATATGACTGCTCCATAGACAACCACCTCTTCGTTTACAGTTAGAACGAAGGCGTTGCCATTTTCTATGTCTTTTCTGATGTCTTTTTCTGATGGATATTCCTCAGTCCATTGGTGACGTCCCGATTCTATCATACTTTGGCGAGCCTGGTCGATGACTTTCCAGCAAGCAGCAAAGTCCTTAATATACGCCTGTCTGAAGTTTGTCTTCATATTAATTACGCTTTTATTATTCGGGTGCAAAATTAACAAAAAAAAACGAATTAAACTAAAAAACGGAGGAAAAACTTCACTTTTTTGTTCGTTTTCCTCCGTTTTTCTTGTTTTCTGCTCATTTTGAGCTGTTTTTCCATTGCTTTTTGCCAGGAAGCCAGGTGAATAAGATTCTACGCCAAGCACTTGTCGAGCTCAGCAATGATAGCATCTTTCTGTTCCTTGATATGTTGACCGATGAATACGATTTTTATCATGCGGTCGCCCAATTCCTGATCCCATTCCTTCTGCAGCTGTGGATTATTCATCAATACCTGGGCGAGTTCGTCTTTCGGCATGGTAGCCAACCATTGGCCAGCCTGCTTTACAGTCTTCTGCTTGCCAGCCTGTTCGAACACGTAGCACATGTCGCGCTCATCATCGAAATAGCAGATTCCCTTGGCGCGAACCACGTCTCTAGGCCATTTTCTTGCTACGAAATCATCGAAGAGGCCCAGGTCGAAAGGTTTGCGGCGGTAGTAGACAAATGTACCGATTCCGTATTCCTCAACTTCTCCGCCTTCATGATCATGGTCATGGTCATGGTCGTGATGATGGTGATGATGATGATGCTCATGCTCATCGTGGTCGTGGTCATGCTCATCGTGGTCATGATGATGATGCTCATGTTCGTCTTCCTCGTCATGATGGTGATGATGTTCATGTGCTTCTTCTTCTTCATCTTCTTCATGCTCTTCGTTTCTTTCTGATTCAATCTCCTGAATCCAACCGGCTGAAGTGGATACGGTTTCCCAATCAAACTTCTTAGTGTTGACGATCAGATTCAAGTCAACGTCACCATAGTTGCATTCAAAGATTTCTGCCTTAGGCTGGATGGCACGGATAATCTGCTTCAGGTGCTCCAGTTCCTTAGGTTCAACCTCTGCAGCCTTGTTCAGAAGAATGATGTTGCAGAACTCAATCTGCTGGATGACGAGCGAAGCTAGATCTTCCTCATCCATATTCTTCTTCATCAGGTCGCTGCCGTTGGAGAATTCATCCTTCATGCGCAAAGCATCTACTACGGTAACGATGCTGTCAAGGCGCAGAATGCCATTCTCGATGTACTGAGGACCGAGGGATGGGATAGAGCAGATGGTCTGTGCAATAGGAGCAGGCTCGCAGATTCCGGAAGCCTCGATGACAATGTAATCGAAACGCTTCATGTCTACGATTTCCTTGAGCTGTTCTACCAGGTCCATCTTCAATGTGCAGCAGATGCAACCATTCTGGAGAGAAACGAGCGAATCATCTTTCTGACCTACTACGCCACCTTTTTCTATAAGGGCTGCATCAATATTGACTTCACCAATATCGTTGACGATGACGGCAAACTTAATACCTTTTTCGTTAGCTAAAATCTTGTTGAGAAGGGTTGTCTTTCCACTACCCAGGTAGCCTGTCAAGAGCAATACAGGCACTTCCTTCTTTTCGTTCATATTAAAATTTTTTAATGTTATACTTCTTAAACCCAGTCTGCTGATAATGCTGCTTTCTCGGGCAACTGTCATCTGGCAGTCTGACGGTTTTGCGAAACTGCAAAGATTGTGCCACACCTTATTTTTTTGCCATCTTTTTTTCGTACACCCCTTTTTGTCAGTTATCTTGTGTTATTTTTAGGTTATATTTCATGTTTTTCTCATTTTTCTTTGGTGGTTTCAACTAGAAATAGTATATTTGCAGAGAAAATGTGTTTCAAACAGCACATAAACTTAATGAATAAACATATTTAATATACATAAGTAAGTTAAGATGAAAAAGTTTAAGGTTTTAGTTCTGACGGTTGTGGCAGTCCTTATGCTGTCATCTTGCGGCACTACTCAGACGGTGCCTCTGACCGGTCGCACTCATCGCATCTCTGTATCCGATGAGCAGGTTCTCAGTCTGTCTAATCAGGAATACACAAAGTACATGGCTTCTGCCAAGAAGTCGACCAATGCAGCCAATACGGCGATGGTTCAGCGGGTAGGAAAAAGACTTGCCAATGCTGTTGAACTCTATTTGAAGCAGAATGGATTTGAAGCCGACGTGAAGAATTATTCATGGGAATTCAATCTGGTACAAGATAAGTCTGCCAATGCATTCTGTATGCCTGGCGGTAAAATCGTGGTTTATGAAGGACTTTTGCCTTACACTCAGAATGATACCGGTTTGGCAATCGTTTTGGGTCACGAAATAGCTCATGCTGTGGCTAAACATAGTGCTGAGCAGCTCACCAAACAGCAGAATCAGCAAACCGGTACAAGTATCCTGGGAACTGTGTTGAACCAGACTGTAGGTAATGGTGTAGGTAATGTGGCAAGTGCAGTTGCTGGACAGTATTTCTCATTTCGCAATCTGAAGTACTCCCGTGACAATGAAACCGAGGCAGATTACATGGGGCTTATCTTCGCAGCCATGGCAGGTTACGATCCTCAGCAGGCCATTCCTTTCTGGAAGAGAATGTTGCAGGGCTCAAGCAGCAATCAGAGTGATATTTTCAGTGATCACCCTTCAGACGCCAAGCGTATTGCTGCCTTGCAGAAGGAAATGCCTACTGCGCTGAAGTATTATAAGCCTCAGACAACTTATAAGGTAGGTTCTACGAGTAAGACTTCTACAACCAAGAAGACCAGTAGAAAAAAGAAGACTACAACCCGCAGAAGATAAGGAATTTTCCGAATCTCTCGAATCTGAAGAAATGAATTCATCTTCTCTTTCGAATCTCTCGAATCTGAAGAATCAAATTAAAATAGTTAAGTATGGAGTATTTATCTCATAACCTTTGGCTGATATGGACATCGGTGATGTTCATCTGCCTCATCTTAGAGTTGTCTTCGGGCGATTTCTATGTTACTTGTTTTGCCATTGGTGCGCTCATCAGCATTCCTGTGGCAATAGTAGGAGCACCTTTCTGGGTGCAGGTAGTGGTTTGGGCTATCTGCTCTATGCTTAGCATCTGGTTGGTTCGTCCGCATCTGCTGAAATCGCTACACAAGGGTGGGGAAGACCGCCGCAGTAACGCCGATGCGCTGGCAGGACAGATAGGGGAAGTGACCGAGATGATTCCTGCCGGAGGATATGGTAGAGTGAAGCTGGATGGAGATGATTGGAAAGCGGAAGCTCCGCATCTTGCCGAACCGCTTGCTGTAGGCGATAAGGTTCGAATCTTAGGTCACGAATCTATCATCCTCAAGGTAGAAAAAGTTTAGGTAGGAAAAGTTTAAAATCAACATTATTCACTTAATCGTATAAACATCATGAACATAGGAATTTATGTGCTGGTGGCTCTAGTAGCACTTGCACTCGTAGTGGTTAAGAAAACCATCGTCATCATCCCTCAAAGTGAGACGAAAATCATAGAGCGTCTCGGACGATATTTTGCCACGCTCAAGCCGGGTATTAATGTCATCATTCCTTTCATTGACCATGCTAAGGATATTGTGGCGATGAGAAACGGAAGATACGTTTATACAAACAGCATCGACCTTCGTGAACAGGTTTATGACTTCGACCGTCAGAACGTAATCACTAAGGATAATATCCAGATGCAGATAAATGCGTTGCTCTATTTCCAGATTGTGGACCCATTCAAGAGTGTGTATGAAATCAACAATCTGCCAAACGCTATAGAGAAGTTGACACAAACCACCTTGCGTAATATAATAGGTGAGATGGAACTTGACCAGACTCTTACCTCCCGCGATACGATTAACACCAAACTCCGTTCGGTTTTGGATGATGCAACCAATAAGTGGGGAATCAAGGTAAACCGAGTAGAGTTGCAGGATATTACACCTCCAGAGAGTGTGCTCCAGGCCATGGAAAAGCAGATGCAGGCTGAACGCAACAAGCGAGCTACCATCCTGACTTCTGAAGGTGAGAAGGAAAAGCAACGTCTGCTCTCAGAAGGTGAGAAGGCTGCCATCGTGAACAAGGCTGAGGCTGCCAAACAGCAGGCTATCCTGAATGCAGAAGGTGAGGCTACTGCCCGCATCCGTAAGGCTGAGGCCGAGGCTATTGCCATTCAGAAGATTACGGAAGCTGTAGGGCAGAGTACGAATCCAGCCAACTATCTCCTGGCCCAGAAATACATCAGCATGATGCAGGAAGTAGCACAGGGTAAGGATAATAAGGTGGTTTATCTGCCATACGAGGCAACCAATCTCTTGGGTTCTATCGGAGGAATCAAAGACCTTTTCAAGGGATAAAGACCTATGAGTCAATGGATAATGCCCTTTGGCTCAAGATTGGCTCAAGAAATAAAGCACTCTGAATATCAGTAAACTGCAAGTTCAGTAAGTAAAAATATAAAACAGGATAAAAATGAAGAAAATCTGTATCGTTGCAGGTGCAAGACCTAACTTTATCAAGGTTGCGCCCGTAATTAGAGCAATTCGTAATGCTCAGGAAGCTGGTAACGAAATCAGCTATCAGTTGGTTTACACAGGAAAAGAGGATGATCCGACATTGGAATCTTCTCTTTTCGATGACTTAGGCATTCAGAAACCGGATGCTTATCTCGGCGTAGACTGTCCAAACATGAACGAACTTACCGGACAGGTGATGGGTCAGTTTGAGCGCTATCTGCAGCAGAATGCTACAGATGTTGTCATTGTGGTTGATGATCTGGCTTCAACCATGGCCGTGGCTATTGTTACCAAGAAGCAGGGTGTGCAGCTTGCTCATATTGCAGCCGGAACCCGTAGTTTTGACATTACTATGCCAAAGGAAATCAACCGTCTGGTGATTGATGGCTTGTCAGATATTCTCTTTACCGCAGGCATTTCAAACAACAGCATCGCCAACAAGGAAGGTGCAGAATTGTCTAAGGTTTACATGGTAGGAAATGTGCTTATCGACAACATCCGCTTCCTTCAGTCTAAAATGCAGCGTCCTGAAGTCATGGACGAGTTTCATCTGAAAGAAGGCGAATATATGGTTTTGACCTTGAACCGCAAGGCCATCGTCAATAACATTGATGAGATGAAATCGCTCATTTCTGTCATAGATGAAGAGGCGCGCCAGGCTGGAGTGAAGGTGATTGCTCCGCTTCGAGGTAAAGCCTTGGGCTTCGTGCTCGCATTCAAGGCTTATCAGGAAGAGAGTAATCATCAGAGTGGAATCCAGGTTGTTCAGCCGCTCGATTATCTGTCGTTTGCTTATCTTACAGCTCACGCTAAAGGTGTGATTACCGATTCGGGTAATGTTGCTGAAGAAGCTACCTTCAATGGGGTTCCTTGCATTACGCTCAACAGCTATACTGAGCATATTGAAACTGTAAAGGTGGGCACAAACGAACTGGTTGCTGAAGATCCGGAGTTACTGAAGCAATCTATGCAGAAACTTCTGAAGGGTGAATGGAAGAAAGCAGGCATTCCTGACAGATGGGATGGCCGCTCAGCAGAAAGAATAGTCCAGATTCTCGCTGAATAGAATCCAAACTCATAGGTATAATCTCATGGAGAGAGATGATTCTATGTAAACTGATTCTTTTCAGAATAAACTTAGAGGTTCACTTCAATATGATTATATTGAAAAGTGAACCTCTTTCTTTTTATGCTTTGTCTTTTTCTTAAGCCAAAGCTACCTTTTATCTTTTTCTTAACTTAAAACCATCCTTTTCCTTAATCTTTTTCAGGCGCCTTTGGCACAGGATAGTCGTATTGCTTGAAATAGGACGGCGTCTTATTATCATACCATACTCCTTCTACGTTTAAGCCGATAGAGAAAGTCTTTTTGGAATTAGTGTATCTTACACCGGCGCCTAAAACGTTGGCGCCAGGTACTCCCATTCCGTAACCACCCGGCATGATTCCTCTGCCCATTCCCCAAGGATACATTCCGTAGCCCCAAGGCGAATAGCCGTATGGACCATAGCCATAACCGCCATAACGGCCGTAGAGAGAATTGTAATTGTTGGCAACACTAAGCTGACCGTAAACGTATGCCTCCCAATGCTCATTAAACTGGTAGCCCAGAATGCCGTAGACTCCACCGTCATGATAACTGTCTCCACCATAGTTTACGTTGTTGATATAAGTACCAAGAGCCAGCCAGAGTTTGTTGTCTTTGGTAAGTGGCGTTAGGTAGGTTGCATCGATGGTCTGGGTAAAACCGCCTCTGTGAGGCACATTCTTGCCGAATGTGGCAAAGGCAGAAAGATCTACCGAGAGATTCAATCCCTTGTGCAGCCCCCAGCCATAGCCCAGCGGATAACTCAAGCTGTTGGTAAGGTTGGAGATGGGATTATTATAATAGGTGCTGTCTAGCGAAGCATCACCCAGCAATCCGTTTTTGCCGAGAGTTTCTTTCTTATCTGATAGTCGGGCAGGAGTCATATATGCATTCTTCACCGGTTTTCCCTGATAAATCATAGGTTTTCCTGCCTGGTAAACCGTATCGCCAGGCAGCAACCATTCTTCGCGCGGACTGTCCGGACTGTGCAATGGTCCGAAGCTTACCTGTTGCTGAGCACTTGCTTCAGTAGTGAGCAAAGTGCAAAAAGCGATGATAATATATATTTTTTTCTTCATAATTGATTGCATTTTCTGTCTTCTGCTGCAAAGATATGAAGAATGTATGAAACAAAGTAACTTTTCCCGCATAAAAAATCAATTTTTTAGAATAAAATCATTATCTTTGCATCCGATAACATAAATAGATGTAAAATTATACAAAAATATGAAGAAGATCATCAGATTATTGACACTCGCTCTTCTTACGGTGCCTACTACGACATTCGCTCAGAGTGAAGGCAATCAGAACACATCAGAACCAGCCGGAAAAGTTGTGGCGTCTAAGCCCGATTCTCTGCTAGACTGGGAAACACCGCACGATCCAACCTGCCCCCAGGTGTTGCTGGAAACATCGATGGGCAACATTCTCGTGGCTCTCTACAACGATACTCCCAAACATCGGGATAATTTCCTGAAACTTGTCAATTCGGGCTATTATGACGGTTGCATCTTTCAGCGTGTCATCAAGAATTTCATGATTCAGGGTGGCGATTATTCATGCAGAAAGGTGAACATGGAAAAGCCGCAGAAGTTTGATGTTAACTATACGGTTCCGGCAGAAATCATCTATCCTAAATATTATCATAAGCGCGGACAGCTCTGTGCTGCTCGCGAAGGAGATGATGAAAATCCGACCAAAGCTTCGGCGCCTACTGATTTCTACATCACCTGGGGCAGAAATTTTTCTCCACGGCAGATGGAATATTATGTAGAAAAACTGAAACGGGACGGCAAGTATTACGCCATTCCTTCAGAACAGTTGCAGAAGGGCTACATCAAGCATGGTGGTGTTCCTCACCTTGACAACGGCTACACTGTATTCGGAGAGGTGCTTGAAGGCATGGATGTGGTTGATAAGATTCAGAATGTGGCTACCGATAAGGCGAACAACGACAGACCTCTCACGGATGTCATCATCCTGAAAGCTAAGCAGATGAAGTAACTTTCGGATGGTAAACTGAAGAAATAAGTAACTGAGCCCATTAAAAGGGAAAAATCGATAAGTAAAAATATTAAATACGAGAAAAATGAAGTCATTAAAGGAATTATATAGAATAGGTAAGGGACCATCGAGCAGTCATACGATGGGACCTCAGCGTGCAGCCAAACTTTTTCTGGAGCGTTGCCCTAACGCTTCTTATTATGAAGTAACCCTCTATGGAAGTCTGGCTGCTACAGGTAAGGGACACATGACTGATGTGGCAATAGAAGAAGTGCTCAGACCTCATAAAACCGTGAATATTATCTGGCAGCCACAGACTTTCCTGCCTTATCATCCCAACGGAATGAAATTTGTGGGCAAGGATCTAAACGGCGATATTATTGATGAATGGACCGTTTACAGTATTGGTGGTGGAGCCATATCAGATGGTACTGCCGGCAACGAAGAACTGGGCGCCAAGGATGTTTATGATCTGAACAAGCTCGCCGACATCAAGCAATGGTGCTATGATAACGGACGCTCATTCTGGGAGTATGTTGAGAAATGCGAATCGGATGATATCTGGGATTATCTCGACATGGTTTGGCAAACGATGAAGCAGAGCATCAGAAATGGTTTGGACCATGAAGGTGTTTTGCCTGGTCCGCTGAAGCTGCAGCGTAAGGCTGCCACCTATTATATAAAGGCGAAGGGTTACCGTGCTTCCCTGCAGAGCCGCGGCTTGGTTTATGCTTATGCGCTGGCTGTGAGCGAAGAGAATGCTTCGGGTGGCACCATCGTTACAGCTCCTACCTGTGGCGCCTGTGGTGTATTGCCAGCTGTACTCTACCACATGTTTACTTCTCATGATATGAGTGAACAGCGCATCTTGAGAGCCTTGGCTACAGCCGGATTGGTGGGCAACATCGTAAAGCAGAATGCTTCTATCAGTGGTGCTGATGTAGGTTGCCAGGGCGAGGTAGGTGTTGCCTGCGCCATGGCTTCGGCTGCAGCCTGTCAGCTTTTCGGAGGCAGTCCGGCTCAGGTAGAATATGCTGCCGAAATGGGATTGGAGCATCATCTCGGAATGACCTGCGACCCGGTTTGCGGACTGGTTCAGATTCCTTGCATCGAGCGAAATGCCTTTGCTGCCGCCCGAGCTTTGGATGCAGACCTCTACGCTTCCTTCTCAGATGGCCATCATACCGTATCTTTCGACCGTGTAGTTGAAGTAATGCGACAGACGGGTCATGACCTACCTTCGCTTTACAAGGAAACAAGCGAAGGCGGTTTGGCAAAGGGATTCCCAAGAGATATTTAACCATGAGATTCTGTTTCCGAGAGTGAACTCTACACGCCCTGTAAGAGCAAAAAGCTTTGATTATACCTTGATGCAACGAAGCTTTTGCCCTTGCAGGGTGTGATGTATTTGGGGCATTCAGACCTTTCTTATATTTTGGCACGCTATTTGTAAGCCCTCTTGCCAAACAATAATAAAGTAAATACGAATAAAAACATTTTATATTATGGCACAGAAAGGTAATATTGGTGTAACGACAGAGAACATTTTCCCTGTCATCAAGAAATTCTTATATTCAGATCACGACATCTTCCTCCGCGAGATGGTTTCAAACGCCGTAGATGCTACACAGAAGTTGAAGACTCTTGCAGCTCAGGGCGATTTCAAGGGCGAGATAGGCGACACAACCGTTCGTGTCTCTCTCGATGAGAAGGCTGGAACCTTGACTATCAGCGACCATGGTATAGGTATGACTGAGGAGGAAATCGATAAATATATCAACCAGATTGCATTCTCAGGCGTAACTGACTTCCTCGACAAGTATAAGGAGAATGCCAACGCCATCATCGGCCACTTCGGTCTCGGCTTCTATTCTTCTTTCATGGTAGCCAGCAAGGTAGAAATCATCACTAAGAGCTACAAAGAGGGAAGCAAGGCTGTAAAGTGGAGCTGCGATGGTTCACCTGCTTTCGAAATCGAAGATGCCGACAAGGCTGAGCGTGGTTCAGACATCATCCTCCATATTGCTGATGATTGCAAGGAATTCCTGCAGAAGAGCAAGATTGAGGAACTTCTGAACAAGTATTGCAAGTTTATGGCAGTGCCTGTTGCTTTCGGCAAGAAGACCGAGTGGAAGGACGGCAAGAATGTGGAGACTGATGAGGATAACATTATTAATAATGTGGAGCCTCTCTGGACCAAGACTCCTAGCACCTTGAAGGATGAGGACTACAAGAAGTTCTATCACACCCTTTATCCAATGCAGGACGACCCGTTGTTCTGGATTCATCTGAATGTAGACTTCCCATTCAATCTCACGGGTATTCTCTACTTCCCACGCATCAAGAGCAGCATCGACATGCAGCGCAACAAGATTCAGCTCTATTGCAATCAGGTGTTCGTAACCGACCAGGTAGAAGGCATTGTACCAGAATTCCTCACATTGCTTCATGGTGTAATCGATTCACCTGACATTCCGCTGAACGTAAGCCGCAGCTACCTGCAGAGCGACAGTAACGTGAAGAAGATTTCTACCTACATCACCAAGAAGGTAGCCGATCGTTTGAACTCTATCTTCAAGGAGAACCGCAAGGAGTTTGAAGAGAAATGGGATGATCTCAAGATCTTCATCAACTACGGAATGCTCTCTCAGGAAGATTTCTACGAGCGCGCAAAGGACTTTGCACTTCTGAAAGATGTTGAGGGCAAGTACTTTACTTTCGAGGAGTACAAGACGCTGATTAAGGACAACCAGACCGATAAGGACGGCAACCTGGTTTATCTCTATGCCAACAATAAGGAAGAGCAGTATTCTTACATCGAAGCTGCCAAGCAGAAGGGCTATTCTGTACTCCTGATGGAAGGTCAGCTCGATACGCCGATGGTAAACATGCTGGAGCAGAAGCTGGAGAAGAGTCGCTTTACACGTGTTGACGCCGACATCATTGACCGTCTCATTGTGAAGGAAGATGCTAAGAAGACCGATTTGAGCAAAGAGCAGTCTGACAACTTGACAGAAGTATTCCGCTCTCAGATGCCTCAACTCGACAAGACAGAATTTTTTGTTGAGATTCAGGCTTTGGGCGAACAGAACCAGCCAGTGCTCATCACTCAGAACGAGTACATGCGCCGTATGAAGGCGATGAGCCAGTTCCAGGCAGGCATGAACTTCTACGGTCAGATGCCAGACAGCTACAACATCGTACTGAACTCAGACCATGCCCTGGTAAAGAAGGTATTGGAAGATGCTGAGGCCAACACTGCTGAAACATTGAAGCCAATCCTTGCAGAAATCAAGGGTCAGGAAGCTCGCCTTGCCATACTCCATCAGGAGCAGAACAAGAAGAAGCCTGAAGAGATTACCCAGCAGGAGAAGGATGATGTTCACAACACAGAGAAGGCTATCAGCGATGAGAAGGCTAAGCGCAACGAAATCATCTCGGGCTATGCTAAGAACAACAACATTGTTCACCAGCTCATCGACCTCGCCCTGCTTCAGAATGGTATGTTGAAGGGTGCTTCGCTCGACGCATTCCTCAAGAGAAGCGTTGACATGATTAAGTAATCCAATCTGTAAAAGGTTTGAATTAAGAAATAAAACTTTGCGATGCGTAACATTTCATGTTACAAATTGTTTCTATCATATGTGCTAAATGTTTCAAAACGAACATTTAGCACATTTTTTTTCGCTTTCCTTTGGTGGCTTTCTGTTTTTTTATTACCTTTGCAATATAGAAAAACGAAAAACATGATTAAAACAATCGCCATCATGGAACAAACAAATTCAAACTACAGCATCATTGCTGAATATTACTCTGAACACTACAACGAGCTGAAGTTGTATGTCATGTCGCGTTCGCTTCCGGCAGACGAGGCTGAAGACATCGTGCAGAATACTTTTGTGCGATTACTTCGAGGCGATAAGATGATTACGCCTGTAACCTTACCTTGTTTTGTATACACCATTGCCAAGAATCTGATTATCGATTATTACCGTCGCAAACATAAGATAGAGGAGTATGAACACTTCCTGGGAGCTAGCGACTGGATGGGAAGATATGATGTTGATGGCGAATCTGTTTTCTCTGCCCAGCAGACCAACGAGATTCTGGAGCGTGGCATTGCCCGGCTCACGGAGAAGAGAAGCAAGGTTTACCGCCTGAATCTCTTCGAAGGAATGCAGGTGAGCGAGATTGCCCAAAGTCTGAACCTCGGATATAAAGCGGCTGAGAATCGTCTGACTCTGGCTAGAAAAGAAATAAGAGAGTATATGAAAAAAGAGTTGGCTAGTTAAAATGCTAGTCAACTCTTTCTGTTTATTCTTACTGCCTTGCTGAAAGGCAATTCTTAACTATTTTTTTTAGTTTTCCTTAAACCCGATTACTCTTGTCAAACCTTTATCAAGATAAAAGGTTTGGGTTACTTCCTGCTTCTCGCCCTGATGGTTGGTCAGCTTGTATGTAGCCCTTAAATATAATAAGGTGTCGGGATAAGCTGCATCATTATAATCAATATTCTTCTTGACGTAAGGCAGTTTGCTGACATTTTGTCGCATCACCTTCATCTGGTCGAAACTGATCTTGGCGGTAGGAGTGAGGCGGGAGAACCGCTCATAGCTGCAGTCTAGATCAACGAGGTTTTCATCAAGAAAATCCTTGACCAGAGATTGAGCCTTGTGCTGATCGCCACACGAGGTGAACATCAGCACAAGTCCTGAAACCATGACAAACATCATTTTCTTTATCATAGACATCTTCTTTTTTATTAAGCCGCGCTGCTTTATGAAGCTCGTTGCTTTATTAAGCACGCTTGCTTATTTAGCCACGCTGCGGAGAATCTCCAGCAAGTGGTCCCAAACCATCTCTACAGTAGGAATGAGAAGAGCCTCGTCTGGGGTGTGAACATTGCGAAGGGTAGGACCGAAACTTACCATATCGAGCTCAGGATAACGCTCTGAGAAAAGACCACACTCCAAACCGGCATGAATACCCTTTACCAATGGCTTTTTGCCGAAGAGCTTTTCGTAAGCCTTCACAGCCAGGTCGGTAAGCTCGCTATTGGCGCGCATCTTCCAGGCAGGATACTTGTCGCCTACAGTTACCTCGGCGCCAGCCAGAAGGAAGGCTGCCTTTACGGTGTTGGTCATGTTCGCCAGATTGCTCATCACGTTACTTCGCTGAGAAGCTACGATGTTGATGCTGCTTTCATCGGTCATCACGCTTGCCACATTGCTTGAGGTTTCTACCATCCAGGCAATCGCCTCATCCTGACAGGTAGTAAGCGGACCGTTGTCTACAGCCTGGAGAGCCATTACGAACTTGTCAGCTACAGCTTTCTCGATGACAGGTGCAGCATCGGTGCTGCTCATATTGAACTGCATAGCCTGTTCGGTTACGTGGAATTCGTCTTCTACTTCTGATGCAAAGATGTTCCAGTCGGCACGAACCTGTTCCTTATCAGCATTCTTGACGGCGAAAACAATCTTTCCGTCGCGAGGAATCGCATTGTGCATTTTGCCGCTGTTGAAGCTAACGAGGCGCAGATTTCCATCCAGTTTCTCATTTTCGAGGAAGAGGAAGCGGGCAAGAATCTTGATGGCATTGGCGCGCTTCTTGTTGATGTCATCGCCCGAGTGACCACCGTTGAGACCCTTCAGCGAAGCTTCCATGAAGAAATAACCCGCAGGAGCCTCTTCGCGTGAGAAGTGGAAAGTGGCATGGGTTGTCTGACCACCGGCGCAGGATACGAAGATTTCGCCCTCATCCTCTGAGTCAAGATTGATGAGCATCTTTCCGGTCATAAAGCCCGCCTTCATGCCGTGAGCACCGGTCAGTCCGGTTTCTTCATCACGTGTAAAGACGCACTCGATAGGACCATGCTCAATATCGTTGCTTGCCAGGATAGCCAGCTCGATGGCGCAGCCTATACCGTCGTCAGCACCCAGTGTAGTGCCTTTTGCCTTAAGCCATTCTCCGTCTACGTAAGTCTGGATGGCGTCTTTGTGGAAATCGAAATCCACATCTACCAGTTTATCGCAAACCATGTCCATGTGGCTCTGCAGGATGATGGTTTCAGCATGCTCGTAGCCTGGAGTGGCAGCTTTACGGATGAGCACATTACCGGTTTCATCTACCAGCGTTTCGAGCTGATGAGCCTCTCCGAAAGATTTCAAAAACTCAATCATGTTCTCCTCGTGCTTGGAAGGACGAGGTATTTCGTTGATTTTTGCGAACTGCTCGAACACGAGAGCAGGCTTCAATTCACTTTTATTCATTTATTTTCTATTATTTTGTTTTGATAAAACATTTATTTCTGCTATTTTGTTTTGGTTATTCCCAAAAAAATAGTACCTTTGCACCCAAAAGTGCACTAAGGCACTGCAAAGGTAATAAAAATGATAAAATTAATGTTATTAAGCGTGTTAATAATTGCTATTTGCATGGCATTATTTTGCGTAAAGTTGATTTTTAAGAAGAACGGCAAGTTCTCTTCCCAGCATGTGCACGACAATCCGGGCTTGCGCAAGCAGGGCATTCATTGTGTGGTGGATCAGGACCGCGAGGCAAGGGAAGCCAACAAGGCTTATTAGAAAATAGTAATAATATAATATGATAGAAAAAATGAGAAAGAACATTTTGAGTTCAGTGGCAATTGCAGCTGTTGCTGCCCTGTCATTGGCATCATGCAACAAATCTCAGCCTCAGGTAGAGGCTAAGTCAGAGAGCAAGGCTCCTGCTGAATTGAAGATTGCTTATGTAGAGGTAGACTCTATCATGACTCAGTATACCTTTGCTAAGGAGTATTCTTCTATCTTGGAGAAGAAGGGTCAGAACATTCAGGCTACTATTGCGCAGAAGGGCCAGCAGCTCCAGGCTGCAGCAGCCAACTTCCAGCAGAAGATTCAGCAGAATGCTTACACCCGCGAGCAGGCTGAGGCTATCCAGGCTGGACTGCAGAAGCAGAACAACGACCTGCAGGGCTTGCAGCAGCGCTTGAGCAACGAGTTTGCTGCTGAGCAGGAGAAGTACAACAAGGCACTCCACGACAGCATAGCCAACTATCTTGCCCGCTACAACAAGGACAAGAAGTATAGTATCATCTTCTCTAAGAGCGGCGATAACCTGCTCTATGCTGACAAGGCTTACGATATTACAAAAGAGGTGATTTCCGGCTTGAACAAGGCTTACAAGGGTAAGCTGAAGAAAGAGGAGGCTACTCCTGCTAAAAAGTAAGAGAAATGCTTCGTAAGGAAAGATACGATTTTATATTGAATCATTTCAGAAGTGCGCTGCCGAATGTAACTACCGAGTTGCAGTTCGGTAGCGCATTTCAGCTTCTGGTGGCTACCTTGCTTTCTGCGCAATGCACCGACAAACGCATCAACATGGTTACGCCTGCTCTCTTTGCCCGTTATCCTGATGCGCAGCACATGGCACAGGCGAGTGAGGAAGATATTTATGAGTTGATCAGTTCGGTGAGTTATCCGAATGCCAAGGCGAAGCATCTGGCTGAAATGTCTCGCCAGCTGGTTGGGATGTTCGGAGGTGAGGTGCCTGAGGCTGCGGATGATTTGGAGAAGTTGGCAGGAGTGGGGCGCAAGACGGCGAATGTGATTCGTGCCGTATGGTTCGGTCATGCTACGATGGCGGTGGATACGCATGTTTACCGTGTGAGTCATCGTATGGGGTTGGTGCCGAAAACGGCAGATACGCCCCGAAAAGTAGAAGATTATCTGATGAAACACATTCCGGCAGAGGATATTCCGAATGCGCATCATTGGATTCTGCTGCATGGCAGATATATTTGCAAGAGTACGAAACCGCTCTGCGATAAATGCTTTTTTAATGACTATTGCCCAAAACTATTAAAGGATAGTAAGCTTTAGAAATAGTTAATAGTTTATAGTTTATAGCGGCTTCGCCGTACAGCAAACTAGCTTAAAGTAGAGGGAAGCTGATAAAAAATAATAGTTTATAGTAAATAAGAACTCTGCTTGTCGCAAGAAAGCCCTATTTACTATAAACTATTAACTATTAACTGATTCTGACTGTTTTATTCAAGAGATAATTATCCAGAATCACCATGGCAGCCATGGCTTCAACTACTGGCACGGCTCTTGGCAAAACGCAAGGATCATGACGGCCGCGGGCAGTCAGCGTAGTGGCATTTCCTTCCAAATCTACCGTATTCTGCTCCATCAGCAGAGTAGCAACCGGCTTGAAGGCAACACGGAAATAGATATCCTGACCATTGCTCAAACCGCCCTGTATTCCTCCGCTATGATTACTCTTTGTTGTAATACGGGCAGCAACATCCTGATTAGCATCTTCCGGCGTCTCTGCAGCCTCAGCCTTCGGGATAAAGACATCATTCTGCTCACTTCCGCGGGCAGTAACTCCGGCAAATCCCTCGCCATATTCAAAACCCTTCACGGCATTGATTCCGAGCATGGCAGCACCCAGTTGTGCATGAAGCTTGTCAAACTCTGGCTCGCCCAATCCTACCGGGCAACCCTTGATGACGCAGGTGATGATTCCGCCAATCGTATCGCCGTCAGCCTTAACCTGGGCGATGAGATCTTCCATTTCCTTCGCCTTCTGCTGGTCAGGACAGCGCACCGGATTATCTTCTATGGTGTTGAGGTCATACAGATGATAATCTTTCTCCAGCGCAATACTGCCCACCTGTGATGTATAAGCCGTGATGCTGATGCCCAACTGTCGCAAGGCAAGCTTGGCCAAGGCTCCGCCTACGCATCGGGCAATAGTGATGCGGGCTGAAGAACGGCCGCCGCCACGATGATCGCGTACGCCATACTTCTCGTGATAGGTGAAATCTGCGTGAGAAGGGCGGAAGAGACAGCGCATGTTCTCATAGTCCTGAGAATGCTGGTTCTGGTTACGCACCTCAAAGCCGATAGGGGTTCCTGTTGATTTGCCTTCGAACACACCACTCAGAAACTCTACCTTGTCAGCTTCCTTTCTGGCCGTAGTGATGTGGCTCTGTCCTGGGCGTCGGCGGTTCAGCTCGCTCTGGATAAAGTCCATGTCGATTTCTATGCCTGCAGGAAATCCGTCAATAACGCCTCCTACAGCTATTCCATGACTCTCTCCAAACGTAGTGAGAGTGAAAAGATTGCCAAATGTATTCCTCATTACCTTATATATTATAAAGGTGTTTGTTACTTGTTGCAGCCGCCTTCGCAACCACCTTCACAGTTGCCATCCTTGCAGTCGCCGCCGCAGTTGTCGCAGCCACCTGAGCAGCCGCCACCTTCGCCGCTGATCATCTGAGCCATCTTGGCAATTTCCTCAGCAGTAGCCTCGCGGCTCTCGAGAATCTGACCGCAGAAGTTGAGTTTCAAGCCAGCCAATGGGTGGTTCAGGTCGCAGGTTACCTTTGTATCGCTGATGTTCTTCACTACAGCGTTGAAGTGGTTGCCATCCTCGTTCTGCAATGGGATGATAGCGCCTACCTGTACGTGCTGTGCATCAAACTGGCCGTTGATGGTAAAAATCTGCTTGTCGAGCTCCAGTACGCGCTCATCATAGTGCTGTCCGTAAGCCTGCTCTGGGTCCAGCTGGAAGTCGAACTCTTCACCTTTAGCCAGGTCTACCACCTTCTCTTCGAAAGCTGGCAGGGTAACACCCATACCGCTGATGAAGATGAACGGACGCTCGTCGGTTGAGCGCTCGATGAGCATGTCCTCGCCGTTATCACCATTAGTTACATCATACAGTGCGTATGAAACTACAATAAACTTGTTCTTGTTGTTTGTTTCCATTTTATTATTTATTTTTTATTATTTCTTTTTCTTTTCTGAATGCTTACGCTCTTTACCATCTCCATGCGCTCCAGATAGATAGGGCGCCATTTGTCGATGATGTCTTGCAGACTTTTGCTTTTCTGCGAGAGTTCAGCATATTCCTCGCCGTCGGTCAGATTCTCTTTCTTGAGATCCAGCATTCGGGCGATGAGCTGTTTCTGGTGTTCCTCAGCCGCCTTGAGCTGGTTGCCCAGTTTCTCGAGACTTTCCATAAAGGCGAGTGCCTTGTCTATATGATTTTCCTGTACCATTTTGCTTGTTTTATAGGTTGAATCTTCTGCAAAGGTACAAATAATAATTGGTATAAACGAAGAAAAAGGGCTTTTTTTTCGATGATATTACAAAATGATAGAGAAAATGTAATATCTCTAACGTTCTGATACCTATTTCGGTGTATTGTTGTTGATTTAAGTCAAGAAATAGGCGGAAAACCGAAAATATCCCAAGAAATGCTTGCGTACACCGAGGAAAGTTCGTATCTTTGCAGCGTCTTAAAGAAAAAGACTATAGGATAATGTTTAACAGAGCCGGCGTCTACGGATGTGCAAGGCTCACAAAGTAAAGAAAGGTAAAAAGATTATGAAGAAGATTATGGTATTAGCAGTAGCTATGCTTGCAATGGCAACAACTACTTTTGCAGCTGAAGAGGAGACAAATGCAACAGCAGCTTTCAACATGAACGTTAACATGTCTAGCATGGCAGATGCTTTGAGCTTGAACATCGACCAGGTAGAGGCTGTAGCTGATGTACACAAGAACTTCACCGCAGACATGATGAATGCTGCAACAGCAAAGGGTGAGGATCGTTCTGCAATGATTGACAAGGCAGTTTTGAAGGATCTCAAGTACATGCACGTTATTTTGAACAACAGTCAGTATCGTAAGTACGTGATGCTTCTCAACACAACCCTTATCAACCGTGGTTTGAAGTAATCATCTTTTTATAGATGTGAAAAATAAGAGAGAGATTTAAATAAGAATCCCAGTCGAGGTTTTATCCTGACTGGGATTTTTTTTGCTTTTGGGCCTTCAGCCCGTAGTTAAACCACTTGCTGAACTTAGCTTCCTGATATGCGAAAGGAATGTGTAAATGCGTCATCAGCACAGGCTGCTCATGGTGGATGATGATTCGGATTACGGCTGTGTGATTTTTGCCCTAATCCGGCTCAGGCTTGCCTGCGTTACACCTAAATAGGTGGCGATGCTTCCCAATGGCAACCTTTGTAATAAGTCTGGTTCTTTCTCTAGCAGCTCCTTGTACCTTTCCGAAGCGATGGCGGATAGCATGGAAATCAGTCGTTCCTCGGTGGCAAGCAGCTCCATCTCTGCATAACGCCGTCCCCAATTGGCGATGTGTAAATCATCCAAAAACAACTCTTTCAGCTGTTTCCTTTCCAATTTATATAAGACCGAATCTTCCATCAACTCCATCGTCTCATATCCTGGCTCGTCGTTCACATAGCCTTTCAAGGAGACAATAGTCGCTCCCTCTTTGCCAAACCAAAAGGTAATTTCCTTTCCGTCCACTGAAGTATATGCGCGGACTATGCCTTTCTTGATGAAAAAGATGTTCTTCTCCACCTTACCTCTTTCCAACACCCGGAATCCTTTGGGATATGAAACTTCCGTTAAGCATCGCTGCAATTTGTCCAAAGACGCATCCGGCATGGCGTATCTCTTATTAATGATTTCTTTTATATCCATATTCTTTATTTGCTGTATTTGGTGTGCAAAATTATAAAATTTCACACGAAAACGAAAGTAAATGGTTATTTTTTTGCAAATGCAAAATCCGTTTTTGTCAAATGCAAAAAGCTTTTAGTTTTTTTTTGCTTACTTTTGCACCCGAATTTAAAATTATAAAATGAATTAATAAATATAACAAACAAATAAATTAATAAATATGAATTGGATAATTTTATTGTTCGCAGGATTATTTGAGGTGAGCCTCACGTTCTGCTTGGGAAAAGCGAGAGCAGCATCAGAAATTTGGTTTTATCTGTGGGGGAGCGGTTTCCTTGCTTCCACCATTCTGAGCATGGCTTTTCTCGCCAAGGCGGTGCAGACTTTGCCTTTGGGCACGGCCTACGCCATCTGGACAGGCATCGGGGCAGTGGGTACGGTTTTGATAGGGATATTCGTTTTCAAGGAACCAGCCACTCCCATCAGGCTTTTCTTCCTCTTCACGCTCATTGCTTCCTTGATTGGATTGAAGATTGTGTCATATTAAAAAAAAGAGAGGCGAAAAATGAAGTATGAATTGAGAGAGAACCAAGGTATTCCGGCACCTCTGCTGGCTCTGATGGCAGTAGCTACCGGACTTTCCGTTGCCAACTGCTATTACAACCAGCCCTTGCTGGGCAGTATGGCAAAAGAGTTTGCGGTATCAGACTTTTCTGCCAGCATGGTAGCTACCTTGACCCAGATAGGCTATGTGGTAGGACTTGTATTTGTCATTCCGCTTGGTGATCTGGATTCACGAAAGAAACTGATACAGGCCAATTACATCATTTCTTTGTGCGCCTTGCTTGCCATAGCCCTTGCTCCGAACATCTATTGGGTGTGGGGCGCATCCCTGGTTGCTGGCGCATCTTCGGTAATGCCGCAGTTCTTCATCCCGCTGGTGTCTTATCATTCCACGCCTTCACGCAAGGTGCGCAATGTGGGAATCATACAATCCTGCCTGCTCATAGGCATTCTAGGTTCACGTGTCTTCAGCGGCCTGCTGGCCGACGAATGGGGATGGCGTTCTGTTTATCTTGTGGCTAGTGTGTTTATGCTCGGATGTTTTCTGCTCATTCACGGGATGCTGCCAGTGTTGTCTGCCCGTTCGCAGAAAAACTATGCAGGGTTGATGAAATCATTGTTGCGCCTGCTCCTCAAATACCCATACTTGCAAATCGCGTCGCTAAGGGCGGCATTGGCGTATGGTTCTTTCTTCGCCTTATGGAGTTGCCTGGCCTTCCGGATGAAGCAGTCGCCTTTCTTTGCTGGCGACGACATGATTGGAGCTCTCGGTTTGTGCGGACTGGCAGGTGCATCTACGGTGGTCTTTATCAGCGACTACGTCCAAAAGTATGGTGCAAGGTTCTTCTCTGTTGCCGGAGGATGCGTCTTGTTGGCTGCCTGGCTGCTGGCATTTTGGGGGAATGACAGCTACTTGTGGATAATAATAGCCATCTTGCTGATTGATGCCGGTATGCAATGCATCCATTTGTCGAATCAGACCAGCGTAGTAGCCCTTGACGCATCTGCCATCAACCGTATCAATACCGTTTATATGACCATTTATTTCCTGGGTGGTTCTGCCGGAACTTTCGTTTCTGGCCTGTCCTGGCAGCATTATGGATGGACAGGCGTGGTGGGGGGAGGGGGTGCCTTTACCGTGGCTTCCTTGCTCGTAAACTGCATCAAGCCTAATGGCAAGCCCCAAACAGGGCGTGAGGGGCTTACTTGCGAAACTTGAGTCAGATTATTTCAATTTACTCCTTTACGATTTCTTTTCCTGCTGCCTGCCAGCCAATAAAGCCGGAATCGAGTTCTATTACCTGATAGCCGTTCTTTGTCAAAATAGCTGCGGCATTCTTGCTTCGCTTGCCGCTTCGGCAGTTCACGGCGATAGTCTTGCTTTTGGGAAGAGCGGCAGCGGCCTTCTGCTCGAAGTCTGATTTCAGTACGTCCATGTTGATTGCCCCACGAATATGCCCATTGGCAAACTCCTCTGCGGTTCGTACGTCGAGACGGATTACTGCGGTGTCAGCGATGGCTTTCTCATAGTCATCTGCCGACAGACTCTTATAGCCCTTATTTTGCGCCTGACAAGAAGACAGGCTTGATAGCATGGTTATAATGCTCATGATAAATATTTTCTTCATTCTCTAATCTTTAAATAATTATGCGCCTATAATCTAGGAGGATAAGCCATGCTCAACCCCTACATTCTTGCAATATATCTGCAAAAATACAAAAAAATATTCAGAAAGTTGATTATATGGATGGATTTTGTTTGCAGGGCGAACTTGATTTAACCTTATTTTATAAGATAGAGGGATATTTTGATAATCTGAAATCCTTAATGACCTTAATGACCGGATTTAGGTATTGGAAAATGAAAATGACCGATAATGAATTCGACACTTCATGACCTCTTAAAACAAAAAGGCGTAAGGTATGGTAGATATAATCTTGGTAAAATGTAGAGTAATTTGCATTTTTCTTCATAATCATTCGTGATTCTAATATAATTTACCTATCTTTGTGCCTTAAAAAATAGAAGTTGCAAAATGGAAAAGTATGTGTTAGAATTACAGGCTGTACTAGACAAATATAGAAGTCTTGGTATTTCGCAGCAGATAGATTACGATAAGTTCTATCTGTATTCCATCATTACACACTCTACTGCCATAGAAGGTTCTACTGTGACGGAAATAGAGAATCAATTGCTCTTTGATGAAGGTATTTCTGCTAAAGGTAAACCCTTGGTAGAGCAGTTGATGAATCTTGATTTGAAGCATGCCTATGAGCAATCCATTCGATGGGCTAGGGAGCATAAACCTTTTTCTGTAGAAATGCTTAAGCAATTGTCTGCATTGGTGATGAAGAATACCGGCAGCGTTTATAGCACGCTTCAGGGGGAATTCGATTCTTCTAAAGGTGACCTCCGTCTATTAGGTGTCACAGCGGGAGCTGGTGGACGTTCCTATATGAACTTTCTGAAGGTCCCTGCAAGGTTGACTGATTTCTGCAATGAGATAAACCGCAGGCGTGAATTGCTTCTTGAAAACCCGAGTGAAATGGATGCATATTTGTTGAGCTTCGATGCTCATAACATCCTTGTCAGCATCCATCCTTGGGTGGATGGAAATGGCAGAATGTCGCGTCTCATCATGAACCACCTTCAGTTTGAATTTAATCTTGTTCCGACAAAGGTAATGACTGATGATAAGGCAGCTTATATTGAAGCTCTTAATGCATCTCGAGAAGAAGAGTCGATGTTACCATTCCAGTCTTTCATGCTTCAAGAACATATCAAAAATCTTAAGGCTGAGATAGAACAGTATGAAAGATCTATGGATGATGATGTCGTGATAAATGTCGGGAAAAACTTTAAAAATGTCGGGAAAGAAAAACTGATTGAACTTTCTGAACGTCAGCAGAATATCATTTCTGTTGTTAAATGTCATCCGGCAATAACGATTCCGGAATTGGCGCAGAGAATGTCGGGAAAGAAAACTGTAACGACACGTACTATTGAAAGAGATATTGCTGCTCTTCAAGCCAAGGGAATCTTGAAACGTGAAGGCGGTAGAAAAAGTGGTAAATGGATAGTTGTAAACATCTGAATACCCGAAATCCTTAATGACCCTTAATGACTTTGACCCTTCATGACCTACTTTCTCGGCAGGAA
>OGJB01000033.1_pt1 | contig 30514 bp, 9 predicted proteins | sample 1571991 | NCBI WGS metagenome assembly OGJB01 (sample SAMEA2582105, study PRJEB24529) | metagenome | biome: Human gut stool | place: China | collected 2011
AGTTAATCCTGATAGTCTTCGTCAAGTTACTCGTTATATTAATGAGTATTCTCAACACATTTGGGATAACGAATTGACTGGTGATAAAGAATTTGTTCGTGTTAAAGAAAATAATAAACTTAAAACTGTTCGTTCACGTTCAAAAGATGGTAAATATTATTATCCTTATCCCTCGTATGAAGGTGGTGATGATACTATTGGCCCCGGTTTTAAGTTAAATGATACTTCTGATTTTACTAAATCTGTTAAAGCGAAAGGTAAAGCAACAAGAAAACAAATTGATGCTGAATTGAATCGTCGTATGGCGAAAGCCTACAATGATGTTCGTGATATTTATTCTGAGAAATATGGTATTGATGATTTCAATACCTTACCTCAACCTATTGTTAATCTTATGTCTAATCTTGCATATCGAGTAGGTCGAACTGGTTTTAGACAATATAAGAAATTGTTAAAAGGTGCTAATGAACGTAATACAGATAGTATTATTAAAGAATATACTACTGGTAATAAAAGAAGAGATAAATCTGAATTAGAAATATTTAAAACTAATAGTTCTAATGATTATGATATGATTAGAAATAAATTATTTTCTAATTTTAATACTGATGATAATCCTGATAACTATGTTGAAGATATGAGTAAAACTAATCGTAAAAAATATAATTTCGGTGGTATTCGTTCTACACACGATGCTACTGCTGATTATTTAGGAATGGCTCGTGATTCTGGTAATAGATTTTTCGGCAATGGTATAATTGATATGCTTTATCATGGTGGGACAAATGATGATACTGGAATCCCAGTTAAGAACTATGTAGATAAGTTGATTGCTAATGATAAACTTATCTATGCAAATATGCAGAACAAAATCAATAATGAAGTTTTAACTTCTCGTGGTATTACTGCTAAATTCGGTGGACTTGTTGGAACTCCTCGTAGGAAATTTTATTGGGGTGGAACAAGTATTAATGACCCCGGTAGTATTCAATGGGGTACGCGAGTTCAAGCCAGTGATATTGACGAATCTAAATATAGTGCTGATGGCGAAGGTATCGTAGGTGGTAGCGCTTTAAGTGGAGCTGGAACTGGATTAGGAATTGGAGCTGCTGTTGGTGGAACCGCTGCGCTTGCTATTGGTGCAGCTGCTGGTTCTTGGCTTGGCCCTATCGGTGCTGGTATCGGTGCATTAATTGGTGGTATCGTTGGTCTGTTTACTGGACGTAAGAAAAAACGTCAAGAAGAGCGTCGTCGTCAAGAACTTTTAGCTGAACAAGCTGAAATGGAACGTCAGCAGACTTTGGGTAATATGCAAGATAAAGTTGAAAATGATGTTGCAACTATTCGACAAAGTAATCTTGGCAATTACTCCGAAGGTACAGGATTTTATGCTAAATTAGGTGGAATGGTTGGTCGTAGAAAGTTAAACACCGGCGGTCAAGTAGTTCCTAATTCATCTAATAGTGTTGTTGCTTATGGTCAAACTCATGAACAATATAATCCTGCTACTGGTGAAACTGGAATCATATATGGTGATTCGGAAATTGAAGGCGGCGGCGCTAAAAATGGTCGAATGTATGCTGGTGAAGTTGTTCGTGAAACTTCTAAAGGTGGTCAAGTATTCAGTGATACAATTAAAGTTCCCGGAACAAATCGTACTTTCGCTGATTACGCAAAGAAACTTACTGATATGAAAGGTGAAAAAGAAGCTCAAGTTATTCAAATTGCTGATGGAATTACATTATCTTTATCTGCATTAGATAAGAGTAAAACTAACAAATTACAAACTGGAACAAATATTCGTAATATTGAAAAATTAGTTTATAAAATGAATAAAGCTCGTGGTGAATCTGAAGCTATTGATGCTAAAACAGCAGATTTGTTTGAAGCTCAAGAACTTTATGCCACTGCTTTAGGACTTCGTGATGATGCTCCGATTATGCGTTGTGGTGGAATGATAAGAAAGAAAAGACCTTTTGGTGGATATGCTTCACCTTATAGTCTTACAGGAGTTTCAGCTCCTAAACTTACTACTTTACCTCCAATTCAAACTACTGCAAGTGCTGGCGGTGGTTCTGCATTTAAGTTCGGATTTAATGAATTTGGACTTGGTATGAATCTTGCAAGTTCACTGTTTGGAATTGTAGGTAACGCTCTTAATACTCGTGCTAATCGAAAGGCTATTGAATTTGAATCTACACTTCATGTTCCGAAAGGTAATAAAGTAGATGCTGTCCAATATAGTACAGATTATGATATTAGTGAGGAATTACAAGAACTTGGCACACAAGAACGTAGAGCTGCTCGATATATTACTGATAACACAAGTAATGTTCAAACTGCTCGAAATAGTGTAGCAAATCTTGCAATTAATGCTCAACTTGCTCGAAATAAATTGTATGGAGCTAAGAAAGATTATCAACGTCAAAGATATGATTTGAATAGGCAAGAACGAGTTAATGCTCGAAATGTTAATAGTCAAATTATGTATCAAGACGCTATTAATGAATATAACAAAGCTGTCGGCTTGAATCAACAGTTAATGGCAGTCAGAACGCAAGGATTACAAGGAATGTTACAAGGAGTTGAAGGTCTTGCCGGAGCAGTTAATAATTACGCAAGTGCCCGCTTATACGAGAAATTATGGCCTCGTGGAGTAACTAATCACATGAGAAGTGGTTTTGCTTGTGGTGGTCTTGCAAGACGTAAAAGAGCTTAATGTAGTGCGTGATATATCGGATTATTCTCTTATAGGATAGTCCGATATTCACGATTTTTTGTATATTTGTAATGATACAAATAGTGGTACAAACACGCGCGACAAGTGGGCGTGCAACCTTCTGCCCCACCGGGGAGCGGAGCCGCTGTGCGGAGCACAGCAGGCGGAGCCATACGAATTACAACTAATTTACAAACTAATCATTATAAAATTATGGCAGAAATTGCAATAGGTCGATACGATACTAATACATTAAAAACTCCACAATTACAAGATTATGGAAGTGTATATGCTGCTGTTGGAAATGCTTTGAATCAAAAGTATTACCAAAATCGTGAAGCTTATATTAATAGAATTGCTAATCCTTTAAGTCAAATTAAGGCAACTTCTCGTGGACAAAAAGTTCTTGATTCTGAAAGAGCTAAGATTGTTGAAGGTGCTAATGAATTTAAAGAACAAGATAATTGGTTTGCAGCAGATGATTATATTTATAAGCAAACTGAGAATATTCTGACCAATGAAGGTCTTAAAGCTGTTCAAGCTGATTATGCTTTGGAACAGAAGTATATGGAAGATTTGAAAAAGAGTGATTGGGATACTCAAAATCAAAATGCTTTCCTACTTCGTAGTCGTTTACAATCTTCTGATATTATTTATGATGCAGAAAATAATACTGTCGTAAGCGGTGGTTTTAATGGAGTTCAAATCGGTAAAAAGTTCGATGTAAATAAATATCAAAAAGACGTATTTGATATTCTTTCAAAAGCTAAGGCTGATAAAGTATCATTTGAAAATCTTGTTACTAATCCTGATATGATACGTCAGTATGGATTGGATGTTGCAACAGGTTTTGATGGTGAAAAGTTAGCAAGTCACTTTGTTAAAACTGGTAGTGAAAGAGAAGGTATTACAGAACAAGAGATTATGAGTTATGCTATGTCATTACTCAAATCTAATCCTGATTATACTAATTATCTTACTACTATTTGGCAGAATCAAGATGCTCTTATTCGATTTGTAAAAGATGATAGTTCTGCTGGTGGACATTTAAGAGATTATGAATTAGAAGATTATGCTCCTTTATTCGCTGGTAATCCTACAATGTTCGCTCTTAATGGTTTAGGTATTAACGTAAATGAACTTGGTGCTCCTACAAAAGACGGTAAGTTTACTGTTAATTCTAAATTACCTGCTGAAGTTAAAACTTTGTTAGATACTGTTAATAAGGAATATGGAGTTAATGTTCTCGATATATTACAGAATAAAGCTCAAGTTCCACCTGAACTTATTCAAGCTGGTTTACAGAATTATGTAGATAAAATGTTTGAAAGTTACGCTAAGGGTGTACTTGGTGCTACTGATGATATTGAGAATCTTGATAGAACAGCTTTTACACAAAGTGTTTTGTCTGGTCAATTTATTAACAATAATATTCAAAGTTTAGCTGGTGCTGCCGCAGGTTTATATTCTTATCAAGATATTAAGACTACTGTTGGTTTAATTGCTAATCCCGGTTATACAGCTTATGTTAAAGCTCGTGCAAAAGGTAAGCAACAAGAACTTGAAACTCTTCAACAATATGCTCCATATCTTGATACATTAGGTGGTTTTGAAGTTACTGGTAATAGTGTTGCAGAAAACATTAATCGTCGTAATGAAATTACTGACCAAATGACTAAACTTTCAAATTCTATGAATCAGATATTTACATCTGATGAACTTGGAATTTTAGGTCTTAATCCGGGAGATGGTAATATTGTTAAAACACTTAATATTTCTACTGCTGAAAGATTAGTTGATTCAGCAGGTCTTGACGAAGAAACAGCAGCTAATCTTAAAGGTAAACTCTTACAAGTTCAAACTGCTCAACGTAATTATAATAATCTTCAAGCTAAACTTCGTTCTGACGAAATTCAACTTAATTCTATATTTGATACTTGGAATAAACATCGAGATAAGATTGAAGGTGGTATAGGTTGGTATCGAGTTAATAACGAAGAAGCTAAAATTATTCTTGATAACAGACTTGATAGTTATGATAAATATGTTGATTATATAAATCAAAATTATAAAGAACTTTATAATCCTGAAACATATAGTAGTACTTGGGTACGAAAAGATGGTGTAACAACTGGAGCTAAATATCTTGATGATATGCTGACAAAAGAAGAGTTTGAATCTACTTTGTCTAATGCAGCAGATAATGTTTCAAATCGTTATCGTAAAGCTATTGCTGATGCACCTCTTGAATTTACAGCAACTCGTGAGATTATTGCTAATCCTTCAAGATTCCAACAAAATTACATGGCAGCTGCTATGGTAAATTGGAAAAAAGGTGCTGGTAATATTAGCGTTGTTCAAACTCCGTCTGGAGAAGGTATTGGTCTTACTGGAATGCAATTAGCTAAGTACATGAACTTTGATGCGTTCCCTACTTCGACAACTACTAATTCAAAAGGTACAAGTGTAACTCGTCAAAGTAATGCTACTAAAAATTCTAAACCTCTTTTAGGTAAAGAACTTGGTCTTGATTACGATATTTATAAGACTGAAGTTAGTCCGATTGCTAATGGAATTGCAGCTCGTGAAGGTCGTAATGAATATGCAATTACTCTTTTCGATGAAACCGGTGCTGCTCGTGGTAATATTATTTTTTCCGAACAAGTAGACCCTTCTACTATTGCTCGTCAAATTCTTGATAATTATCGTAATATTAAACCTTATGCTAAAATTGGTGGTGAAGGTTTACAACGTAGCGCTGGAATGATTGAATCTCAATATGCTTCGGGATTTATTGATTTCGATACTACTGGTGCTAACAATAGTCCGGCTGTTGCAAATATCGCAGACCTTCAAAGAACCGTTGATGATTTAGGTAAAGTTGAATATGATTTGAATATTCACGAACCTTTCTATAATAGTATTGACGGTAATAGTCGTAGAGTTGAGATTGGTAGAACAACACAAGGTTATTATATAAAAGATATTAGTGGATTAAAATATCCTGATGGTTCTGTTCATTATGGAGAATTTGGATATAATACAATTCCTAATAGTCTTTACACAATTAAAGGTATAACTCCTAATAATATTCAATATTATGAAACTGTAAATGAAGCATTAGCTCCTATTGCAGAATATGTTTTAACTCAATATGGAGTTGTTCTTGATATGCAAGAAGCAGCTGAGGCTATTCAAATGAATAAAATAAATAATGCTAATATAGGATATTAAACTATGCCAAATCTAACAGATATTAAAATTCCTATTACAGGTTCGCAAGCTCTTACTCCTTCTGAAACACCAGTTCAGGGAGTAGGAGCTACTCCTGTTTTACCCGGTAGTATGCCGGAACCTGAACTTTCTCGTGGTAGAAAACAATCTTCGATTCGACCTTTTAATATTTCTGAATACGAAAACATATTAGGTCGAGGTCAAGTAAATCCTAATCTTGATTTAAGTGTTCTTAATGAAAATAGAGCACAAAATCAAAGTGGTTGGTATTTAACTAAAAATGCTATTGGTCAATTAGGAATTACTACTCTCGGTGGTACTATTACTGGTATTGGTAGTATTCTTAATTTCTTTCCTACTACATATCGTGCTATTAGTCAAATATGGGATGATAATGCCAAATATAAATGGGACAAAGCTATCAACGAAGGTCTTGGTTCTGAATGGCAGAGAATAGGTAAAGATATTGAAAATTGGGGTCGTAAAGCAATGCCTATTTATCAAACAGAACAAGCTCAAAAAGGTGGTTTTGCTGGTGGTATGGGTGATGCTACTTGGTGGGCAAGTATGTTTCCTACCGTAGGTTCTGCAGCCGCATCTATGCTTCCTGTTATTGGACAAATGCGAGCTTTACAAGCTGTTGGTAAATTAGGAACAATGATTAACGGTGTTGGTCGTTTAGGTTCTACATTGAATAAAGCAGGTCGTGCATTACAAAATCCTTATACTCAACAGATAATTGGTACTTTATACGGAGCACATCTTGATAGTATGGAAGAAATTGTTCGTGGTTATGATGAACAATATCAATATGCTCTCGATTTAGGTTTCAATGAAGATGATGCTCGTAAGTTTGCATCTGTTTATGCTTCTGAAAGTTACAATGATGCTTGGGCTTATGGAATATTATTTAATGCTATTGAACTTAATAGTATACTTCGTGGTATTAAAGAAGCTCCGGTTAATAGTATTTCTATTGAAAAAGGTTTAAAAAGTAATATAAAAGGTCTTGCACAAAAAGGTAAGACTTTTGTTTTAGATAGTGAAACATCTAAACTTAATCGCAAACTTATTCCGAGTATTGGACTTCATAAAACAAAAGATTTCTTTTCTGTTGCTTTATCTGAAGGTCTTGAAGAAATGCGAGTTGATATGGCACTTAATGAAGGTGTCGTTGCCGCAAAGAAAGAACTTGGAATTGAAGATGAAACTGCTGATTTAACTCCGTTAGCTCGTATGGGAAGACTTGTTGAACAAGCTTCTTCATGGGATAGTTTTATTTGGGGTGCTATCAGTGGTGGTGTAATGTCTGCTGGACGTAGTGGTGTTACACGAATACTTAATGGTAAAGCTCAACAAGAAGCTGAAAATAAGCGAGCTACTAACATTATAAATGGTATTCAAGATACTGCCGCAGCTATTGCTGATTTTGACGGTGATATGAATATTAAAGTAACTGAAACACCAGTTTTAGATGAAGCTGGTAATCAAGTTATGAATAATGATGGTACTCCGAAAGTTAATAGAACTATTACTGACCCTGCTTCAAGTTTGCTTGTTGGTATTATGGGTAGAATTGGTTCTGCTAATGGGTTCAATTATGCCGTTGAATATTTTGATGAATTAAGTAAATTATCAGATGCTCAACTTGAAGAAGTTTACGGTGCTAATAAACGATCTGTCGTAGATGCTCTTCGTAGAGAATTTACTATTATGCGAGATATTCATGCTCGTAATATGGGTTTAAGTTGGGGTAATCCTTTCGACAATGTTCTTAAAGTTCAGGCATCAACTGATGATTATTTACTTGACTATTATCGTCGTCAATTAGCTATCGTTGATACTGATATTCAAACTTTCGATATTGAAGCGTCTAATCTTCGTAAGCAACGAGATGAAGCCCTTAAAGCTATTGATAGTAAACTCCATAACTTAAATGTAGAAAAGACTGTTCTTGAACAAGAACGTGAAGAACTGCAAAAAGTTATTGAAGATTATAAAACTCAACTTGAAGATAAAACTCGTAATAAAGCGATTAGTACACTTAAAGGTAAACGTACTCGATTAGTAAATAAGATTAAAACTATTGAAGATACAATTAATGGTTTGCAATCTCAAATTAATGAGTTAAATACTTATATTGCTAATCAAGGTGCTATCAGTACAAAACAACCTAATCGTAAAGCCCGTAAACCATATCTTCTTGAAATTAAAAATAGTAAGAAATCTATTTTAAGTCTGCAACAACAAATTGCAAATGCTCGTCAGGCTATTGCAGAATTAGAAGTTGGTAAACTCCAATATGAGCAAGAACTTGCTATTCATAATGGAGAGATTGCTGATACTCGTAGGAAGATTGAATTATTTGAAAATGATTTAGCTGATTACGATACAAGACTTAATAGAATTAATAGTGATATTACAGAACAGAGTGAACGTGAAAATAACAATGTAGCTGAATATAATGAAGCTGCAAAACGTTTGCGTGAAACTCGCAATAACAATAATCAAACATATAAATCTCTTGAAGAGGCTCGAACTCAACTGAGTATGGCTGTAATGGCTCTCGAAGAAAATGTTAATAATCGAGATGAGATTATGGCTGAACGAAGTAAGTTACTTAAAGAAGTTTATGATAAACAAGAAGAGATTGAAAAAGCTAAAGATAAAGTAGAAGAAACTACTGAAACTACTAATCAAGAAGCAAGTCAAGAACCCGAAAATGTTACTACCGAGGTGCTGACAGACAGTAACGGGATTTCGTACTCTCTCGATGACAGCGAGGCCCCAAATACCGTCGATATTAAAAATAAGGTATATTCGGTAGGCTCAAAATTTAATGTCGCAGAATCGCCCAAAACCGTGCAAAGAATCGAGGTCGTAACCGACGGCGAAACCGATTTTAGTGCTGTAATGGTTACTATAAAAGATGATGCGACTGGTAAGGAAGATACATATTCTGCAAAAGAACTTGCAGGTATGGATATTATTGAAATTCGAAATGAAATTCAAACTAAATTTGATGCTATTTATAAAACACTTTATAGTATTCAAGATAAACTTTCAGCAGATAAATTTGAGAATCATTATTTAGATACTATTATAAATCTGTATAAAGAATTATCTGATTCTAATAGTGATATTTATAAAGCATTATTATCTCCTATTGATAATACTGAACTTAATACGTTACGAACTAATATTATTGGTAATTTTATTGGTTGGATAAATGAATATCAACCTACTGAAATTAGTAATGAGAATTTAGAAAAAGCTAATCGTGTAAAACAGTTATTATCAGATAGCAATATCCGTATTGCAAATAATCTTAAATCTAATCTTTTCAAAGATTGGATTTGGAATCTTTACGGTGGTGATATAGTTGGTTATAGTGAAGAGGAAAATGCTAAAATGCGTGAAGCTATTGCTGACTATATTGCTAACGTTGCTAATGTTCTTAACAATAATTATATTATAACTGATGGTAAATTAACTCTTAAGAATATTAATGTAGACCATAATGTAATTCGAGCACAAATTGAAGGTCTTACTCAAATTAAATTTGAAAATCTTAATAGTAATTTTGATACTGTTAGATATTCAAATTTCTATCATAAGATAACTCTATTCAAAAATAGTATTATTAATGAAGTAGCTAAAAGTACAACTGAATTTTACAAAACTAATATCGCATATATTAATAGTGTGATGAATAGATTTATTAGTAAAATTCGTGCTATTAGACAAGATGAAGATAGTCCGTTACATGATGCTCTTGTAAATGATGATGGCTTTGGTAGTCAAACTTCTAAAATTATGGAATTTGCTACTGCCGTAAATAATTTAGCAAAAGAGTTTTTAGAATATGGTGCTGTTCCTAATCTTCCTGCTCGTACAAGACTTCATACATTAGCTCAATCAATTCAACCTTATTTGGTATCTGATGTTGATGCTTTGAATCTTACTGGTGTGGATGTTATTACTGCTGTTCGTCAAAGTAATGTTCTTGATTTATTAAGAAATGCTCGAATGGCTTATTCTATTCTTTCGAGATATTATAATTTTGAAAGTGGTACTGAATTAAACGATGATGTATCTATTCTTAATAGTCTTGATGTACTTGCTAACAGTGTTTCTGACTTTATAGATGATACTGAATCGAGAGATGAATTTAATACTAATGACTATCGTTATTACATTAGTGATTCAATGCGTAATGCTCTTGATGCTATTGAAAATACTATTGTAAAACTTGATGGTCGTCAGATATTTACTGATAATCACGTTTATACTTACGAAGATATTCTTGATTCTATATATCAGCAAACAGATGGTCGTAATGATGTTATCAAATATTATGAACCTATCTGGTATGCACTTAAATATTTTAAAAATGATGTAAATGTTAATACAATATATCAACAAATGAGTAAGAATGGTGTTCCACAAGAACAACTTGATGCTCTTAAACGTTTGTTTGATATTATTAATAAACGAATTGCTAATCCTATTCAAACAACAGACGGTGCTTATCTTGATAGTAACTTAAATCTTCGTGGTAAGTTTTTAAGTGATTTCTTCAAAACTCATATTCAACGTGAATTTGAAACTAATGGTTTCAAAGGTTTACGTCGTCTTACACCTGAAGTTTATAAGATTATCACAAGTCCTGAATATTATAATCCTAAAACTCGTGTTATTAAAAACAACATTACAGTTAATGGTGTTAAATTCAAGGCTACTGAATTATTTGATGCTTTAAGAACTTTACACGAAGGTCAAGAATTTGAAGTTACTTATAAAGATGGTAATGTCGATGTCAATTTAGATGTAAATGGTAAGAAACTATTAATTGAACGAATTGGTTTAGGTGATAGTGAAACTTATCATGGAATCCAATTAGGTAGAATTGATGAAAGTGGAGTTAATCAATATGATTCTGCTTTTGGTAATTCTTATGGAACATCTAAATTTGTAGATACTATTATCAGAAAAGCTGGTGGAAGTGATACAATATTTAACTTAACAAAAGAGTTTTATAAAGTATATACTGAAGCCTTAACTCGTGAACAACAAAATTCTGATTCAGTTGTTTCAAAACTGAAATCAATTATTAAAGAATTAGATAAATATGGTAATACATCAAAAACTGAACATTCTGAAATAATCAATGCTTTTATTGGAGCTATCCAATATAATACCGAAGTCGAAGGTGTTAGTCCTGAAGCGTTTGATATTGAAGCTCTTGATTTAAATAAGGTTTATTATCTTATTAGTCCTATGTTTTATAACGTAAGACTTAAAAATCTTAATGATTATGTTCGTTATGGACTTAGAATCAAGAACGCTTATCAGAATCTAAATACTAAACTTGGAAATGACTTTATTCAAAGTCAAAAACTTGTTACTGAAATTAAAGAAAAAGGTTCTGCAATTTTAGTATTAAAAGGTATTAATAAATCTCCTATTACATTTGCCGATTCAAGTGGTTATCGAGCTAATGTAAATGAAGAGATGCAACGTACTGTTACAGTTAATGGTAAACCTGCTGTTAATATTATTCAACGTCAGCCTAATGCTGATGGTTTAATGTTAGTTTCATCACTTACTACTGATACTGCATTTAATAATCCTATTGTTGAAGATAAAATTACTTCATCAGATAGGCATTTCCAAATGTATGCTGAAATTCAAGCTAATGCTGGTGAAAATGGAAAAAGTTATGTTCCGTTACATCGTGGTAATTTAACAAGTGATGTTGCAGATACACCGTTTAATGTAGCTGCTATGGAATTTGTTACTCAAACTATGAGTGATATTATTTCAGATGCTACGTTTACATCTCTTCCGACTGATGCTAAATCTGGTCTGTATACTCTTGTAGATGATACTAATAAGACTCGAACCAAAGCTCACAATGCTAATATTCGTAGTCGATTAGCTCCTTTGTCAGAAGCTATCATTACAAGTTATAATCGTGGAGTTCCGGGAGCTGAATGGTTTAACATTAGTTCTCTTTACGAAAATACAGACCCTGCTACTGGAAAAACTCGTTATATTAAACATTTAGATTTCCAAACAGTTGTTCGTAAAAAGAATATACTTGGAAATGGAATAAGTTATATCAATAGAATTAGTATTGAATATACTAAATCTGGTGATAAATTTACTCCTGTTAAACTTCGATTAAGTCGTAGAGTAATTCCAGTTAATAGAACTACTTCAAAAGTTCGTATTGCTAAGAGTCCTTTTACAGCACGAGAACTTGCTCAATTAAATGGTATTATTGAAAAGAGTAAATCTAACAAAGGAACTTACGCTGTAATTGATTTGCAAGCAAGAGGTATTACTGGTAAAGATTTAACTGATTTACTTAATCATAATCTATTCCGTAAACTATATGGTAATATGCAACGTAGTGTTACTACTGCATTGCAAGGCGACCATTATACTTACGGTGTTAAAACAGATGATGGTTACACAGCAGTTAAAGGTCAATATAAATCTAAAATACTTGATTGGGCTAAACAACAAGGTATCGTTGATAAATCTGTTTCTTCAACATTTGATTCGATGCAAGATTTTATTCTTGACACCGGCGCTTTAACAACAAGTGTTATTGGAATTAGAGATACTAATGGTAATGTTGTTACCAATTATACTATTGATTCTATTCAACCTGCAATGTTCTTTGAACTTAAATCTGAAAGTTCTGATAATCCTATTCGAGAATCAGAAGATATAACGAAAGAATTTGCTGTTAAAGCAATTACAACATTAAGTTCAATGACAAGTGATACTGAAACAAACTGGTATCAAAAACTTGTTAATATTACAGATGATAAAGTAGCAGGTCTTAGAGTATTAGGTGTTATACCTGATTTTGTATCTGAAGATGTTGCTAACAGAATCGCTGAATTATATGATAGAATTTATACTGATGGTAAAACTAATTTCAGTATTAAGAAACTATCGAGTAAACAAGATTTCATAATTGCTCAATATGATAAAGGTACTGAAACTATCGTTATCAATAGTAATAAACTTACTAAACGTGATTTTACTGCTACTGATTTAGGTGTTAATATTACTCATGAATCTCTTCATAAGTATTTTGAACAACAAGCTAATTCTAAAGAATTATACGATAAACTTGCTACATTAATTAGCGATATTAATGACACTGCATTTAAAGTTGATTCTAAAGAATTTAATGCTAAATATAAGAGCGATTTAACTGAACTTGAACTTGGTTATCTTCGTACATATCTTAAAATATTAAGTGAAACTCCTGCTGAAATAGTTACTTATGCTTTTACAAATAAACAGTTTGCTAATTTGGCAAATAGGATTATTGTAGAAGAAGCTCCGAAGATTAAGAAACGTAAAAGTCTTTGGGATAAAATTATTGATGCAATTCTTTCTGTTATTGGTATAGATACAATTACAGATAATAGTTTACTTAATAATATACGAAATATAGTAATTAATAGTTTGGATAGTGTAAATAGCCGACGCGCAAAAAGTCCGACCAATGGGCGTGCAACCTCCTCTCCCACCGGGGAGCGGAGCGCTGGGCGAAGCCCAGCAGCGAAGCCAACCTCAGTTACAACTAATCAAACTAATGTTACAAATGATGCAACACATGATAATTTATCAGTTACGGAACTTATTAAAACACCTGATGTACCTCTGACAGAAAATCAAAGAGCAGCTCAAGCTGAATTAGATTTTCTTGATGATGACAGCGAAATTACGTTTGATGACAATAATTCTGAAACACTTAATAGTATTGATGTTTCTGATATTGGCCCGAACATAGTAATACCCGGTGGGGGAGTGGGTTTGACGCCCACTGGTCAGGTTTTTTCAAATAGTTCTGAAAATGTTTTGAATAATCAGAAAAATGTTGTATCTTCAAACGGTGGATATGTAATCGAATTTACTGATAAATATATTGATGACAATAATAACAAAATTTGTTAGTTTATGAATGCACAATGTAGTCCTGAACCTTATCGTTTAACTGTTGATGGAAGACTTGAGAAATCTGGTCTTTATCATCAAATGAAATCTTTTAAGACTAAGCCTATTGAAGATATTATTACATCTTTAATGGAAAAAGGTGTTTTACCTACTATTAAAGATTATAATAATATTCGAGGTTATGCTGAAGATAATGCTGATGTATCATTAGAGAATGCTTTTAAGCGTCGTATTCTTACAGCGTTTTTATATGCAGAAGCGGATGCCCGTACTCCTTATGGAGCTACGGGTTATCCCGTTTATACAAGTGGAGAACTTAAATTAGAATCTGTATTAGCTGCTCTTTCGACAGATGAAACTTATAGTGAAGATATTCGTAAAGATTTTGAATCTCTTGGTAACGCATTAGGTCTTGATATTAAACACGCTTTTAATCCGTCTATTGTAAATACTGCTACATTTGATGAGATGGATTATGCTTATATGGCTCGTGTTTTAACTGCTGCTTACTTTAAGTTAAAAGGTCTTACTGCGGAACAAAGACAAGCTCGTTTTGGAGCTAATTATCGAGATGTTTCTCGTAGTGGATTTAAGGCTTTAATTCTTGCTGAGTTTAATAAAGAACTTGAAGAGTATAAAGCTCGACCTAATTTTATTCCTACAAGATTCAACGATATTTTTGTAGCAAATGTACTTACTGATTTGAATAAAGGTAATAGTCAAATCTTTAATTATTTTCTTGATTATATTGATAAGAACTATGGTATTAATCGTAAGCGTGCTTATCAAAATAATCGGATTGTCGATGATGAAAGTACAGAAGAAGGACAACGTGATGCTATTGAAGATATTGAAGTAATGTGGGATGATTTACAAAAAGAACGTATTGATAGAAAGAATACGTTAGCATCTCATGTTAAAGCTCAAATAGCTCTTCTTGTAGGTTCGAGTAATTTCAAAAATAGAACTGCTAATAAAGCATACATTCCTGCTCCTATTGATATTAATGTTTTATGGAATAAACTTATTGAGGCACATCTTTACGATATTCAACCTCAAGATGTATATAATAGATTGCAACAACTTGCAGCTATAAATGATGAGTTTACTCCTATTCTTGAAATATTCCAACGAGTATTTGAAGATGATGGTTCTGCTGCTTCTGATTATGATAATTCTTTTGTAAATGCTTATATTTCTGGAATTAAACTTGCTGTTATTCCTGTAAATATTATGGCATTAGAAGGTAGTAATAATGCTACGATTTATCAGAATAATCGAGAATCATTTGGTGTTAAAACATATATTGATAGATTTGAAAGTATTTTAAGTACAAATATTGAATTTGGATTATATAATAATCTGAATGATGTACTTTATACTAATCCTAAATCTAAACGTATTTTTGAACCTATTTCAAGACGTAGTAAGATTGATAAAGCAGCTCTGTTAGATAAACAGATGTCTGTAATTAATTACTTAGGATTAGCAATTACTCGTGATGCTCTTACTCAATATTATAATGCAAATGATAATGCAAATGAAGTATATTCAAGAGTTAATTCTCTTCTTGAAAATGTAGTTAATGATACTAAACATCGGGTTAATACATATCGTGGCAAAGAAATTCCTGCACATAATATTAATGGATATTTATATTCATTAGCACAAATTGCTACTTATGATTTTAACAGTTTTACGAATATGAGTTATCTTGATGTTCAAGGTAAACTTAATTATTCACCTCAGTATGATAGTATGCTTACAAAGTTTCTTCGTGGATTTATTACTCGTACTGGTGTAAATACTGAATATATCAAGCATATATTTAAGGATTATCTTAATGACCCAACTTTAACTGCTCCGGGTGCAGAAGATAATATTCTCATTTATGATGAAAAGACTGGTCTTGGTATATTCACTAAAAATAGTATTGGTGAATATGAAGTAAATCCTGCATTTATTTCTGATGTTGAACGTCGTTATCAGTTTGCATTATCTGCATTTAATGGTGTTAAGATTGGAAACAAAGGTCTGAAATATCGTGAAGTACAAGGTGCTCTTTATACATATACCGAAGTTATTCTTAATATGCTTGGTCAATATGTATTTTTAACATCTGATAGTCCTCGTAGTTATATGATGACTACAAAACGACTTGAGGTTGATGATTTGTTTATTAAAGATTCTTCTAAACCTCGTACTTCAATTCACGTTAAGACTTTTGGTTCTAATTATACACCTGCGGCTGTTGCAGCACATCCTAAATCAGTATTTATTTTCTCAGGTAATACCAAAAGTCGTGCAATAGGTGCTCCAGCAACATCTGGACAAGAATCTATTCGAGGTCTTAAAAATACTATCGAAATTGATGGTTTTAAGGGTGAGAATATTACTCCGAATAAACCTACGACAACAGATTATTTTACTGATGCAGATTATGATGCCTATGTAAAAGATTTTGAAAGTCGAGTAGTTCCTTTTATTAATGATGCTATTTCTCGTGGATTAAATATTTATCTGCCGATGAATGGTATTAGTAGTAGATTAGCTACTCATGCTCCTCGTATATATTCTTATGTAACTGAATATTTAGATAATCTTGTTACACGAAATAAATTTGTTCGTATAACAGATAATCCGATAAATGAAGAATCCAATGTTTTTCATTCTATCGAAAAGATTGTAAATAGTGATATCTTTAAGTTTAATACTTTTGGGCAAATTATATTTCAATTAAGAGATAATAGTGATGAGAATCTTGCTCAAATGAAAACTCGTCATAATCGAAAGTATTGGAATGGTAGAGCTATTTATGATGCAAAAGGTATTCCGACTGGTAAGGCGTTTCAGTTCTTGAATATTACTTATATTGAAAATGGTAAGAATATCACATTACCTGCTCATATTGCAAAGATAAATAATGTAGATGTTGCAGAAGTTTATCGTAATATGATTGCACAAGTTCGTAATGAACCTTACGATGAAAATCTTGTTGCTAATACTGGTAATATTCGTGATTTCGTAACTGCTTACATTCGTTGGAATGCTACAACTGGTGTTGATAGTTTTGAAAATATTGCTAAAAGTATTTACGATACTAATATCAAAACTGATACAAGTGTCGTTACTACTTTCGATAGTTATTTAGCAGATTTAGTTCAAGAAGTATATAATCAGAAAGCTAATGATTGGATTAAACGTCGCAAAGCTGATGGTAAAGAATATACTCTTGACACTATCCCTACATTAAAGAAAGAAAGTTTGTTAAATAGCGCTCGTCAGCACGTTCTTGCTACTTATGATATTATGGATAATGATGGTGTTCGATTAAGTTTACTTAAAGTATTACTTAATCATACTATCTATAATCATAGTATGAACGCTATATTTAATGGTGATATTGAAGAATATAAAGATACAGTAGACCTCAATAAACGTGTAGCACAAGTTATTAAGAATGGTCTTAATTCTATTGATTCAATTCATAACAATACTCCTCGTAAAGTTGTTGTTATGGAAGATATGAATTTCAATAGCAATATTCTTGATAAAATGGGTATTCAAAATGAAGCTATTTTGGATGCTTATCGTGCTACTGCTACTATTAATGACTCTCAGTCTATTATGACTGATGTAGGTCTTATTAAACTTTTAAAAGCCACTGGTCGTTGGAATCCAAGTGAACCTTTGTATCAATATATTACTGATTTACAAGACCCGACTAAAACATTTAATCCTACATCTTACGCTAAGGTTGTAGAACAAGTTAAATTGTTTGGTACAACTCGTCGTCGCCGTGGTGATTTTTATCATGCTCCGGCTGTAACTGGTAATGAAGTTGATATATTTGCTGATGAAGTAGATAGTGTTCAAATAAAAGACTCAACTGTTGTTCTTTTTGAAAGTATGACACGAGGTAGTGCTATTGGTCAATTATATGATTGGATGATTCAAAATAATATTGACCAAGTTAGTCCTATTTCTGCTGTTAAAGTATCTGGTATTACACCAGTTAAAATTCATAATGACCAAGGTGGTCTTGATATTGAAGCACTAAATCGAGTAAATGATAAGTCTATTCTTTATATGCGAGATAGTGATTTTGTTATTCAACAAGATATTAAAGCTGATTTGCTTGATGAAACTACTATTTTAGGTGGTCAGTTAGTTAAGCAGATTATGGAAGGTCTTGATTGGAATAATGCTATTTATGAATTGGATGGCAAAAATGTTACTGGTAAAGAACTGTTTGATGAATTTCAAAAGACATTAGCTACTAATATTCGTGAAGATGCTATGCAATTACTTTACGATATTGGTGGTATCGATGAGAATGGTGAAATTCGAACTGATGCTCGCGGTGCTATTCAAATTGATATAAATAAACTTGTTAATCGTTTTCAAGAAATTATATCGGATGATGTTGATGCTATAACTATTCGAAAAGCTCTTGAAATTAAAGAAAATGGTCTTCCGACTATGCCTTTATCTTATCCTGTTATTAAAGGTAAGTTAGAGAAGATACTGGCTTCTATGTTAAGTAAACAAGTTATTAATAAATATCTTCCCGGATTTCATGCTCCTATTCGAGCTGATATATTTACTGCAAATAATGAGTTAATCAAACACAATGAGTTTTATTCTGATAAAGCACTTTATAATAAAACGATTGATGAACTTGTTGCTAATGGTTCTATTACATATGCTTCGAGTTTCATTGAAGAATGTAAACGAACTGGTAGAAGTCTTGAATTACAAGCTGAATATCGTGAGGATGAAAATTATCATTATGCAGAAGTTATAGTTAATCCGTGGAAAATGGATTTCTATAAAAATATTGGTACTGTTAAAACTATTACTAATGAAGATGGTACAACTAAGGATATTATAACTGTTGATATTGACAAACTTGATGTTAAAGCTCGTCGAATGATAGGTATTCGTATTCCTACCGAGGGTAAACAATCAATGGTTGTATTTGAAGTTGTTGGTTTTCTTAATAATAATGCTACACAAGCTATATTTCCACAAAGTCTTATTACTCGTACTGGCTGGGACTTTGATATTGACTCGATTTACGCTTACTATCGCAATGTAATTTTTGAGCAAGACAAATATATACCTGTCGAATTTAAGTCGAAATTTGATGCCTCGCAGGCCCAAGTAGGAGGTAAATTCACACGGTCGGTATTTAAGCAAAAGTATATCGAATTAGCCACTACTCCGCAAAAATTTACTAATTTAACAAGTCATAATTTTAATGCTATTATTAAGTGGATTAGCCGATATTATAATCCTAATTTAGTACCTACTAATACAAATCAATCTCCTCTTAATAACATCATTGAATTAATTAAAGAGGATTTACAAGATATTAAAAGTAATTCGGAATATACTAAGATTCTTAAATCTATTCTGCATAATTTACAGTATGGATTTGCAAAGAATTACGGTGATGTAAATAGTTTAGTTCGAGAATATCTTGCTAATAAGCGAGATGGTGTTACTGAAGATTTTGGTAATTACACTCAAACTCAACGTGCTTATACTTCGGATTTATTAATTCGTGCTCATAAAGCAATTAATGATTTAATTAAGTTTGTTAAGAATGTTAATAGTCAGTTAGCTACTATTGATATTTCTCCTGATACAATTAGTAATTTTGATACTATTAAATCAAAATTCCAATATCTTGTTGAGGATACTGATAAAACTATTATTCCTCATTTAAGTGCTATTCAAAGTAATATTGATAAGGCATTTAATGCTTTTACAAAAGACTTTGTTCAAAACGAGAGTATTTATGAATTGAATAGTAGAGAAGCTCGTGATAATCATTTGATTGATATTATTACAGCTGTTCTTTCTAATCCAAATCATGCTGAAGAAGTAAATAAACCCAATGGTATGGCTGAAATTCAAGCTGTATCTGACCGTGATAATGCTTTTTGGAATTATACTCTTAAAACTTTGAATCCTAATAATCTCATGGATAAGATTACTCTTAATAACATGAGTATGGGTTCAACAGTTCTTAAAGGTCACTCTGTTAATTTCGATACTTTAATCGCAACAATTTCTACTTTACATGGTAGATTACTTAAAGGTATTCGTCGTAAAATTAGTCTTAATTCTTTACCGATACCTAAAGGTTTTGCTGATAGAAGTGAAATGTACACTGTAAGTGATAAAGGTGTACCTCGATTAACAAGTAAATATAAAGAGTTTTTAGCTAAACGATATGGTGCTGAAAATATCCAATTATTGCCAAAAGAAAATGCTCTTTGGGTTAATGATGTTTGGATTAATAATGATGCACTTAATGAACATTTGGATATTAGTGGTGAGCGAGTTGAACTTCAAATGAATCAGTTTACTTCTGGTATTCTTGATGTTCTTAAAGCTGGACTTGGATTTAATCTTAATGTTCATACTTTAAGTGTAGCTCGTGCTATATCATCTGGTGTTACTATTGAACTTTATAATGGTAAAGCTAATAGGTTTACTAATGAGGATGCTTTTATTCATCAACCTGCTATTGTTGAAGCAGTTAATCGAATGGAAGTTCAATCATTAAGTCGTGGCAATTTTACAATTCTTGATGCTGTCGAAGCAATTCGTTCTGATTATAGTGTAGAACTTGCTAAGATTTATGCTGATTTAATTGTTAAAAAAGAAATTACTCCTGTTGAATCTCATGATGCCATAATGACTGTCGCAAGTGGTAAAAGTAAAACTAAAACTCTTACTGTTGGACAGCTTAACGAACTGAAAGATAAATTACCGAATATAACTATTAATGAAATCAGTGGTAAATATGGTTATCAAACTACTGAAGAGTTATTAGATAATATTAAAAATCGTGATAATCGTACAGCAGATTGGTTATTACGTCAGATTAGCGTTCTTGGTAATTTTGTTGAATATAATGAAATTGCTACTAATTTGATTGACCTTAACTTTATGCTTAAAAGTGAAAGTAGGGTTGATAGTTTCTTTAAGGCTGACCAAAAAGAACGTAAACTTGCTGAATATTATTATCCAGTAAAAGCTTTAAAAGAACTTGTAAATGATAAGTATAATCAAACACTTCGATTTATTGATGAATATATCGAAGAAAATGCTGGTAATCCTAAAGCAATAGATGCGATTAAAGCTGCTTTTACTCGTGAAAGTTCTGATGCTTTTAGACGGCATTATAAACCAAAAGATGTTAAAGGTAATCCTCTTGCTGCGATTACTTATTCTGATATGAAAAGATTTCGTGCGGAACTTCCGAAACGAAATGATATTATGACACGTCGTGAACTCATTGAGGATTTAGCTGTTGGATATGAAACTCCTAATAAGGTAATTCTTGATAATGGTAAAGACATTATTGAAAGTATATTTGTTGGTTCATTTGAAGGTTATCTTGATGGCAACAAATTTAATGATACTGAAAATCAAAGTGCTTACGGAGTAATTCAAGCTCGTTATCAGTATGCACATTGGTTAATGGCTAATGGTTTCGGCGATGTTTTCATTACTCGAAATCATCACATTGCTAATACGATTTTAGGTCAGATACTTCAACGTAAAAATTCGATTGATGAATCTACTTATAAATATGTTACTGATAGTATTATGAACTATCTCGTAAGTATTAACGGTGGATTAGATAATGGACTTGTTAAAGTTCTTCCTATTTTAACACCTGATAATACTCCGGAAGTTCTTACTACATTAGGTATTCATACAGAGGAACAACTTAAAGAACAAAAACTTATCTTTAAGACTCTTTTGAATACTGTTAAAGATGGTTATACACCTGAAATTTTTACTCAATACACTAAACTTTCACTTGCTCAACAAATTCAATTTATTCAAAAAGATAGTACATTAAGAGATTATATTGAGAAATCACCTGAATTTAGAGGCGATAACATATTTAAGTATTTAACAGTTCGTAAGAATAATCGTTCTGTACCTTATGATGTTATTAGAATCCAACGTGATGATAATGATGTCAATTCTTGGTCTAATATGACTGATAGTATTCTTCGTATGTGGGATAGTAAAATTCCTTACATTGCTCATACGATACGTCAGTTATTAGTTTATACTTATGTTACAGAAGGTTTTAATTATGCTTATAATGTTTCAAAATATATTCCGATTGAACTTATAAGTACTAATCGACTTAATGCAGAATACGATGCTTTATGCCGTGAAGTTCATTATCCTGACCCTTCTGTTAATCTTGGTAATTACGCAGAGAACTTAAGAAATGCTGAAAAAGCTGTATTTGATGGAAATGCAGATATTACACCTGTTATGAGTTTAATATCTCGTATGAAATCAGATATGAATCCGGTATTATTAAGTGATATACAAAAACGTTATCGTTGGGAAGCAAATAAAAATAAAGCCACTATTGGTTATGTTCAAAATGCTAACGGCGAAAATGTTGGTACTGGTTCTTATATTGATGAAAACGGTAATACTCAGAATTTCTATATTGAAACTGAAGCTCGATTAATTAATTCTGAATATGCTAATGCAGAATATGTAACTGAAAGGATTACTCGTAATAAGAATCGTGTGTATAAACGATATAAAATTACTACGAATACTAATAATCCATTAAAAGATATTTATGTATTCTTACCTGTTAATCCTTTACTTCGCAATGAGGTATCTTTAATGACTGGTGACATTAGTATTATACCTACTTATCAAGAAGGTATGATGGCACAAGTTCAAAAAGATGGTGAAACTATTGTAACTGATAGATTATCAATTATTACAGATTCCGATGCTATTCACAAATTCATGTTAGCTATTGATGATAATGAATCAGTCCAAATGGATGAAAATTCAGATTTCAATGATGCTAATATGATTGAAACAGAAGATGCTATTGATAGTACTATTGATGTTGAAACGGAAGATGTGATTGATACTGATGTTGCTTCTGTATCTGATACAGATTTTGAAGTATTAAATTCAGTTGAAGTTACTACTCCTACATTCATCAATGTTGAACATACACATTCTTCTGCAAGTGATGTTATTTATAATGAATTAGAATCTTCTGCTTCATCTATTTTTATTACTACACAAGCAACTCATTCTTTCTATAAGGGTTATCATAAATCTGCAATTCAAGTAGATTATAACAAATCTGCTTATGAAGAAGCTCTTCGTGTAGCTCCTATGTTAAAGAATGGTAATCTTTATATTAACGGTGATGTTCTGATTGATGCTAATAGAGATTTCAATTATTTAGATGATTGGACAAAAACATTTATTAGTAATCTTTACAGAATTAATCCTATTATGACTTCGGTTAGTACTGTCTTAAATGATGGTGTTGGTCGAATAGTTGCAGAAACCTATATTGATGTTCCTCGTAGGAATGTTAATATTTATGGTGATAATGAAAAATTATATTCTCGTGTTGTTCATGCTGATGTTCCTACAAGAGATGGTTTACGAAATTCTCTTGTTGTCGATTCTAATATTGCTATTGAAACTTTGAAAATTATGGATAGAATCCAGAAATTTTTGAATAATAACAATGTTGGAAATCGTGAGGAATTTATGAATATCTTAAAATCTTTTGATGATGAAAGTTTTGAAGGTGGTATTCAGAGTGCTCTTGAAGAACGAGATATTGCTGCAATGAAAGCTACTTATAGTCGTTTGGCTAATTTGAGTAGTTCTGTTTATGATGCTATCAAGCAATTATGGGCTATTACTAAGGATTTGAATTATGAAGAGATTCGTTCAAATTATGGTGCGGCTCTTGATTACAAAGATAGACTTGTAATGATGTTAAAACTTGCTTCTCATTTTAGTCCATATCTTACACTTGAAGAAATCAAAATTCAAGATACAGTTTATGATGCTGAAAGTGAAGAAGGTAAAGAATTATTTACTAAAGAATTTGGTGAATTAAATAATAATATCGCTCGACTTAAATCTCTTGCAACAAAAGTTGCTGGAATACGGTCTAATGTCATTCAATCTGTTAAAGATGTGGTAACTTGGGCTGTAATTGATAAAAGTCGTAATCCTAAATATACTACTGCGTTTAGTAAGATTAAAGAATATCTTGCTTTACATAATGGTAGTCTTGAAGGATTTGATGTTAATAGTGTTGAAATAACAGAAGATGAATGGTTAGAAATTCAACATTTGTTATTTGAACTTGATAAAGATATTAATAAGACACAACTTTGGCTTGATTCTGCTTTTACAACTGGTATTACTCTGATTGATATTACTGGTAAAGCATGGGATGAAGCTAATTATAAAGCTAAGAAAGCAGCTCAACGCATTAATGATGAACTTGAAAGTGCACTTGAAGAATTCCAACCGGGACTTTCTAAAAATGCTCGTGCTCGTGAAAAGTTAATGCACAAATTCATTAATGAATATGGAGATTTAATCGGTAGTTATAAAACTGAAGGTCTTGGAGATTCAACTGGTACTTTACGAAAAGATATTCGTGATGCTATTTATAAGAATCTTTATACTGACAGTGGATTTGTTACAAGGGCTACTGCTGAAAAAACTCTTGAAATCGTTGATGATATTATAAAGAAATATAACGAAAATCACACTTGGAACATTGTTCCATTAAATGATAATGAAGCAGCTAAACATCTTGCTGAACTTACTGAATTAAGTAATCGTGAGAAACTTGTTTATTTACAAACTCATGATCTTATTGAACTTAGTCTTATTACTGATATTAGTGGTAAGCGTGAAAACGTTCTTTATAAACTTGATTTTGGTAATACCCCAGTATCAGATGAATATGCAGCTTTAAGTGATAAAGAACAAAAATTACTCAATACTATTCGTAATCTTATTCAACGAACTATTCGTGAATATGACGGTAACTGGATTAACTATTATGGTAGATGGGATGAGGTAATGCCTTTTATTCCTCAAGCTACATTAGGTCAATCTGCTAAACAATTTGTTAGTATTCCTATGATTCATAAAGATAGGTATTATACTGACATTGATGGTACTAAACGATTTGTTACAAAAGCTCAAACTTTACAAGTTCCTAAACATATTCCTGTATTCAATATTCGTAAAAAGTACAAATCTGAAAGTTATACTGAATACGAAGCTCGAATCGTAGAATTATTTAATGAATGGTTTGATAAAAATAACAAACTTCCTATTACAGTTAAACCTTCAACTCTTCGTGAGATTAGACATTATAACGATGCTGTAATGCTTGAAAATAAAAAGTATAAAGCAAATGTGATGTCTTATGATATTGTTGATGTAATGAAAGGTTTTACACAAGAACTTTATAATCTTCGTGCAATTAATAATTTTGAAACTGATTATCAGCTTACGAAATATTTAATGAACGAACGTGGAGTTTCTGGTGTAGCACCTCGTGATATTATTAAAAATGCGAATGAACAGTTAAATAATATGGAACGTCGTATTTTTAATTTTAGTAAATATAATAGTGCTCTTGATGTTTCTGCTGGTGCATTATTACGTTATACTTCTATGACTTTTATGTATCTCAACTATACTGCTGGTATCACTAATATTCTTAAAGGTGTTACTGATATGATAGTTGAATCTACTGCTAATAACTTTGTTGAAAGCAAAGATATTATGAAATCAGGTTTACGTGATGTTATTAAAACTATCCCTCATTTCTTACGCGATATTAATTCGACAAGAACTGATGATGTACTTGTAGCAATCATTAAAGATTTTGATGATATTTATCAAGATACTCGTGATGTAACATCTTCTGATACTGGAACTTCCTATTGGATTAAAGCTATGCGAATGGTTGATACTGTTGGCTATGCTCCTAATAACATGGGTGAGTTCATTATGCAGTTTGGTATGTTACTTGCTGCTACACAATCTCATCGAGTAGTTGGTGGTAAGATTATGGCTTTCAATGATTTTTATAATGATAATCTTGAAAAGTTATTACAAGATGTTCTTACTAATGAACAATATGATAAATATCTTATTTTCAAAGAAGATTTAGATGCTGAAATAGCTCGTGAAGAAAAACGTACTTCAAAAGAGTATTTATGGAATCACGATTATGCTTCTCAATATCTTAAATCACATTATAATTTACTTTCTGATGAACAACGTAAGAAAATTGTTGATTCTCGAAAGACTGATAAAAAAGCTCAACGTGAAGCTTTTGATAAATATAATACTCTTCGTTCGGAACTTAAACTTGAAGATGGTCGTTTGAGTTTTAATCCTGAAAGTGGTCTTACAGAAGAAACTCTTTCGGAGTTCCGTGGTCGAGTTAAAGCTATTAACCAATCATTACATGGTATTTACAATCGTGTAGACAGAAATAGTTTACAAGATGCTGCTTTTGGTGATTTGTTAATGCAATTTAAGAAATGGGTTCGTCCTAACTTTGTTCGTTATTTCGGTCGTCGTTTCGGTCGTATATTTTATAATGAACAATTAGGTTCTTATGAAGTTCCTGTATTTAATCCTATGTTTGATATGTTTAGAAGTGGTAGTCAAGCCTTCAAAGATAGTCTTAATGATAACAATACTGTTATCGACTATATGAAAGGTATTGGTAACTTCTTCAAAGGTGTATCGAGTTGGTTACTTAATGTAGGATTCTATTATAATACTCTCCCCTTAAATGAACAGATAGCAACTATGAAATTTGCTCGTTTAATGGGTGCTTTAGCTTTCAGTGCTCTTGCTGCTATGACACTTGGTGCATTTAAGAAAGATGATGATGACGAAGATAATATTTTGTATCAGCACGCTATGTATGCTGCAACAACTTATTATCAACAAATGATTGAACCTATGCCAGTATTTGGTTGGATGGCTACAATAGAACAAACTGCAAATAGTTTGTTTGCTGGTCAGAAAACTTTACAATCTGCATATAAACTTGTTAATCTTACTATTCAAGGTTTTTGGGTTGATGATGATGAACTTATTTATGATAGAGGTATTTATAAGGGACAAGATAAACGTGCAGTTGCATTACGTCAAGCTGTTCCTGTTCTTCGTCAAATTAATAAGTTTAATAATCTCGGTGCTACTATGTCTTATTACAATATGTATAATCCTTTTGGTATTACATTTAGTGGTGTTAGAGAAATGATTAGTCCGAAAGATAGTGATAACTACGAGGACGAATAGTCTAATAGAGTAAACGTCGGATATTTGCCCGTGGCGGTGCTTCCCAGCCTGCTACGGGCATTATCTTTTGTTAATGGTACATTTGTCTAACTGACAAAAAAAAGACCGTCAGAACGCCTGAAAATAGGCACTCTGACGGTCTGTCTGTATCACTTATTATGTTAGTAATATCGTTATTAATAATAACAACAATTATAGTAGCAATTAAAGTTGTAACATTGATAGTTCAGCCCTTCGGGCTTCGCTGACCCGGTGGGGCAGGAGGTTGCACGCCCACTTGTCACGTTTTATTCGCCACCGTTTTCAACATCTTTCGGTTTATCAAAAAGATATTGATATGTTTCATTATTAATAACAGTAAATTCTTTATCAGTTAAAGCAATAATCCAATCTCCTTTATTAAGTCGAATTATATTCTCTCTAAACATAATAAACATCCAACCATCGGAAAAATGACAATATCTACAAAAACTAACACATTCTGAGATATTAGCACCATCCCATTGTACACTTAATAATCTAACATTTTTCTTTACATTTAGTCGCTTAATCATAAACTACCTTTTAAGACCATTGATAGCCCATTGAAGAACAAAACCTAAATATCCCCAAATCTTATCCTTAATATCACGACGAGCAATACCTTCGCCAATAGCATGGTCGTAATTATTAGGATTTACACAAGCTGACGTACCAATGGTATCAAATCCAGTAATAGTAGTATCAAGAACAACGGTAGTCTTTTCACCAAGTCTAAGAGAATACCCTTGTTTCATAAATCCAAGAACATCACCTTCACTAATTTTAGTAGGGTCTAAAATCTGATAATATGCTTTCTCGAAAACATCTTTTGGTGAGAAAGATTTATAACCATCAGGATATTCTACTTCATAACCTTCATCTACAACATCATCGTGTTGAACCATTCTATTCATGTCGTAGACAATAGCACTACCATTAATTCTCCAAGCTTTACGAGCTTTAATAAGTTTTACACCAAGATAATAACCTTGGTCACTTTGAACCTTAATTTCTTCGTTATTCATAACTTACATTAATCCGCTTTTTCCAAAACCATTTTCTCCACGTTCAGTTTTGCTTAATTCATCTTGCGATTCTTTAATATCAAATACTGCACGTTTCTTTTCAGCAATTACACCTTGTGCAAGTCTACTATTAGGAATAATAATATAACTAAAAGGTGTAGGATTTTGTACTATAATTCCACTGTTACCACGCCAGTCATTGTCTACAGTACCAAATTTAATATCTAATAAAGTAGTACTCGAAATACCACTACGAGGACGAATTTGCATTTCATCTTCTTCAGGTATTTCAGTATAAATATTAGTTTCAAATTTAACAGTTTTATATGGGAGAATGATATTAACTGCGTCAATATTATTTATAACCATATATTCCAGAAGAGTATTTCCTTCAACTGGTTGACTTATTGCATGACGAATAGATTTATGAAGCGTATTAAAATCAATAACCCATTCAAGACCAGCATATTGAGTATCATATAAATATGATGTAATATACTTATCTCCAAGACCTATTTTACCAACATTCTCAGGATTGAGAAAAGGTATATTAGGATTAAACATGGCTCGTAAATCGAAACCGGAAGCTCCAGCACTTTTGTACTCTGGAACTTCCGTGTTATCGACATACAATCCTATAAGACTTTCTTTCATGCTATCTTATTCTTCAGATTGTGGGATTTCACTTACATCTGCGGTACGAATATTATACCCTTCTTCTCCAATATATTTTGCCATTTTAAGGAGATGACGTATAGGAATTGGCATCCTATCGTCACCTCCTTTCTTTCTAACACCAATAAAACATTTGGCATTAGTCATTCTACATTCTTCAGGTAATTGACTTGGATATTGAGCTAAAGCCCAACTTGCAAGCAAAGGAATAATTTCCCAACTACCAGAAGCACTTGGAATTTGACAATTATCAGAATCGAAGCTATTTACAGTACCATCAGAATATATAACTACTTCTGTAATCATTTAGGCACTTAAACGTTGAACTAATTTATTAAAGGCTGTCTGACCGAGTTTGAAAGAATTACCCTGCGTAATAGAATCGAATTTATTGAGATTATCTTTATATTCAATTCCATTATTAATATATGAAGTAACACCGTTATAAAGCCAAAGCATTGTACCGTGATGACTATCTTGTCCGGGGCCACGTTCAATATAATTAACCATAGCGTGTAACTGATTCTTCTTACGAGTAGAAATAACATCATTCTCATAAGGAATCTTACCAATACCACCGCATTTAGCAATAAATTCTTTCTGATTAGCATCACAAATTAAATCCGTGATATAATCAATCATCACATCATCATTAATCTTAATATTCTCAGCAGCTTCAAGAATCAGCTTGGCTTGTTCAGAATATTTAAGAGTGTCATGCATCATTTGAGCACCTATTGCTAAATTAGCTTTAACATTTTTAGTATGCTTAAATCGAACCATATTTTTACAATGATTCAAAGCAGCATTTAACGTATTGTTACATACAACACGAATATCAGTAAAACAAGCTTGAATACTACCACTTCCATCATGACTTGTAGTGAAAAGGATATATTTCTCCATTTCATCTTTTGCAATTTCATAAGTAGGGAGTTTAGCAGTAACAAAGATTCGTTCACCAATACCTAAAACACCAGCAGTCTGAATGATAACATCTTTTGGATTAATTACCATTTGATTTTTACAAACTTGATATATAAAATCCATAGCTTCTGTATTCTGAACAGGTTCATACCTACTACCAACAGTACCAAGAATTTTATAATTATCTTTACGATATGTAGCGTATACATCATCTACGCGAGCACCTTTTTCCGGAATAATGATAACATCACCATTGGACATATGACAAGCATAATGATTATCTTCTTTTACTAAATGTTTAGCTTCAGGAGGAATAAAACTTGCAAACATCGGAGCTAAAGCTACTTCATAATCCATATTAGCAATACGAATGATTTCGTCAGGAGTTTTAGCTTCTTCAACAACAGTTCCAAGACCATGCCAAGGAACATCTTTCAACGAATAGAATGAATAAGTATTTCTATTAGAATTAAATTCAATATTCGCAGCCATAATTAAATTAGTTAGTTTATATTACAATTCAATAATACGAATATGAGCAATATCTTTATGTTCAGCGCCAAGTTTGCTAAACAGAAGTTCTTTCTCATTTTCAGCATCTTCAAGATTCAAAAATGTAAGAGCTTCATTATGGTCATTAATCCACTCTCCACCATCTTTGGTTACATTTTTAAGAAAACATTGGTTCTCAGCATCGACTACTTTTGGAATCAAATACTTTCTACTCATTGCTTAATTAATTTTA
>OGJB01000040.1_pt1 | contig 26434 bp, 15 predicted proteins | sample 1571991 | NCBI WGS metagenome assembly OGJB01 (sample SAMEA2582105, study PRJEB24529) | metagenome | biome: Human gut stool | place: China | collected 2011
CTCTGAGAGGCAATTTAATTTTTACCTGCTTCATCATTTGCTTGATTTTTAAGTTTGCAACTTGCCCTCTCCTTCAAGTTTCTGAAAGCATCATGTACCTAAAAGCGTACCTAAAGAGGCTTGATTTGGTCCAAAAGGTTCACCGCCTCAACCTTCTTTCTGTTCACTATCTCGGCATATACTTGCGTGGTTATGATGTTTTGATGTCCCAACAGTTTGCTGGTGGTATAGAGGTCCACTCCCATCGTGAGCAAGGTGGTGGCAAAGGTATGACGAGATACATGAAAAGTAACTGGCTTGTCAATGCCTGCCTCCCTAGCCCATTGCTTCAATCGATAGTTGACCGAGAAGAACGATGGCAGCTCAAATACCTTGTCATCAGCCCTTGCCTGTCCTCTTGCTGGCATCCACGACAAAGCATTCTCCGACAAGGGTACCGTTACCACATGACGGGTCTTCACCATCAACTTGCTAATATAGTATCCCTCCGTACCTTTTCCGATATCTGCCCATCGCAATGTCCTGACATCACTGATGCGCAAACCACAGAAACAAGCGAAGAGGAAAGCTTGCTTCACGGTTTCATCCTTGCAAGGAGTAGCCATCAACAATCTGATTTCCTCGATGCTGAGATAGCAGCGTCGGCTCTCTCCCTGACCAATCAGCTTTTTCTCTTCTTTCTTCAGTAGTTTGGTGGGATTCTCAGGTATGATACCTTCTCTCACCGCCTCATTCAATGCGGTAACAAACGTATTGTAATAGAGGCGTGCCGTACCCTTCGCCAAGTCTTTCTCATGATGTTCGCCCCGCTTGGGCACATCCGTACCAATGGTCTTGGCATGAGCCAGATACTGTACCAAGCCTTCGCAATACACCTTGTCCAGTTGTGCCATGCGAATATTCTCACCCTTGTATCTTATCAAATGCAAGAGGGCATGCTGGATGTTGACAGCATGACTGCCGCTCTGTCCCTGCTGTCTTTTTTGATCAGCATATAGCAGCATCCAGTCTTTTAAGAGCATATCCTTGGTCACCATCTCTCGCTGATAGTTACCGTGGCTCATACTCCACTCCCTGATTCGCTCACATCGGATGAGCATAGCGGTGCGCAAAGTAGCTTCATTCTTTGCCTTAGCCTCCTTGTCGCTTCCACTTTTGTCATCTACCAGCAACAATCCCTTCAACCGCTCGTAGGTATAGCCTCTACCCTTGCTTCCTGCTTGGTAAGTACGCAGATAGATTGCCTTGTTGCCATTCTTCAAAGGTTTCACCCAAATCTTGATGGGTTCCTTTGCTTTTGTTTTAGTTCTCTTTTTCGCCATAATCTTTACTGTTTCATCTGTGCAAAATTATAAGCAAAATATATCTTCATCAAGTCTTTCAAGTTAAAGTACCTAAAGACGTACCTAAAGAAACAACTTTATTAGTAAATGCAAACGTTTGCACAAGAAAATTGCTTGATTTGCATCAATTTTTGAACAAGCTAATGAAATAAATCGTAACTTTGCCAACGAAAAAGAATACAACTTACAATTTAACATAAGATAGTAATCAGAAAATACAATGATAATTATGAAGAAGATATATTTTATGCTTATCGCCGCAATGGCACTCACACTTGGAGCATGCTCTAGCAGCAATGACCCTGATCTTCCAGATCCTGAGCCAACGCCAGCGCCTACCCCAAGTCCTGAGCCAGAACCTGAGCCTGAGCCAAGTCTCAATTCGCAAGGCTGGGCTAGCGATTATAGCGGCGTTATGCTGCAAGGATTCTCTTGGGATTCTTATAATGAATCACAATGGAAGGTCTTAGAGAAGCAGGCTGATGAGCTGAAAAATTATATCGACCTTGTTTGGCTTCCACAAAGCGGAAAATGTTTGGAGACCACTCAGGTGATGGGTTATATGCCATATTACTATTTTAATCAGAACTCTTCTTTCGGATCTGAGGCTGAGCTCAGAAGTCTGATTACTAAGTTTAAAGCCGCTGGTATAGGTGCTATTGCTGATGTAGTCATCAACCACCGCAATACGGAGGGCTGGTATACATTCCCTGCTGAAACATATAAGGGAGTGACCTACCAGATGCAATCTACAGACATCTGCAAGAATGATGATGGCGGAACAACAGCAACCCAGGCTGCCACAGACGGGGTAAGCCTCAGCCAGAACAATGATGAGGGAACCGACTTTGGAGGTTGCCGTGACATCGACCACAAAAGCGAAAATGTGCAGAAGGTGATCAAAGCGTATCTGAAATATCTGAAGGATGATTTGGGTTACACCGGTTTCCGCTATGATATGGTGAAAGGTTTCGATGGTAGCCATGTTGCCGACTATAATGATGCCACAGGTGTAGAATACTCTGTAGGTGAATACTGGGATGGTAACGACAAAATAGAAAGTTGGATAAATAGAACTAACAAGAAGAGCGCAGCCTTCGACTTCCAGTTCCGTTATAATGTACGCGATGCCGTAAACGGAGCGGCTAACGGAAAGGTGGCAACATCTTCAGACTGGTCAAAGCTCAACAGTAACGACAATCTTATGCACGATGCCAATTATCGTCGTTATGCGGTTACTTTTGTAGAAAATCATGATACACAGAAACGCTCTGAATCAGAACAGAACGACCCTCTGCGCAAAGATACCATAGCAGCCAATGCCTATATGCTCGCCATGCCAGGCACACCTTGTATCTTCCAGCCACACTGGAGAGATTACAAGCCTGAGTTGAAGGAGATGATTGCTGCTCGTAAATATGCTGGTATCACCAATATGAGCAATTATGCCAACAAGCAGAGCAAGAAAACTCTTTATGTGAACGAGGTTACTGGTACTAAGCACAAACTTCTTGTGGCTGTAGGTAATGATGCAGCAGGATATGCAGGAGAAACAGGCTATACAAAGATTCTTTCTGGTTATCACTATGCCTATTTCCTCTCTAATGATGCAGAAACCTCTTGGACCGACGTGCCTTCTGGCTCATACGAGGAAGGTTTCAAGACCACACTTACTGCAGTCAGCCAGACAGAGGGAGCTAAATTGGTTTATACCTTGGACGGCTCTACCCCTACTGCAAAGAGCACAACTGTAGAAAGTGGTAAGGAAATCAGCATCAATGGTACTTGTACCTTGAAGGTTGGATTGCTTGTGAATGGTGAAGTTAGAAATATCGCCACACATCAATATACGATTGAGAAGTTCAAGGCATATAAATTTATGGTTTATGTGAATGCCGATGCTGTGAAATGGAGCCCATTATACTGCTATACATGGAAGAAAGCACCATCTGTTGAGTGGCCTGGTGAAAAGATGACAGAAACAAAGCCCATCGGTGGTAAGACATGGTACTACAAGGAAGTCAGCATTGATAATGCAAACGAGTTGGTGAATGTCATATTCAATAATGGCACAGATAAGCCGCAGACTGTAGATATAACAGGTCTCACCAGTACGGCTTACTTCGAAATCGAAACATCCAAAGAAGGTAAGAAATATAAAGTGAAGGATGTTACTGCAGAATACAACAAATAAGTTCAAAGAATAGTTTCAGTTTTCAGTTTTAAGTTTTTAAGTTTTTAGGTTTATTAAGGTTTATGTTTTTAGGTTTAGTTTTGTGTGAACAAAATTATTAGTTAGTTGTTTTAGGTTAGGAAAAAGAGGTATACCCAAGATTCATCTTCGGGATATACCTCTTTTCTTATTTTAATTATTTTCTTATTCTAATTATCTTTCGCGCTGGTCAGCCCCCCACATCAGTTTTTCTCTCAAGGTAGAGAAATAACGCTGGTTGCGCTGCTTCACAATCTTGATGCTATGAGGAGCCTTGCGGATGATAAGGCGGGTTTCCTCCGTCATACGCTCACTACGACCATCAATGGCTACCAGATAGTTGTGGCTGCGACTCTCGATATCCAGCGTGATGACAGCCGTATCGTTGATGACGATAGGACGGATGTTCAGACTGTGAGGAGCCACCGGAGTAAGACAGATGCTGCCACTCTGCGGAATGATGATAGGTCCGCCATTAGATAGATTGTATGCCGTAGAACCTGTTGGCGTGGTAACAATCAGTCCATCAGCCTGATAGGTAACGAGAAATTCGCCATCAACCTGCGTACGGATGGAAATCATCGAAGCATCATCACGCTTCAGTACGGCGATATCGTTGAGGGCGAACGGATTGCCGGCAAGTATGCCACCTTCTGCCTCCACCTGAATCACCGCATGCTCCTCTATCAGACAATCACCGGTATAAAGACTGTCCAGCGCCGACTCTATCTCACTAGGCAGCACATCGGCAAGGAAGCCCAATCTGCCCATATTCACACCGATGATAGGTGTACCCTTGGCTCCCACACGGCTCGCAGCCTTCAGGAAGGTACCGTCACCACCCATAGAGATGACGTAATCCACATCGAAGTTGTAATCCTCAAACACCCCAGCCGCCTTCACATCGAGATGCTGGTCGCGGGTAAGAAACTCGTAATAAGCATTCTCCACATAAACTTCAGCCTCCTTCTTTTCGAGATAAAGAAGGATTTTCTCTATCGAAGCCGACTTCTTAGCCTGGTATTCATTACCAAATATTGCGAATTTTAAATGTTGCTGTGCCATTTATTTTGTTATTTCAATAATTATTCTTACTTTTGCAAAGGTAATCATATTATTTGAATAACAAGACAAAAAACAAATAAATTATGGCTAAGGTATATGAATTTCTTGCCAATGGCTTCGAGGAAATCGAAGGATTGGCTCCGGTAGACATCCTCCGCAGAGGTGGTGTAGACATCAAGACTGTAAGTGTAACGGGTACTGAATGGGTAGAAACATCGCATGGTGTTACCATCAAGGCTGACCTGAAGTTTGAGGATATTGCCAGCTTTGAAGATGCTGACATGCTGATGATTCCGGGCGGAATGCCAGGAAGTACAAACCTAAACGAGCACGAAGGTGTACGCCAGGCGCTCATCGCACAGCACAAGGCTGGCAAGCGAATCGGTGCCATCTGCGCAGCCCCAATGGTTCTGGCAAGCACAGGCATCCTCGAAGGAAAGAAGGCTACCTGTTATCCTGGCTTCGAGCAGTATTTCGGAGAGAACACCGAATATACCGCCACCCTCTTCCAGGAAGACGGTAACGTGATTACGGGCGAAGGTCCTGCCGCAACCCTCCCATACGCCTATAAGATATTGAGCTATTTCGTAAGCAAGGAAACCGTAGCTGCCCTGCAGGATGGCATGATGTATGATCATCTCATGCAGAGCAAGTAAGCCCTATAAACTATAAATTATAAACTATTAATTAGTAACAAAGTGGATTACGTAATCATAGTAGCCGGAGGCAAGGGACTCCGCATGGGAAGTGAGATTCCAAAACAGTTCTTGCCGGTAGCGGGCAAGCCTATCCTGATGCGCACCATCGAGCGCTTCCACGAGTACAGCCCAGAGTTGAACATCATCCTGGTGCTCCCAGAAAGCCAGCAGGAATACTGGCACCAGCTCTGCCAGGAGCATCATTTCAGCATCAAACACCAGATAGCCAATGGTGGCGACACCCGTTTCCAGTCATCCAAAAACGGACTGGCACTCATTCCTGATGATGAAGATGGCGTAGTGGGTATTCACGACGGCGTGCGCCCATTCGTATCTAAAGAAGTCATCGAGGAATGTTTCGAGACGGCTCGCGAAGAATATGCAGCCATCCCTGTATATGCCGTAACCGACACCCTGCGCTATATCGACCAGCACGGAGGCGGAAAGAATGTGCTGCGCAGCGATTACCGCGTGGTGCAGACTCCCCAGACCTTCGACATCGGTCTGGCAAAGCAGGCTTTCAACCAGGAATACAAGGAACAGTTTACCGATGATGCTTCGGTGGTAGAAAGTCTTGGCTGTCAGGTTGCAATGGTTGAGGGTAACCGTGAGAACATCAAGATTACCACTCCATTCGACATCAAGGTAGCGGAAGCTTTGCTGGGGTAAGGCGAAACAACGAGGCATAAAAAACAAGCAGGGAATTCCTCACGGAGTCCCCTGCCTTTTTTATAACTATAATAAACCTATTTTAATTTACCATTAACCTAAAGTGCAAATCTCTATTTTGGGTCTACCAATAACATCAGTCAAACTCCTTTCTCCTTCAGAAGAGTTTATACTGCTACGGCTGCACGTAACTTCAACATGCCACGATGTACCAGGTTGCGTACACTATGATAGTTCATCTGCATGATGTCGCAGATGTCCTCATATTTGCGCTGCTCTATATAATATAAGGTGAACACCTGGCGCTGGCGTGGTGTCAGCTCATCCATCAGGATCTGTACCTTACGAACATTATTGAGCGAACTTTCATCAAGGATATAAGAGTTTTCCACATCTTCTACAGTTGTAGAGATACGGATATCCTCCACCGCAGTCTCCGTCATATAGTTCTTGCGGCGAAACTCATCCAGCAATCTGTTGCGGAGAGAAATGAGCAGGTAAGAGGTTACCTTTATAACTTGTAAATCCTGGCTTTTAGAGATGAGTTTGATAAACACATCTTGTACACAATCTTTTACAAGTTCTTTGTCTGATGTAATACACAGACCATAATTGAGCAACATTTCCGCATACATATCATATAAAGACATGAAAGCGTTCTGGTCGCCTTGGCGATAGGCAGCGAGCAACGTCTGTGCTGCTTCCTCTCTTTCTCGGATGCTATTGTAGTTTGTTTTCATCTTAGGTGTACTTTTGTTTGTTGATGGTGCAAAAGTAGCCTAAATGCGGCAAACTCTAAGGAAAAATCAGGTAAATGAATGGGAAAAATTGGTATTCAGTGCATTTTCCCTCCCATTTTAAGGGTACAAATGGCTTTTTATGCGATTTTTCAGTTCTTCTATGTCAGTTTCAGACAACAAGCCCGAAATCTCGTCAAGATGAAGAAGAACATATTTTGCCTGCTCTATTTCGGCAGGAAGATACATTTTCTCAAACTTTCGAGAAGATGCCGGCCTCCCAGAGTTGGCATCCGGTTCTACGATAGGAGAACCGAGTACCGACTCCAGAAAGTCGGAATCCAATAAAAAATTTCTTACAGATTCTGTTATTATCATTCTTTTCATCTTCTCTACTTTTATTACATATTACTTCACATTCGGACAGGAGCCGCCGGCATCCATCACCGCCTTGCCATTCTCGGGTGCCGAAGCTCCACTGTAAATGACAGCCTTCTCAGGATAAGCCTGACGATACTCGCTCACACTCTTGAAGACATCATCATAGGTAACCTTGCCCGGACGAAGACGACGCTGATACTGGCGAGGTGCCAGATTCTTGCCTCCTGCAGGAGCATAAAGTCCCTTCTGGGTACAATACCACTGTTCAATATGAATGATGTCAACTACCTTTCTCAACTCCGGATCCTGGAGGATGGCATCTTGCACATCCTTGTTGCACGACAAAGCCACCCAGACATGCTTGCCCGTCTTAGCCTCCCATTCGGCAACGGTCTGCAACCAGAACTTCGTAAAATGATAGGGGCCCGTATATTCCTCGCCAATCGACTGAATCACGTTCGGCTCATCAGCAAAGGCATCCAGCATCTTCATGATATACTGCTTATGCAGCTGGCGCATCACCGGATTATCTATATTATAGAAGTATTCAGCCATCCATACACGCTTATCACCTGCAAAAGGAACAGGTTCAGGGAACACCGTACCATTGATATTGTTGACTGGGCGCCATGGACAATCTACCCAATGGGCACCTGCCTCCAGGATATTATGCTGGAAATAGTGCTGGTTGATAACCAGCAAACCATTCTTGGCTCCCTTTTCTGCCAATTCCTTAATGCGGCTGATGTACCACGGATTCAACTTTGTAAGGTCATACTTACTCAGTCCGTCCCAAGCCGTGCCCTGTCCGCTTCTGGCAAAAGGCTGTTCATAAAACGGAGCCCAGACATCTCCATCACGGCGGCGCACACGTTCGTGGTCATCACGGCGGCGGTCATACCACAAGCCGTAGTTCTGATTGAAGAGCACCACATGCTTATCACGAAGATGAGCCACCACACTATCCACACGGGTAGTAGTGCCCTGTCCCTCCATTCCCGGCACAAAACGGGTCACGGCATCGGCAATCTTAGGGAAAGCCGAGTAACGAACACGTCCGTTCCACCAAGGGGTATTCATTCTTGCACCCTTCAACAGCGTATCAGCCACCATGATCTTACCCTCCTTTATCGCGAAGACAGGCTTCCCGGCATGGGCAAGATCCGCCTTTTTCTTAGAACGTTCCTTGATTTTATCCACATCCATAGCCCTAACAGGAGAAACAGAAGCCATGAACCGGGCGCTGTCTGCTATCCACATCTGCATGGTGATGCGAGGTTTGCGCGCCTCCTCTACCATCTTCTGTGCCACATCATAGGTAGGATTGTTGCTCACATTGTTGCGTTCTCTCTCCAGCACACGACATTGGGCAGAGACATCCCTACCCAGTCGTTTCTCCAGAAGAGAGGCAAAGCGGCTCCATGGTTTGGCATGATTGTTACATTGCTGGAAATCGCCAGAACCGTTAAACTGCGCCCAACAGGCAAACACATGGTTGTTGCTGCCATCAGGAATGCTGTCGGCAAAGATTCCGGCAGCCGTACATTGGTAAGCGAGGCTGTTGGCTGTATTCCATCCGATGCCGTAGCCTTCGAGACCGAGATTGCAGAACTTGATGTCGTTGCCATCGATATTCACATTATCGAAGAGCAATCCTGTACACCAAGGTCCCACTGCACCACTATAACCCAGCGATTCATAACCATCGCATTGTACGAAGGCATTAGGCCCCGCTGCACAGAGACCAGCCACAAAATCATGCATGCCCTGCTCAGAATAGCAACGCTGGAACAGACATTGTTCGCCCATACAGAGGAAGGTGCGGCGACGGTAGCCACCGATTTCTGAGACAGGAGCCTGAGAAATACAATCCTCTACCGTGATACGGGAAGCATCACGCTGGGTTACTACAGCCGAACCAGCCAGATGGCGGAAATTCACCATTCTCACCCAACCATCTTTCACCTTATTAATATATACACCCTCCCAGGCATGGTTTTCATCCTTCGGATTGGTAATATCATATTCAGAATCTATCGTGAGATTTTCTACACCCACATTCTTCAAGCGCCAGTCATTACCGGCGATGCGCTGAACGAAGCATTCCGCATCATCCTGACCGAGCGACATGGATAAAGGTGCATCCAACTGCAATCCTCCCTTTTCATCAGAAACTACTCTACGGGTCCAGCGCACATCGATTTCTCCCGGATGCCAGCCCCAATAGCCCAGATCCTTGCCTGCACCGAAGTCAGCACAGCCCATCTTCAGAATCCATTCCTTGGTAGAAGGTCGGACAATCAGGATCTCATCGCCGGCAGGCAGCGTCACCTTCCGCTCTCCCAACTTCCAGGGAGCAGACAGTTTCATTGGTTCGCCCAGCATCTGCATCTGCTTTTCGCTTTCCAGATACACCACCGCCCCACGGTCTACACCTTTTTTATATAGCACCGTCTGATTGCGGTCAGTACCTCTCAGCACCACGCCCGAAGTCTGGATGCGAAGTGGCTGTGAGAGTTCGAATACGCCCTTGTCGAGCAAGACTGCACCACGAAGTCCCGTCTTCTTATCCACTTTCCTGGCAGAAACAAAGTCGATGGCTTTCTGTATGCGAGCGCTCTGGTCACCATCTTGCCATTTTACGAAGACCACAACGTCCGCATCCGGAATTCCCTTTTCGCTCTGCTGGTAGCCCACGTAGCTAAAATCAAACGCGAAGGGTTGCGCAAAGATTTGCACAACCCCTACTAACGTAAATATCCATATAGAAAATAATCTTTTCATACCTCTTGTTTCATCAGAGTTTTTATAACCTTACGGAAACTGTTTATTTTTTCTTTGCCGCTTCAATACGCTTATACCACCCCTCGCGCTCCGCCTTCAGGTCGTAGCCCCGTTTGGTGAGCCAGTTATTGATGCGTCCTTTGTATTTTCCGAACCAGCCATGTTTAGCCTTGGAATTTTCGGCATCAATGGCAAACTCGCGAGCTTCTTTCAACCAATTGAGAATTTGGAGTTTCTCGTTTTCTTTCAGAGAAGGAATCATCTCCAGATGAGCCTGATAGGTTTTCGGAACGACACCGAAGGTCATACCATCCTTCACCTGCTCTACCTGCTTCTCTGAGAGATAGTTTTCCAGATTGGCAGTAAATTCAAAGTGGTGCTTATAGAGTTCCGCATCACGCTCAGCCTTATTCTTGCCGAACTTCTCATAGATATCGTTCAGCAGGAAATAACGGTTACAGATGATGTGGAGCACATTCTGCTTGCTACTTTTATCAGTCAGTTGCAGCGCATCCACGATTTTCTGCGAACGGGCGATGATGTTGTTCACATACTTGGCATCACGCCCTACGCTGTCGAGCTGTACCTGTGCTCCTGCTCCCAAAGGAAGTAAGAGCAGACAGGCTGCGCCTAACAACTTATTTCTCAAAAGTTTTTTCATATTCATGTCATGCATTAAGAAATGAATCCGAAGAAACAACTCCGGGCATTCATTTCTGATTTACAGAAGTTTTCCCTTCTCAGCCAAAGTATCGTGGTTGTTCTTCATATCAGTCCAATCCACCTTTTCCTTGGTGCTGATACCGTTGATATACTTCTCGATATTGGTATATCCGTCACCAGTGCAATCCTTGTTGGCATCGCTAGGGTCGTTAGGATTCAAGCCGTTGGCAATTTCCCACTCATCAGGCATACCGTCTCCATCTGTATCTACGTATGGCTTCACCTTCTTATATTTAGGGAATCCGCCAACCTGGCAGATATCGGTGATGATACCCAACTTATAGGAATCCTTGTCCAGACGGCGATACTTAAAGCTGCCATCTTCTGCCTTCGACTTGTCTGCCAATCCCCAGAAGTCACCGTATGGATTCTTCTTAGGCAGTTTCTTTACATAGTAAGCCTGACCGGTACGAACCTCTTCTACGATGCGCTGGTCAACGATGTCGCGGGAAGGAATGGTTGCACCCACACTCTCAAGCACCTTATCAAAAGTCTGGTCCTTAGGAATAATGGTCATGTGTGGCATGGCGAATGGTTCGTTAGAACGCATCAGCGCCTTAACATCTGCAGGTATTCCATTTGGAAGATCCTTATCGGCAATCTGAATACCGCCGTTCCAGTTATCCTTGGTTACAGCCTCATTGCCTTCTACGATATTTCCTTCAGCATAAATACGACCATACTGAGCCCAAGGGAAGAGTTTGTTGCTTCGGCTTTCGCTCTTCACGATACGGTAGCTGATGGCCCCCTTCGGAGTAAGAGGTCCTGGCTTATAATAGTTATTGATGAAGTTGCTCATGGTTGAGAACTCACCACCATCTGCTGTACGATGTACCCAGTTGTAAACGATGTTGTTCACGAAGTTAAACACACCACCCCATCCGATAGATGGATTACGGCCTGTATTATCCGCCCAGAGGTTACGCATGAAGGTAGAATTCTCTCCACCGATTGTACTGCCAAAGGCATGGTTCCATGTATCGAGTGCCTTGGCAGAGATGGTATTCTGGATGGTTACATTCACCGTAGGCACCTTGCGCTTTGGCTTGCCATCGTGCAAATCGAACATATGGCGGTAGAAAGAGATATTCTCATCCAGACCAAACTCGCAAGAGCAGTGGTCAATCATGATGTTACCTACCGGATTACCACCGAAAGAATCCTCACGATACCATACATGGGTATTACCACGGCGGAAACGCATGTGGCGAACGATGACATCATGGGTATCAACCTGGAAAGATTCACCCGAAATCATCACGCCCTCACCCGGAGCTGTCTGTCCGGCAATGGTGATATAAGGAGCACGGACGATGATTGGAGTCTTCAACACAATATTTCCCGATACATTGAAGACGATGATGCGGGCACCACCCTGTTCGCAAGCCCAACGGAAAGAACCAGGACCAGCATCATTGAGATTGGTCACAGTCAGCACCTTGCCGCCACGGCCACCGAAGGTAAACATACCGCCACCCTCAGCACCTGGGAATGCAGGAATCTTAGCCTGGCGCAAATCGTATGGACGGGAAGCCCATGGCACATAAGGACGCCCTGCCATTGCCTCTTGTTTTACTATAGGGAAAGCCACAGCCCAAGCAGAATCAGAATGGGCAGTCCATGCTGCTTGCATAGAATCAATCTTCGCCTGAGCCTCCTTTGTGATAGTAGGATACTGAGCGAAAGTTGCTGCTGGCAAGATGGTCAATGCCATCGCAGCGAAAATCTTCTTACTTCTTTGCATTGTTTTAATATTGTTTGTTCATTATATCTTAAAGACGCCTTTCCCTGGCTTTTGTCCTCAATGAACATGAGCATTTTTTCGGGAACAGGTGGCGACATTTCATTCGCAGAAACGTCTTACACCTATATATAATATAAACGAAAGTTACTTATCTATTATTTTATTGAAACATAAAACAGAAAACATAAAATTGAAAAATGATGAACAGAAGATGTTTTCCTTTAGTTGCCGCTTCGCTGATGGCGCTTTCAAGCCAGGCGCAGCAGGTTGACTTCAACATAGCCAGCAGAAAGGCTGCTGAAGTTACTGCCCTCAATTTCACTCCTGTTGGTGTGAAGCAGGGCAATACATACCAGTTTGCTCTAGGTGGACTGGAGATTACGCTCGACGCACCCGTAAAAGACCAGATTATCAAATCCAACTGGTTTAAGCAGGGCATACAGTTGGGCGACCGACTCACCAGCGATGGTATCGTAGTATATCCGTCAAAAGGCAATAATGCCCAGCTCCGCATCACCATCCGAGGTCTGAAACCAGGTCATCACTCTCTCCTTGCCTATCACAACATCGTAGACGGACTTACCGGCAATATTCCTTCTATCCAGGTTTCCAGAGAGAAGGAACAGATAACTACCGTTAAGAAAGGCAAGAAGCGTATCCAGCAGAAGAGCATGATGCAGGAGATTCTTGCACAGGATATTAAGCAGACCGTAAGAGAGATGAAGGCATCGCAGAGTGGCCAGTCGTACATTGAATTTGATGTAACCGACGACCAGCCTGTAGTTATCCACTATCAGCTGCAAGGTGTGGATAACGCAAACAACACGCTCACCATCAATGGTTTGGTATTCGACAAAGCCAATCCGAAAGCCACCGCTCTCAACCCTTACCCTGCCGATGATGATCTTCATGTCAACGCAGAAGGAGGCAAGGTTGTTCTTCGCTGGCAAACCGGCGAAGGTGCCAAGCAACACCTTATTTATATAGGACAGCGTGCCGACCAGTTAAAGAAGGTTGCCACCACAAATAATGCTTCTTACGAAGCCACCGGTCTCAGCAGCGCCAACGATTATTACTGGCGTGTAGACGAGGTAGATGCCAACGGCAAGGTTTCAGAGGGCGAAGTATGGAACTTCCGTCCACGCCGTCTCGCCTTCCCAGGTGCCGAGGGATATGGAAGATTTGCCATCGGCGGTCGTGGCGGTTCGGTTTATCACGTTACCTCTTTAGAAGATAACCCTGAGAATCCGCAGCCGGGCTCTCTCCGATACGGAATTACCAAGGTTAAGGGACCTCGCACCACCGTCTTCGATGTTGCCGGCATCATCGACCTGAAAGACCGTCTGGTTTGTTCCGACCCATTCATCACGGTAGCCGGACAGACTGCACCCGGCAAGGGAATCCTTCTCCGTGAGCATCCTTTCGGTTTCGGATCAGAAGGCATCTTCCGCTTCATCCGTCTCCGACTGGGAAAATATCTCGATAAAAACGGCAAGACCATTACCCTCGACGGACTGGGTGCTGCAGGCTGTGACAATACCATCATCGACCACTGTTCGGTAGGCTGGACCATCGACGAGGCTTTCTCCAGCCGCAACGGCAAGAACATCTCTTTCCAGCACAACCTCATCTCCGAAGCACTCAACCAGGCTGGCCATCAGAATTATGTCAATGCCAAACATGGTTATGCTGCAACCATCGGTGGTAATGTAGGCTCATTCCACCACAACCTGCTTGCCAACAACGAAGGAAGAAACTGGAGTATGGGTGGCGGACTGGATGGAGCCGGATATTATGCCGGAAAGCTCGACCTCTTTAATAATGTAGTATACAACTGGGGCAACCGCGCCTGTGATGGAGGAGCCCACGAGGTAAACTTCGTAGGCAACTATTACAAGATGGGACCAGCCACCAGCATGAAATATATCCTCAATGCACAGTTGGAAGGTACTGGCCAGGGAAGTCAGGCTTACTACATGCACGATAATATCCGCCAAAACTACGTGGGCGATGTAAAGCAGAATGCAGGAGCTGTGGCAGGAAAGCATGGAGAACTGATCAGCGACAAGGAAGGCGAAACCTACAAATATACCACTTCTCACGGACAGGTAGTCAACTGGCAGGTATTTACCGACAAGCCGTTCTTCCCATCCTATGCCAAGGTAGAAAGTGCCCGCGCTGCCTTCAAGAACGTGTTGAGCGATGTGGGAGCCAACCAGCCTTGCATCGACCAGCACGACCAGCGCATGATAGAAGAAACCTTGAACGGAACCTATAAATATGTTGGTTCCAAGACCGGCAAGAAGGGACTGATAGATGATAACCTGGATGCCGGCAACGATGCCTGGAAGGAGTTTGAAGCACTCACCGACCGTCGCCCTGCCAACTGGGATACCGACCAGGATGGAATGCCAGACTGGTGGGAGAAGCTGGCTGGTACCAACCCGTCAGCTGCCGACAACAACGAGCTGACCGATGGCAAATATACCCAGTTGGAGCGCTATCTCAACTGGCTTGCAGAACCACATTTCATCACCTCAGCAGGCAATAAGCTGACTATCGACCTGAAGCAGTATTTCGCTGGTTACAACCAGCAGCCAGTCTTCACCCTGGAGAGCAACATCCAGCCACAGGAAGGCAAGATGAAACTCAATAAGAAGGGAATCCTCACCATCAGCCTCAACAAAAAGGCTGCCGACTGCCTCATCGACATCAAGGTGAAGGCTACCGACAAAGACCAGGTGGCTTCCCTGCAACGTACTTTCCACATCGCTATTACCCAATAGCGATGTGGAAACACAAAAGATGATACACCAAACAATATCTAATCCCGAAGAATCAATAAAAACGAAATAAAACAACTTTCAAACTTAAGGTAAAACATGAAAAGACAAGTATTGTTCTCGATGGCTTTAGTCTCAGCACTGACAGCATCGGCACAGAGAATCGACTTCAATCTGACAGGTCGTTCAGAAGCACAGGTCAATGAACCCGAGTACACAGCATGGGCAGTAAACACCTGCGAAACAGAATCGAAGGAAGTAGAAGATGCTAACGGAAATCCCATCACCATCACGCTGGCTAATGATGACTCTTATGCAGGCAGAAGACTGAAATCATGCTGGTTCAAGAACGGACTCAGCAGTTCCAAGCTCATCGCCGATGGTTTTTCCATCTATGGTTACGAAGACGGTAACACCCCACAGGTAACCGAAGGTGCCGTCCGCCTCAACATCACCCTCAAAGGACTGAGTGCCGGCAAGCACTCTCTGATGGCTTACCATAACAACAACGATGGTTTCAATGCACCGAAGCTCGATGTATACGTCAACGGCACCAGGCAGCAGGAAGGCATCGCACAGACCAACAGAGCCCTGACTCCATCAGCCTGCGGCATGTCGTACGTAACTTTTGTAGCAGAAGAGGGAAAGGATGTCGTCATCTCTTACGTTACCACACCGGGTGCCAGCGATGACAAGAGCGGCAATTATACCACCTCGCTCACCATCAACGCCCTCATCTTCGACCGTCCGAATCCACAGACGGCAGCCACAGATCCTTATCCGGAGAACAGAGATTATCATGCCGATGCCGATAACGGATCGCTTACCATCTCCTGGACTTCAGCCGAAAAAGCCGTCAAGCACCATATCCTGATAGGTACAGATGCCAACAGTCTTACAGAAGTAGCTACAACTACCGAGGCAAAATATACGCTCAACCAGACATCCAACCTCAACACCTATTACTGGCGAATCGACGAGGAAGATGCTGCCGGTAATGTATACGAAGGCGATGTCTGGAGTTTCCGTCCCCGTCATCTTGCCTTCCCTGGTGCAGAAGGATATGGTAAGTATGCTACGGGCGGCAGAGGCGGAAGCGTTTATCACGTAACCACACTCGAAGATAATGGTGATGATGAGAATCCGATAGAGGGTTCCTTCCGTTACGGCATCAAGAAAGCTACCGGACCGCGCACCATCGTCTTTGATGTGGCGGGCGTCATCGACCTGAAAAAACGACTCACCTGCAGCGACTAATGCGTTACCATCGCCGGACAGCCCGCTCGAGGCAGCTGTATCATGCTCCGCGGCTGTCCTTTCGGTATGGCAAGCGAAGGCATCACCCGTTTCCTCCGCATGCGTCTGGGACATAAGGAGACCAACGGCGGAACTATCAGCGATGAAGATAAGGTGAACGGACTCGACGGTATGGGAATGGCAGGCAACGACAATGCCATCATGGACCATTGCTCTATCTCCTGGACCATCGATGAGGCATTCTCAAGCCGCAACGCCAAGAGTCTTACCCTTCAGCGCACCCTGATTTCCGAAGCGCTCAATGTGGCAGGTCATCCTAACTATAGTGCGGGTACAGCCCACGGATATGCAGCAACCATCGGCGGTGGCGAAATGTCGGCAACACTCAAGGTAGGTTCTTATCACCACAACCTGCTGGCTCATTGCGAAGGAAGAAACTGGAGTTTGAGCGGCGGACTGGATGGTGTAGGAGCTTACGATGGTCATCAGGATGTATTTAATAATGTGGTTTACAACTGGGGTGGCCGTGCTACGGATGGTGGCAGCCACGAGGTGAACTTCGTGAACAACTATTATAAGATGGGACCAGCTACCACCCAGAAGAAACTGTTCCGCCTTCAGCTTGAAGGCACCGGAAGCGGTACACAGAGTGCATACGTTCATGGCAATATCCGTCAGGCTGCAGGCAATGGAGCCCTGACAGAAGATAAACTCAAAGATACCTATGTTGTCGAAACATCAAATGGTCAGGTCGTAAACTGGGAACCATTCGTTTCGAAACCATTCTTCGAGTCTCTGGCAGCTATCGAGAGTGCCAAGGCAGCCTATAAGAATGTGCTCTGCGATGTGGGAGCCAACCAGCCTTTCCTGGATAATCACGATACCCGAATGGTGAACGAAACGTTAGCCGGAACTACCACGACAGTAGGCAGTCAGAGTGGCAAGAAGGGACTTATCGACAGCGAGGAAGATAAGGGATGCGAAGGTTTCAAGGGCTTGAATATCACAGAAGTAAAGCGCGAAGCCAACTGGGATACCGACCAGGACGGAATGCCAGACTGGTGGGAGGAAGTAAAAGGCGTAAGTGATGGAAATGCCGATGAAAACGCAGATGGCTACACCAATCTCGAAGAATATCTCAACTGGCTTGCCGAGCCTCACTTCACTCTCAAGCAGGGCGAAAGCGTAACCATCGACATGAAGAAATACTTTGCCGGCTACACCAACAATCCTCAGTTTGAATGCGAGGCTAAGGGTGATGCGATGAGCAAGATGAGTCATGATACGGGTGCCAACGAGGGTGAATATATCTTCACCGCCAACGAAGATTGTGGAAAGGCGCTCGTAGATTTTACTGTCAAGGTAAGCGATGATGACAACATCAGCACCTATACCCGCACCTTCCATTTCTATCTGACAGATGGTTCTGCAACAGGCATTCAAAACATTCAGAGCTCAACCGCAGCCGATAGCTACGAGGTATACAATGCTGCAGGTATCAAGGTGAGAAAAGGCAAGAATCCCGATTCTCTCCCATCAGGTGTTTATATCATCAAGGCATTGAAGGATGGCAAGGTAATCAGTTCGAAGAAAACTTGCATACAATAAGGCAATCTGCACCTTAGAAAGTGCATTTTTCATATAACTCAGCATCCTGAGAGATGCAAAAAAAGGGAGCGCAACCATTAGTGATGCGCTCCCTTTTATGATCGTTTCTTTTATCTTAAAATTCTAACCGAATAACGTCAGATTACTTCTGAACGAACTTCTTGCCATTCTCGATAACGAGACCCTTATAAGAAGCATTCACCTGCTGGCCAGCCATGTTATAGCGAACAGACTTCTTGGCAGAAGTTGAGGCATTGATGTTGACGATGCCAGAGGTTTCACCAGGTGTGAACTCAAAGCCACTGAAACCAATCTGAGTATTTTTGTTGAATATATAGTAAGTTTCGCCAGCAGTTGCAGAGAAAGTCAAATATACCCAAACTGCCTGATTACCAGGACCTACAATATAAGTATCGTTACCTGCATTGCCCTTGACAGATATCTCATCTTGCAACATTGGATAACCTTTCAATGGGCTGTCATCAGCACCATCATTATTTTGACCATTAATATATCCTGACACCTTCACTTCTGTGCCCAAAGTTAAGGCTTTTGCGTCACGGCCCTTTGCAACATATACATCACGATTACCCTTATTAATCCAAACGCCAACCTTCAAAGTACCAGCTACCTTTGGGGTCAGAGTAATGTATGTACCATTGGTAGGAAGTCCATTGCTACCATCTGGAGCATAGTAAGCTGCATCCCATTTGGCACGGTAGTTACCTGTTGGGTTACCATCAGTCACAACCTCTTCAAACTCAACCTTATCCAAGTTTACAGGATTACCCTTACCCTTAACAAAGTAGAAAGGAGCAACAGATCCATCCTTGCTCAACGCCTTACTCTCGATGCCATTCCAGGTATTGTCAACTTTTGGCGTCAACTTGCCATTTTCGAGTGCGCCGTCATTATAGCCGGCAACAGGACCAGAGGTATGAGTACCCTCCACGTTGGCAGTTGAGAACTTAACAACAGACATCGCACTGGCATCAGCATTAGCAACATAGTCTGCCTTCAATGTACCATCCTCATTGTTAACATACCAACTCTCTGTCTGAGCGTTAATACTCATGGCAACAAGTGCCATAGAAATCAAAGTAAAAAATTTCTTCATAACCTTGTCTAGTTTAAATTAATACTTTTAAGTTTGTCTTTATAGTTGTTTATCCATAAGACGCAAAAGCCAGACTTTTGCACCCACGTGTTCTCATCTTTTTACCAGAAAAACAAATGAACGAGATATGAGGTAATCGAAAACGGGGTGCATTCTCTATCAAGAGAACACACCCCGCAACCTTAATATATTATGTTATGACAATATCGTCATTCCTCTTTTGATATTACTCAGCCAATGGGTCGAAGGTACCGTTGGCACCACCATTGTTGTAATCACCCCAACCGATGGTCTGAGGCAAAGCCTTGTTGGCGTTAGATGTACCAGAAGTGAAGCCTAAGAAGTAATACTTAGGACGGAAGTTCATGTAGAGGAGATTCTTGTTAGAATCGTAACCATCACCCTTCTGTACCTTCATTTTCAAGTTGTCCTTATACCATGTAGACAAGTTCTCGAGCTGAGTATTCAAATCATCCTCACGGAGATCAACACCCTTAGGACGCTCAATACCAGCTTTCAACAATGGGTCAGAATTGAAAGTTGTACCACCTACGCCATACTTATCTGCAACACGATACTGGATATTCTCACGACGCTGACCGTTCAAAGCCTTGAAACCAAGCCATGTGCAAGTATTGCCACCCCAACCAGTCAAAGTCCATGTAGAAGGAGCACCCTCTACCTTGCCAGTACCACCATCGAAGAGCATCCAACGGCGGAGGTCATCGAAACGCTTACCCTCGTAAGCAAACTCAATCTGACGCTCATAGAGAATCTGAGAGATACAGGTAGCCTGATCATTGTAAGCTGCAGGTGTGATACCATCATCCTCAGAATTAGCAGCAGAATAACCTGCACGCTCACGAATCTGCTTAACATATCCAACAGCCTCATCGAGATGACCTGCACCAGCAGCAACCTCAGCAAGGTTCAGGAGAACCTCAGCATAACGGAGTTCAATCAATGGTGCAGCAGAATAGAATGGAGCAGCACCCTTAGTATCAAGAGCTACGTACTTATAAAGAGGAGTAGAATTGACATCCAAATCATCACTCTTCTTGCGTACATATACACCCTGACGGCTCTTCAACAGGTTGTCTGCACCATAAGAATCACCACTCTCAGGGTTGCCGGCATCATTCATGCTGGTATACCATACATAGTTCCAAAGTACATAGTTGGCACCATCAGAAGGGTTGTTGGCATCACGCTCTGACGCATTACCATCGTAAGCCCAACGGAAGCCAGGGAAAGCGAAGGTACGATAGAAACGCTTGTCACGATTCAGGAATGGAGTCTCGCTATCCAAAGTCTTCTCAGAACGAGCCAACTTGGTATAAGTATCGCAACTCTCAGGAAGTTTACCATCTGACATTGGGAACATATTAATCAGCATCAGAGAAGCATTCTTACCGCCACCACCTGTATTAGCTGGACGAATCTGACGCTCCCAGTTGTTGTTCTTCTGATTATCGAGACCATCACCTATTACATTATTGTATAAGGTAACGAACACAGCCTCTGGATTATTACCGCCATCGGTAAACATCTTGGCAAAGGTAGAACCATTCTTATTGTCATTATCTGTATACAAGTGATAACCACACTTGTTGATACGCTCCAAATCAGCCTTCATGGTTTCATAAGCAGTCTTCCAACGGTTTTCATCGTTAGTACGGTTGAAGAGAGGGCTACACCACAAAAGCATCAAACGACCCTTCAATGCTAAGGCTGTACCAGTAGTTACACGACCTTTCTGCGACCATCCAGAACCATTCTCTGTCTTGGCTGCCAACATATCAGCAGCCTTGTTCAAATCATCGAGAATAAACTCGTAAGTCTCCTTAGACGTAGCACGAGGAGTAACAGAACTTTCTACAGGATCCTGTGTTTCCTTAACCAGAGGCACACCGCCATACCACTTGAACAAGTTGTAATAGCACCATGCACGGAAGAAATATACCTGACCGAGCAATTCATTCTTCTGTTCCTCAGAAAGAGTGCTGCCGCTGATACCCTGGATAACATCATTGACATTACGGATTCTACCATATACAGATGCCTGGATATTGGCCTGGTCGCCCATGAAGAAATCAGGAACCGAATTTGTGGTACTGGTAGAGCTCAGCTCAACCTGTGGGTCTACAAAAGAGCTGAGACCACTGTATTCCTCAGTAGACTTACCAGCCTCATCCGCATTACCCATAGAAGGATACTTCCAGGTCAAATCGTTGGTTGTTGGCAAACACCAACTGTAGATATCGTTTACACGACCATCACATCCTTCATAATAGTTGTAGATGTCTTTATTTACATTGTCATAGTTCTTCTTTTCCTCCAAGAAGCTGTCACTACAAGAGCTGAAAGCCAAGGCTGAAACCAAACCAAGACTGAATAATTTTATTGTCGTTTTCATTGTTCTTTTCTTTTTAAGAATTATATAAGTATCTCATTAGAATGAGAGATTCACACCCACTGTCCACTTACGGAGGTTAGGATAGCTTCCGTATGATCCCGACATAGGATTCATGAAGTTGTCTGGATATGGATTGTAGAAGTTGATGAGGTTCTGACCGGTAATATTGATACGGCAACTGTTGATGCCGATACTGCCCAACCAGCTCTTTGGCAAAGTATAAGCCAAGGTCAAGCGGTTCAGAGCCACACGTGCTGTACTTACTCTCCAGAAGCTGGATGCTACAGCATTCACATCTGTATACTTCAGGTTAGGATAGTAAGCCTCACGGTTCTCCTTAACTACGAGATTTCCTGCTCCATCATATACATCCTGATAAGCAAACATATTGTCTGGATTCCAGAATGAAGGCATGTTGCAATACTCCAGATTACCTGTTGACTTCAATGCTGCACCAGGAAGTGTGGTATAACCACCCCAGCTTGCACCAATCTGAGCTGTCAGAGAAAGTCCCTTCCAGTCTGCACCCAAATTCATGGTCAAACCATAGAGGTTGCTGCTGCGGTGACCTAACTCTACCTGGTCGTTGTCTACATCTACGATACCATCAGGTCCGGCATAAGTACCGGTCTCAGAATCGTAAGCACCACGAACATCCTTATACATCAACATACCAGGGCGAACCTGGTCTTTGGTCATACCCATATAAGTAGAGATGTTGTACTTCGTGAAGTATTCCTCAATATCCTGGAAGCTACGGAACATACCGATGCACTGCATACCCCACAGACCTACGTCTGTACGATGTCCTGGAGTAATCTGACGGTAGAGATAATCTGTAACCCAGTCCATATTCAACACCTTGTTATCAGACCAACCAGTGTTGACACCGATACGATACTTGAAGTCCTTACCAATCTTATCCTTCCATGTAACAGAGAGCTCACCACCCCATGAATCCATCTCACCGATGTTGGATGCAGCACTCTGTGTACCTACGGTAGAAGGAACAGTCTGCTTGATATTCATCAGCATCTCGCGGTTCTTCTCATAATAGTAATCGAAGGTTACAGCCAGGCGGTTGTTGAGGAACTGGGCATCAATACCCACGTTGGTCTTGTAGTCTTTATCCCAATGAACATCTGTATTTACAGCAGAATTGTTCTTGTTGATAGTGATACGGTTGCCAGAATCCTTACCAGTCTCGAATACTGTACCACGGTTAGCATCCTGTGCATAAACCTGCATCCATTGCCATGCCGCTGTATTGTCTCTACCGGTCATACCCCAGGAAGCACGGAGCTTCAGGAAGTCAACTCCCTTCACCTTGTTGCGGAACCAGCTCTCCTCAGAGATTACCCAACCTGCAGAGAAAGCAGGGAATGTTCCCCAGTAGTTTTTTGGAGCAAACTTGGTTGATGCATCAGAACGAACCAGAGCCTCGAAGAGATACTTGTTGGCGTATGCATAGTTGATACGGCCGATATATGAAAGGGTACCGCTCTCACTACGGGTAAACATAGTAGTCATCTCACCTGTTGCAGAGTTATACTGACCGGTAGTGAAAGGATATGGGGTCAAACGCTTTCCCTGCAAGTACTCACTCTCTGCCTCAGACTTTTCAATAGAGAACAGACCACCCAGATGATGCTGACCGAAATCGCGCTGATACTGGGCTGTGAAGTTCATCTGATAATTATCAGTACGAACCATGGTACGAGCCAGATAGTCACCATTATTGGTTGTCACACCATTGAAGTTAGACGCTGCCAGGTAATCGAAATCTGCATTATCGCCGCTGGTAGGAGTATAAAGGTGGTTACCGCTACCATAACGAGTCAACATCTGATAGAGGGTGAAGTTTGAACCATACTCATTACCCTTATCGGTATTAATACTCTTGGAATAAGAGAAGCGCAACTTCAATCCCTTCAGAATCTTGCTCCAACCGAAATCATAATTAAGGCTTCCGCTGATATTCAGGTTAGAATTCATGTTCTTGCGGTAGTCGCCATTATTCTGCAGAGTAGCAAAGTTATACTGCTGGTTCTGGTTCTTCTGTGTATTGCTAGGACCATAAGCCAGGATATCATAACCATTTACTGATTCTGGCATGTAAGTAGGACGGGTCAGAAGGAGGTTGTAGTCCTTCTCATCGCCAGATCCACCCACCTTTACCAATGGCTTTTCCTTTGTAGCATAGTCACCGCTTACAGTCAGGTTAGCGCCCAACCACTTGCTTACCTTTACATCTACACCGGCACGGTAGTTCCAACGGTTATAGTTGAGTTTACCCAGGTTACCGTCCTGATCGAAGTAAGAGATACCGGCAAAGTAGTTCACCTTATCTGTAGCACCACTTACATTTACGCTGTGCTTCTGAGTCATACCTGTTTCCCAATACTTATCGAGCAAATCATAGTTCAGGCTCTTCATTGCCTCCAACTCATCTGCCTGGAAAAGGGCAGTAGTCTTATTGAGGGAAGTATTGGTTGGATCGGCAGCAATAACTGCATTGTACAAACGACCATACTGGTAAGCATTCAGCATCTTAGGGCGAGAAACCTCATCGGTGAAACCGAAAGAACCGCTATAAGAGATGCGAGGTGCACCCATCTTACCCTTCTTGGTAGTTACGAGGATAACACCATTGGCAGCACGGGCACCATAAACGGCAGCAGAAGCATCCTTCAATACTGAGATACTCTCTACCTCAGAGGCATCCAAGTTGTTGAAAGCCTCAGCACCGAGGTTCTGGTAAGTGTTACCTACCTTTACATCGTTAGGATAGATATAACCATCGATAACGAAGAGAGGCTGCTGGGCTGTAGAACCTACTTCGCCCAATGAGTTGGTATCACGGATCATGATACGGGCATTCTCACCAGGACGGCTCTCACCACCACTTACGCTCAAACCGTTAACCAGTCCACCCAAAGAAGAAGCCAAGCCACCATTAGCGAGGTCCTGGATTTCATCTGTTGGGATGTTGGCTACAGAACCGGTCAGGTGAGCCTTCTTCTGAGTACCGTAACCTACGACTACCACCTCCTGAAGAGTCTTGTCGTCAGCAACCAGTTTGATGGTACCACCATTGGTAGTAGCATCCTTAAAACCAATATAAGAAACGGTAACCTTGCCGCCCTTAGGAACTGACAACTTATAGTTACCATCCATATCGGTAATCACAGCAGTCTTGGTACCTGCGACCTTTACGGTAGCACCGATAACAGGTTCACCGAGGTCATCGAGTACAGTACCCTGCACTACTTTATTTTGAGCCATTGCAGGCACAGCACAGGTAAGTGCCATACCAAAGGCCAATGTCTTTATATATTTACGTTTCATCTTGTTTCGAGATTAGATAGTTTAAATTATTTTCTCCAACGTGGATCACCGATTGTACTTGATATTGCACCGGTAGCCTTGAAATTAAGACCAAAGTTAGACTGGGTGAAGTCGAGTTCCTTCTTGGTCTCTGCCTCAGCAAATCCTGCATCCTCTTCAGTAGCCAGCTTACCCTTATCGGTTCCATCAACAGATTGACCTATACCCCAGACTGTATTCAAATTCTGATGATATTCCAATTTACAGTTGCCCTGAATGAACTTCTGCAAACGGAAGCAGTCATAGAAGATGTTGTTATCATAAGTAATCACATATTCCTTACGATTAGGAGTATTGTTACCGAACTCCTTCTTGTCATATACACGGATAAAGGTATTATCCATCATGGTGCAAGAACCACCTGCTGTAGGGAAGACACGGTCCAAATCCTTGTTGTTGAAACGGAACATACGGTTCTTACTATTGCCTTCAACAGTATTGTAGATAGTAGAGTTCTTGATGGTAATACTCTTAATACCACCATACCAGAACTGACCGCCACTAGGAGCCTTGAAGCCATTAGAAAAGCCGCAGATGATAGCACCATTAGAGTTCTTCTTTCCGTCATTACGCATCTGAACCACGCTGTTCATCACACGTACATCAGCAATACCCCAAGAGCACTGGCCTACAGAGAAAAGACCATCGATGACATTCTTGAAGGCACAATCCTGAATGATAATTGGGTCTTGCAGGATATATACATCGACAGGCTTACCACCATTCTTGCCAGCGCCAACACCCTGAGACACAGCAGAGCAGGATGCTGGTGGTTCTGGAGACATCTCGATGATACCACCCTTATGAGTTGTGGCAGAGCAGTCGAAATTGATGAACTTCACCTTCAGCTGAGCTGAAGTATAGATGGCAGCACCTTCACCCATAGTAACCAAAGCATGGCTCAGTTTGTTACCACGAAGGGTCATCTTGTTGCCCTTGAAATCAATTGAGTTATTGCAGGTATAAGTACCACCTGCTTCCAACTCGAAAGCCTGCTCCTTATCTGATTCCTGCAAGTTGGCAGCAATAAAATCAGAGATGTCAGAACCTGTAGGAATGGTCATAGCTGGAACCAATGTACTGTATGCCAATTCTGTTGCCTCATCAGCTTCAGTATTGTTCTTTGCCTTGTTACCCAAGGTACGTACAGCAATCTTATAGTTGGTATCTTCAGCTATCTTGAATTGGAAAGAGGTACCGTCAATGGTATCATTCGCCACCTCAACAGGATTGCTTGGATCATCTACATTATAAGCTTTGCACTCATAACCACCAGCACCATAGACTACTTTCCATGAAACTTGAAGCTTATCTGAACCATCAGAAGCAGCAACAGTCTTTGTCGAAAGTTCAGGTGACTCCAACTTAACGCCAGACACGCCGTCGTCAAACTTCTCTTTGTCATCAAAACCATCAACGGCACACGAACCCAAGAACATCGCTCCGACGGCAGCAAGTGCCAGAGAGAAGAGTCCTTTCCGCGCAATGAAATGATTTTTCTTCATAATTG
>OGJB01000048.1_pt1 | contig 24955 bp, 20 predicted proteins | sample 1571991 | NCBI WGS metagenome assembly OGJB01 (sample SAMEA2582105, study PRJEB24529) | metagenome | biome: Human gut stool | place: China | collected 2011
ATGCCGCAAAGTTAAGATTATTATTTGGAATAAGCAAAGTTTTTGGGGCTTTTTCATAGTGGTTTATCAAAAATGTGTTGTTTTGCGCAGGAAAACTGAAGGAACCTGAATATCATGTAAAGGGAGAATTTTGGGATGAACCCGGGGCTTTTTACCGTGATGCAGAATAAAGAGGTGGCGGGTCGCAGATGCCAGATGGTGGAAATGAAGAAAATGAAAAATATCGGAATGAAATCCTGTGAGGCAACAACGGAAAAATTCCTCCTTTTTTTACTTTCCTCTTTTTAATTCTAACCGATATTATGGTAAATAGGTGTTATGAGATAAAGAAAGAGGTGAAATTTGGAGCCTGAAAATGGAACCTATTCACCCCTTTCTGATCATTTCTTACTTTCTGCCTGTTCTGAGATTAATTCTCATTTCAATCTAAAAGAAAAATCTCAGAACAGAATCTTACATCATGCCCGTAAGACGCTGGATGGCGATTACTGCTTGGTTGTATTCATTAATCGCATCAGCATGCTTCATCAGAACATCTATGGTTTCCTCGATGGCATTCACGTATTCAATATACGAAATTTCGCCATTTTCATATTCTATCGCACTCAACTTCGAAATTTGCGCAGAATGTGCCTGGTTGTTCTGCTCGTAATATTTCAGACGGTTGGATGCTGCCTGCAGGCGCTTCGTACAGAGACGGTAATCGCGCTCTTTCTCTGTCTGCTCCTGACGCATTTCGATTTCAGCCAATTCACGGTCTTTCTGAGCTGCCTTGACCTTTGCCTTCGTAGAACCATAAAACAAAGGAATGCCTACGCCAATCTCGAAACCGAAGAAATTGCCCTCGGCAAATCTTGAACGGTCTATGTTGTATGGATTCCAACTGGAAATGACACATTGGGTGCGCAAAGATAAGGATAAACTCGGAGCAAAACCAGTCTTGGCTGCCTTGATTTCCTTATCGAGAGCGATGAGCTTATCCTGCTGGTAAAGACCGTCGGCAGACTGCTGATAATTATAGGTATTGAGATTCTGGGCTGCGATGGCCGAGAGATTCTCTTCTGCCGGTTTTACGGGCTCCTGTGTGTTGAGTTGCGACATGAGGTCGATTTGCAGGCGCTCGATTTCGCTCTTCACATCAGCCATTTCCAGGCGATTTTCGTTGCATTTGCGGTCGGCAGAGAGATATTCCAGCTTGCGGCTCTCTCCTGCCTTGTAACGCATTTCAGCTATCTTGCTGTAACGCTCTAATACTGAGTCGATTCGCTGCAATATCTGAAGTCTGTGAGCCTGATAAAGCATCTGATAATAGGTGTTGGCGATTTCAGCCTTCAGTTGCTGGCTTACCACATTCAAGCGGCTCTTTTCTGCCTGGGTTTCAGCCTTGAGCTGGTTGCGGCGCGAGGCGTAGACGGAAGGAAAATCGAGGCTCTGGGTAAAGGTAAATCCGTTGTCCGATTCGCCTCCCGTGGCAGGGTTTTGCGAGAAGGCGACCTCGGTTTTATCCAGCTCCCAAGCCGTGCCTTGCATTACCTGCGCCCGTTCTACCGATTTCTTTCCAGCCTGCATCTGAAGGTTCTGTCGGGCAGCTAAATCGAAACATTCCTGCAGGGTAACTTTCCTGCCCGCAATATGAGCATTAAAATGCTGGGCTCCTGCTGGGGATGGCAGCAGGAGAAGGATGGCGGCAAAACAAGCCACCACCCTATTTTCTGTTATCTTTTTTCTGTTCATTATTTTCTTAATTTCTAAATCTTACTTTTTCGTAAACATCTTGTAGATGGCTGGCAGAACCAGGAGCGTGAGGAGCGTGCTGGTAATGAGACCGCCAATCACAACCGTGGCTAGAGGCCGCTGGACTTCGGCTCCATCGCCATGGGATAATGCCATCGGGAGGAAACCCATAGAGGCTACCAGGGCTGTCATCAGAACCGGACGGAGACGAATCATGCAACTGTCAATAATTCTTTTCTGAATAACAGCCGCCAAACTTGCGCCATTCTCCTCAGGAACCGCAGCCGCCTGCTTCTGCATCTGGTTCATCTGACCTATCAGCACGATACCGTTGAGAACCGCCACACCAAAAAGGGCGATGAAACCTACGCCCGCCGAAATGCTGAAAGGCATTCCGCGCAACCAGAGCGCCCAGACGCCACCTATGGCGGCAAGCGGAATGGCGGAGAACACGAAGAGCGACTCGCGCAGATTCTTGACCGTGGCATAGAGCAGCAGCAGAATGATGATGAGTGCTATCGGAACCACGATGAGCAGGCGCTGGGTGGCACTCTGAAGATTCTCAAACTCGCCACCATAATTATAATAGTAGCCCTCAGGCAGCTTCAGTTTCTCGTCGAGGATGGTCTGAATATCCTTTACGGTACTCTGCACGTCCCTACCCTTCACGTTGAAACCTACGTAGATGCGGCGGGCACCATTCTCATGAGAAACCTGAGCCGGAGCCGGTTCGTAAACCACATCAGCCAACTGGGAAAGCGGAATGCTCTCGCCACCAGCCAGCGGAATACGGAGCGACTGGAGCGATTCGAAGTTGCGCTCCTTAGGGTCAAGACGCAGAACGATGTCAAATTTTTTATCGCCTTCGTAAACGGCCCCTGCCGTGGCACCCGCAAAGGTGGTTTCAAGAATGCGGTTGATTTCGTCAACATTTACCCCATAAGCCGCCATGCGTTCATGGTTGTATTTTACCTGAATCTGAGGCAGTCCCGATACCTCTTCAACGAAGATTCCGCTCACGCCCGGCACATTCCTGATCATTCTGGAAACCTTATCAGCTTGCTGGGTAAGCACATCGAGATTGTCGCCAAAGATCTTAATCGCCACATCTTGCTTGATGCCCGTAAGCAACTCGTTGTTGCGCATCTGGATAGGCTGCGAAATCTCAGCCTCCAAGCCCGGAATCGTCTTCAGGGTTTCTTCCATCTTCTCCATCAGTTCGGCGGTAGTTTCTGCCGAAGTCCACTCGGCTTTCGGCTTGAGCGCCACCATGATGTCGGCCCTTTCCACAGGCATCGGGTCGGTAGGAATCTCGGCGCTACCTATGCGGCTCACCACCTGCTTGATTTCAGGATATTCAGCCTTCAGAAGTTTCTCCGCCTTGGAGCAGCTCTCTACCATCTGCGAGAGCGAAGTGCCCTGCGACATGGTCATTTCTACCGCAAAATCGCCCTCTTCCAGGCTCGGGATAAATTCGCCACCCAGGAAATGGAAGGCTACGGCACTCATGCAGAAGAGCGAAACGGCGCCGGTAATCACATCCTTATATCGCGCCAAGACCCATTCCAGAACCGGTCGGTACCAGCCCTGAAATTTTTCTATCATCCTATCGCTGAAGGTTTTACGCACATGTCCCTTCTTGCTCAGGAAGAGCGCACTTGCCATCGGAACATAGGTGAGCGAGAGGATGAAGGCACCCAGGATGGCGAAGAAAACGGTAAGCGCCATCGGACGGAACATCTTGCCCTCGATGCCCACAAGCGTCATCAGCGGAATGTAAACTATCATGATGATGATTTCGCCAAATGCCGCACTCTTGCGGATGCGCGAAGCAGAATCATGAACCTCCTCATCCATCTCTGCCTGGGAAAAACGGATGGGAGTATCGGAAGAATTTCTCGCCCTCCGCTCAATACTCTTCACGCCTAGATGGGCCACAACAGCCTCTACGATAATGACGGCAGAATCGACTATCATACCGAAATCGATGGCTCCGAGCGACATCAGATTGCCGTCGATTCCGAAGGTCTTCATCATGCCGAAAGCAAAGAGCATGCTGAGCGGAATGACACTCGCCACAACCAGTCCGGCACGCCAGTTGCCCAGGAAAATAACCAGCACGAAGATGACGATGAGTCCGCCCTCAATCAGGTTTCGGGCGATGGTTCCCTCCACACGGTCAACCAGGTTGGTTCGGTCGATAAACGGTTCGATAACCACGCCCTCGGGCAGAGATTTCTGAATCTGCTCTATGCGCAACTTCACATTCCTGATAACCTCCTGAAAGTTTTCTCCCTTCAGCATGATGGCAATTCCGGCTACCACTTCGCCCTCGCCATTTCGGGTAACGGCTCCGAAACGGGTGGCGTGCCCCAGCTGAACCTTCGCCACATCACCTATCTTAATAGGAGTGCCGTTCATGGTCTTGACGGCGATATTCGCCACATCTTCCAGACTCTTCACCACGCCTATGCCGCGGATGAAATACTGGTTGGAGTTTTCCTCTATGTAACTTCCGCCCGTGTTGGCGTTATTCTTTTCGAGCGCATCAAACACGTCGCTCACGGTAAGATTGCTGGCGTTGAGCTTATCCGTATTGATGGCCACTTCGTATTGCTTCACGTAGCCTCCCCAGCCGCTCACTTCCGCTACGCCCGGGGTTCCCGAGAGCTGCTTTCTCACAATCCAGTCCTGGATGGTTCGCAGCTGGGTTAGCGAATATTTGTGCTCGTAACCCTTCTCGGCACGCACGGTATAATGGTAAATCTCGCCTAGTCCGGTAGCAATCGGTCCCATCTCGGTTTCCGTATTCTTGGGCAAATCTTTCTCCACCTGGGTCAGCATCTGGCTCACCTGCGAACGTGCCCAGTAGATATCTGCATCATCATCAAAGACGAGGGTGATGACCGAGAGTCCGCTTCGCGAGATGCTTCTTCGCTCCTTGAGTTCGGGGATGTTGGCGAGTGCCATTTCCACCGGAGTAGTAACGTATTGCTCCACCTCCTGCGCTCCGAGCGAAGGCGCCTGAGTAATGACCTGAACCTGATTGTCGGTAATATCTGGTGTGGAATCGAAAGGAAGATGGATGAGCGAAACGATGCCCCAGATGATAAGGGCTATCGTGAATACTCCCACCACCAGCTTGTGGCGGATGGAGTAAGTAATCAGTTTCTGAAACATAATCTGTCTTTCTTTTAAAAGCTCTTTATTGATGAAAAAGCTTACCTTATATTATATTAATGCTCATCCGCATGCTCGCCCGTGAGCGAAGCCAGATAATACGCGTTTTCTGTCACAATCTTCTTTCCTTCCTGCTTCAGGTGCTTGCAGAGTTTTACCTCGGTATAAGCTCCGTCCGAAACGCCCGTAATGACCTCATGGCGGGAGAAACTGTACTCGCCCTTCTTTGGTTTGCCATTCAGAGCGAAGACAAACTGCTTGCCGTCGGTAGTGACGATGGCCTTGGAAGGAAGGGCGATGCACGACTGGCTGCCCGTAGCTATCTTGCCGCTTACATACATTCCGTCGAAGAGTCGGGCTGAGCCGTGAATCCCGCTGGTTTTAAGCGACTGCGCATCTATTTTTACATGAACAGCAACAGATTTCGAATTATCGTTAAAGTATTGGTTTAAGCCGTAAACATGACCTGCGAGTTTCACGCCCGGCTGATTGGTAAGCGAGAGATAAACCTTATCGCCCGGCTTAACCTTCTGCAGATCTTTCTCAAAAATGTTCAGATCGCACTCTACAGCCTGGTTGTTCTGAATCTTCATGAGCGGCGTCTGCATATCGGCGAAGCTGCCCAGACTGGCTGTAATCTGCGAAACCGTACCCGATATCGGAGCACGCAAAGGGAAGGCTGTGGTAAACTTACCCCTGGCAACGGCGGCGGGAGAAATGCCCATCTGGGCAAGCTGTTTGCCGATGCCGATGAGGGTGGCATGGGCCACATGATACTCCTTGGCAGCCTGTTGCGCATTCTTCTTGACGCCAGCTCCTGTCCTGTTCAGCAGTTTCTGTCGCTCCAGGTCGGCAAGTGCCAGTTCGCACTCCTTGCTGGCAGAATAATATTCTCGTTGCAGACTGACCACATCGGTATTTTCAACCAGAGCCACAACCTGTCCGCGCTTCACATTCTGTCCTTCCTTTACATAGATAGCCTTTACTACGCCCCCCATGAGCGAAGCCACATCGCCCTTGTTCTGGGCGCGCAAAACGAGCTGACCGTTGGCTGCAATCGTAGCATCCATCACGCGGTCAATCGCCTCGCCCATCTTCAAATCTACAGCATCTACCTGTTTCTGAGAGAGCGGAATGTTGTCGAAATCCACCTCTTCATGTTCATGCTCATGTCCGTGTCCGGCAGCATGAGCCTCTGCTCCGGCGTAGTTTGAGAAAAGGGTAAAACCACACCAGGCCAAAATTGCCGCAACGGCAACCACCAATATTCTTTTCATTTTTTTCTTTTTATTGATTCATAATTACGGATAAGCAAAAGTACGCCCCCGAGAAACTTCGGGTGCAAAAGTACGCACTTTTCCCTGCAACCCGGTTGCAAAGCTGCATCTTGGTTGCTCTTACTACAGAAAATCAACAAAAAGAAGGAGGTCCCCGCCTACTGATGGCCGTTTCATCTACGCAAGGAAGACTGGCTGCAAACTGCTGCCAGCGCACGCTAATGAGCGACGAGGTTGGGATAAATAAATACTCAGAAGAAAGCATGGAAAGCAGATGGTTGCCATCGAAAAGCTGTTTCTGAATGCCCTTCATGATCTTGCAGCCGGTTACGAAATGGTGCATCTGATGCGTACGGCAACCATCGGCTTCTTTCTCATGATGCTCAGTATGCTCATCGTTGAAATTACCATCCTGCTGGCAACGTTCTACAACCATACAAATACGCCCCATGTGGTGATGATGCATCACCACCGTAGAGAGCAGCACACTCAACGTGGCCACAAAGAGGCTGAACAAGTATAGTTTCTTCTTTGCCATTTTTTCTTCCGATTTTACAATTGCTTTTCTGACCGCAAAATTACATTAAAAGTACGAAATAGCCAAGTAAAACTTAGAAAATTAGCATTTTTTCTTAAAAAAATTAAAACCGAGTACCCTTAAAGCCATCTGAATACGTAATATGAGTAGTTTTTAGTAACTTTGCAACATAAAATTAAAAAATAGAAATGAAAAAAGTATTTTTAATCTTTCAATTACTCCTTGTAGTAATGCTGGCTCAGGCGCAGATGATGAACCCTGTGAAGTTCACCAGCACGCTGAAAACAGACGGAAGTGCTGTGGCCGAAATCGTGTTTAGCGGAAAGATCCAACCGGGATGGCACGTCTATTCTACCGGTTTGGGTGGCGATGGTCCGATTTCCGCTTCGTTCAACGTAAACAAGCTTGAAGGAGCTGAACTCGTAGGAAAACTTCAGCCACGCGGCAGAGAGATTGCAAAGTTCGACCCTCTCTTCGAGATGAAACTCCGTTATTTTGAAGGTAGCGTTACCTTTGTACAGAAAGTGAAGTTTACCCAACCAAATTATCATATTGATGCCTATCTGGAGTATGGCGCCTGCAACGACCAGAACTGTATGCCACCAAGCGAGGCTGGTTTTAAGCAGAGTGGCAAATCACCAGCCGTTGATGCTCCTGCAGCTGGAGCAAAAGATGCTCTGAATGCAAAGGCGATTGATCCTGCTCTTGCAGCCAAGATGAAGGCCGATTCGCTTGCCAAGGCCGCAGCCCTGGCTCAGACCGATAGTGCTACTCAGCCCGTAGATTCCGCAGCTTTGGCATCTGCTATGGAAAATCTGAACGTCAAGGACTTATGGAAACCGGTTGTTAAAGAACTTCAGGCATTTGGCGGAGCTAACGACATCGCCAACCATTCGCTCTTCTACATCTTCTTCATCGGTTTTGTGGGCGGTCTGCTTGCGCTCGTCATGCCTTGCATCTGGCCTATCATCCCGATGACCGTAAGTTTCTTCCTGAAGCGTGCTAAGAACGATAAGAAGAAAGGTATCCGCGATGCGATTACCTATGGTTTGAGCATCGTAGTCATCTATCTGGTTTTGGGTCTTGCCGTAACAGCCATCGCAGGTCCTAGCACCCTGAATGCGCTCAGCACAAGTGCCGTTTTCAACATCATCCTCTTCCTCCTGCTTGCCGTTTTCGCCTTCTCGTTCTTCGGTTGGTTCGAAATCAAATTGCCTGACAGTTGGGGAAATGCTGTAGACAACAAGGCTTCCAGCACCACGGGTATGATTTCTATCTTCCTGATGGCTTTCACCCTGGTATTGGTCAGCTTCTCATGTACAGCTCCTATCATCGGTTTGCTGCTGGTTCAGACCGTTACATCCGGCGACTGGCTCGCTCCTACCGTGGGAATGTTCGGTTTTGCGCTTGCTCTGGCGCTCCCATTCACCCTCTTCGCCCTCTTCCCATCATGGTTGAAGTCGGCTCCTAAGTCGGGTTCGTGGATGGAGACCATCAAGATTGTGCTCGGCTTCATCGAGCTTGCCTTCTCTCTGAAGTTCCTCTCTGTAGCCGATCTGGCTTACGGCTGGCACATCATGGACCGCGAGGTATTCCTCTCTCTCTGGATTGTCATCTTCGGTCTGTTGGGTCTCTATCTCATCGGCAAGCTGAAGTTCCAGGTTGATGCAATCGGGGGCGACATCAACAAGCCTATGCCTGTAGCCTGCATCATGTTGGGTCTCTGTTCTTTGGCATTCTCGGTTTACATGATTCCAGGTCTCTGGGGTGCTCCTTGCAAGGCTGTGAGCGCATTTGCTCCACCTATTAATACACAGGACTTCAACCTCAACACCAAGACCGTAGAGCCTGCTTATAAGGATTATGAGTTGGGAATGGCTGCTGCCAAGGCTGCCGGCAAACCGGTATTGCTTGATTTCACGGGTTATGGTTGTGTAAACTGCCGCAAGATGGAGGCTTCTGTCTGGACAGATCCATCGGTTGCCGATAAGCTGACAAAGGATTATGTTCTCATCTCACTTTATGTAGATGACAAGACTCCTCTTGCTGAGCCTATGGAGGTAACGTTTAATGGCGAGAAGCGCACCCTGCGAACCGTTGGCGACAAGTGGAGTTATCTGCAGGCAAGCAAGTTTGGAGCTAATGCCCAGCCATTCTATGTGGCCATTGACAACGATGGCAATCCTCTTGCAGCAGCCTTCAGTTTCAAAGAAGATGTTAGTGCTTATCTCGACTTCCTGAACAAGGGTCTGGATAATTACAGAAACAAATAATATATGATTTAATAGTTCAAATAAGGCCGGTATTGGTTTATTCAAGGTAGATTTATTTAGGATTATTACTTTCCCCCGACAGGTATGGTTTCCAAGCCATCCTGTTGGGGGATTTTTTTGTAAAGGCACAAAAAAATAGGGCCTGTTTCACAACAGACCCTAAACATACTTACTAAAACTAAATTAACCACTAAAAAAACTAATATTTTTTAATCCTAGAAAATAAGGTGAAGAACACCTTAAATCTAAAAACCTAATCTATGACACGAAATCATCCCGATTTCTTGATTGCAAAGATAGGGGTTTTATATGAAACCGCCAAACTTTTTCCCAACTTTTTTTCTAAGAGTGGGCTTTTTTATCGGGATTTCACATTATTTAATCAATAACTCCCCTACCTTCACATTTTAGAACCTATAGCCAACGGTCATCAGTAACTGGTGGCGCTTGTTGTCAACCTTGGTTGCATTAACAGAGCAGCCCATATCCGTAAAACTTTCGAATGGATAGAAATCTCCCTTTTGAGAAGAATACTGATAAGCCACATCTATAGCCAAATTCTGGAAATTGAAACCTACACCTAAAGTAAAACGGTTTGTTGCCTTCCAGTTGGTATAATCAGCAGAAGAAGCGATGTAAACGCCATTACTATCAAATGTCTGATCGCGCAAAGCATTATCCTTGTACATTGGCGATACATAATTATAACCTAATCGGATTGACAACATGTCAACAGGCTTAATCTCTGCACCTAACTTCAAGGTACTTACACCTTGCAGGTTCAATTGAGTGTCGTGATTCATAGCCTCATCACTACTACTGCTCTCATAATAGTCTCCCCAATAGGAATCATAATAACCACCATCCTTCACACGGTTGTCCATATGATCGTACCAGGCATATTCATAAGTTGCACCAAGTGCCAGATAATTTCCTATAGTATGACCCAAGCTGGCGCCCACTTTCCATGGTGTATTAAGCCGGAAATCATAATCTATACTCTGTCCCCTACTACCCTTGACATAACAAGGCTGCTGACTTCCATCTTTTTCCTCATAGGTAGCAGGATCATTATTTCCCGAAATAGTAATATCATTATCGCCACTAACTGTGAGATCATAGAAGATAGGACTATTAAAATAAGCACCTATACGGAAAGGAGAATCCTTGACTGGACGGAAGATAACACCCGCCTTCACATCAAATCCTGTTCCAGTAATCTTCAACTGCTCAAATGAATCCATTATATTGCCATCAACGAAGTCTTCAGAATAAAGAGAATTACTATTGTAATGAACATCATGAAGTCCGACTGTCAAACCAAGCCAAACCTGATTATTAAGCGAGCCACTAATGTTGAAATCATAGGTGCCAATATAACCATGCTGATACTGACCAAACAAATACTTATTAGCCTCAGCATAAGCCAAACCACCATCAGTAGGAACAGTAAACAAACCAGGCTGATAGTTTCCGGAATTATCCTTATATCCACCAAGGTTGGCGTCCTGACTGGTCCACCCCGCATACTCCTTGAAATTCTTAGCTGCGGTTATCTTATTAAGAGAAACATCCTTCAATGCTCCGGCAGCATTCAGAATCTGTCCAAAGTCGGCACTCTTATGATAATTGAAAGCCAGATTCAGCCAATTGGTACCTTTGTTTTTCGGACTCCATACGATACCCACCTGGTCAAAGGTAGGATGACTCTTTTTACCATTAAAAGTAATACGAGCATCATTATACTCCGTATAATTCTCTGCATCTGTTTGGGCGATAACTCCTGCAGTAAGAGTCACCTGGCTTTTACGGAAAAGACCAATACCAGCAGGGTTACTGCTGATAGTGGAAATATCGGCGCCCAAGGCTTCCATAGCACCACCCATACCCACATAGCGGGCAGTACCAGTAAGCTGGGGTGCAGCCAACTTAGCGTCCTGATAAGTTTCTTGCGCAGCAGCCGTCATGCTGGCCATGAGCATACTGGCAAAGAATATATGTTTTAATTTATTCATAATCTTAAATACTAATTGTTATTATCAATTTATCTTCTTCCACCGAAGCTGCCGCCACCAGAGCGACCACCACCGCCTCCGAAGCTACCGCCACCGGAACGGCCGCCACCTCCGAAGCTACCACCTCCGAAATTACCGCTACTGTTACTAAAGCCAGAATTACTACGACTACCCCAAGAAGAGTTATTGTTAAAGTTGCCAGTATTCTGACGCTGGCCAAAACTACGGTTAGAACCACTACGACGTGAATAAGTATTACGATTATTACCGCCAACACCTGTATACTGGTGATTAGAACCATCAATACGACCTGGGTTGTTGTAGCGAATGTTGCCTGCAAAGCCACCATAGCTAACATGTCCGATTACCGGACCGCCCCAATACCAAGGATTGTAGTAGCCGCCCCAGCCATAATACCAAGGGTCATACCAGCCACCATACCAGCCGCAGTAACCATAATACCAAGGATCGTACCAAGGGTCGAACCAAGGATCATACCAGCCGGCATAATAGCCGTAGCGCCAAGGATTGTGCCAGCCCCACATGCGGCTGCGCCAGTAGTAAGGACCGTAACCATAATAATCGTAGAACCACGGATCATAGAATCCGTCCCATCGGCTCATCTCGCGTGTGCGTACGAAATCCTCATCCCTGTCAGCATACTTCTGGGCGAAGTAAGCATCATCATAAATGCTGTCTGGCGCCACACCCTTGCCCACATGGAACTGGATAATGTCATTGCCCAGGGAATCTTTCCCTACATTCTCATAATGGCTGAAGATTCTGCCGCCTCGATTATATTCATCTACCGAACGGTCGCTTCCGCTCCAAAACAGCCGATAAATACTATCTCTACGTGCCCGCTGTTCAGCATACTGGCGCTGGAGCAGAGCCCGTCTTTCAGCCTTTTCTTTGGCCTCCTTCTTCGGATTGAAGTAGAGGTCATCGTCCTGTGCCATCGAAGTGAGTGGCATCGCAGCTGCGATAAGGACTGCAAGAAGATACTTTCTTTTCATATTCTGTTCTCCTATTTATTTTTTCTCTTTTCTTTCTTCTATTTTTCTCATCCCGAATCATCATCAATCATCAGGAAGAAGGCTCCAGAAAGAGCCCTTTTCTGATTATATAATAATCTGGATGCAAAAATATTGCTTATCTTTATGCAAAAATACAGAATTTCCCTAAATAATTGTAGGTTTTCCCCTATTTTTTTATAATTTTGCAGAAGATTTAAAACAAATCTAGCTTTTTTGAACATTCGAAAGCGTTTTTAGACAAGAAATTAATACAAATTAAATATGAAATATTTAGTAGCAACATTCACTATTGAAACGACTGCCGACTTGATGCAGGCCTCTCAGGATCTGCTTGCCGATGGTGCAGCCGAAGCCGGATTTGAATCTTTTGAAGAAACAGAAACCGGATTGGAAGCGTATGTGCAGAAAGACCTCTTCGACAAGGAGATACTGGATGCCTATATTGCTGATTTCCCTATCGGGGATACGAAAATTACCTACGAGGTGAAAGATGCAGAAGACAAGGATTGGAACCAGGAATGGGAAGAACAGGGATTCGAACCAATTTATGTGGACAACCAGGTGGTGATTTACGATGCGAAACATCCCGAACTCTATCCCGATACGAGCAACAGACCCGACATGATCGAAATAGGTATTGAGGCGAAACTGGCGTTCGGAACAGGAAACCACGAAACCACACGCATGATCATTTCGCAGCTGCTCCACATGCCTATCAGAACCAAGCGCATTCTGGATTGCGGAACGGGTACGGGAATCCTTGCCCTCACCTGCTCAAAACTCGGAGCGAAAGACGTGGTAGGCTACGATATTGACGAGTGGAGCGTGGAAAATGCCAAGCATAATGCCGTGCTCAACGGCGTAACTAACATGGAAGTACTCTTTGGCAACAGTCAGGTAATCAACCACATCAGCGGCGTTTTCGACCTGGTTCTAGCCAACATCAACCGCAACATTCTGCTCAACGACATGCGCGCTTTCCGTAGCGTGATGAACATCGGCGGAACCCTGGTTCTGAGCGGCTTCTACGAAGAAGATATTCCTGTACTCCTGGAGAAAGCAGAAGAACTGGGAATGCATGAAATAAACAGACAGATTGACAACAATTGGGCCTGCCTTGTTTTAGGTTCATAAAGATTCTTTTCTGATTCAAAACATTCAGAACGAAAAATCTGAAATCAGAAATATCAGATTAAAACATACGAATAAAGGTTGGATTTTCGCATATTGCCAAAAGTCCAACCTTTATTCCATGAATTTCTTCTCATTATTATTGCTTCCTATGCAGAGCTGCTTGAGCTCATAATAACTGCCGTTGTAAATATTGAAATCTACGTAGCCTTTAATGCCCGGCAACTTGCCCACATCCGTATGCTGCCAGAACTTCCATTTGCCCTTATACTGAACCTTGTCAACATAATAGTGGGCTATCCAGTAAGGATAATCTTCGAAGACAGGCGCACTCAGATATTGCTCCTTGAATTTATAATAGGTGTAGATGATAGGTTTAACATGATACTTATCCTCTACAATATGCAGCCAGGTAAGCACATCACGCTGGAAATCCTCCACACTCTTATCTGCCGGCTTATGTTCAATATCCAGTACCGGAGGCAAATCGCCATCCGTAAGATGAACCTGATCTAGGAAATAATAAGCCTGTTCTCGGGCTGTCGACTTATTGCTCCAGAAATGATAAACACCCCGGATGAAACCGAAATCGCGAGCCTGATTAAAGTTCTCGCGGAAATTCTCATCAAGCCGTGAAGAACCTTCCGTACTCTTGATGATGACGAAGCGCACAGGACAACCCTTGATCATCGCATTCTTGAGCTGTTCCCAGTCTATCTTGCCCTGATAATGCGAAATGTCGATTCCATGAATTTCGAAACCTTCAGGATATTCAGCATCGCCATAAAGCGCACGCCATCGGAAACCAGTTGGACCTACAAAGAAATGATAGAACAGAAAGACATAGAGCACGATAACCGCCGTTCCGCCTATCCACCACGCCCAACGGGGATAGCGTTGCAAAAAAGAAGACGAACGCCTTCTACCACGGGAGCCGCCACGCCGAGGAGTTTTCTTTCTCGCCATGGCACTCTTTTTCTGTGAAGAAGCCGTTCGTCTTGTTGACATATAAAAAAATATTTATTCTATTTTTTACTTAGCCTGCTCCAACTGGAGAGTCTTTGTGGTCTGGTCGCAAACCTCAGAAGGACCCCAGTACTGGATAGGACCTGGATAAACGTAAGATGTTTCCTTAGCCCACTCATCGCGCTTAGAAGCGAAGAACTTGAATGGAGCGCCATCCAGCTCAACGAGAGCCTTGCGGATAACTGGCTTGTTAGCACCATTACGACGCTCGATGTTCATCATCATAGTGATTGGCACACCACCTGCAATCCACTCTGCTGCAGGAGCTGTTGTGTTCTTGATGATTGACATGTAACCGGTCTTGCCGTTAGCGATGAGGCGTGAAGCGTTGAAACCGAGTGAGTAGCAGTAGTCAGCATCGTAGTTAGAAGGAGCTGCGCAACGTCCCTCGTAACCAAAGAAGTGGTGCTGTGCAGAGAACTTACCTACGTACTTACCCTCCTTCTTCCATGCAGCCAACTTCTCAGCTACCATGCGAGAAAGCAACTTCTCTGTCTCGATGAGAGAAACCTGTACGTTTCCGTGAGGGTCGCGGTCGAGGCAAAGCTGGCGAGCTACGTCAGCTGGCAAAGACTCCAATACTGCGAGGTTGTCCTTAGCGATGGCACCCTTAACGAATGCAATCTGCTCCTCAGCGCTAGCGAACTCACGGCTCTCGCCTGTTGCAGGGTCTGTAAGAACCTCGTTCAATTCTGCGATGAGCTTCTTGATAGCTGGGATGAACTCGATCAGGCCCTCTGGGATGAGAACAGTACCGAAGTTGTTACCCTCAGCAGCACGGTTAGCTACTGCAGTTGCAATATAAGTAACAACATCATCGAGTGACATTTCCTTAGCCTCTACCTCCTCAGAAATCAAGCAGATGTTTGGCTGAGTCTGGAGAGCGCACTCAAGAGCGATGTGAGATGCTGAACGACCCATCAGCTTGATGAAGTGCCAGTACTTACGTGCTGAGTTACAGTCGCGCTCGATGTTACCGATGAGCTCAGAATATGTCTTGCAGGCTGTATCGAAACCGAAAGAAGTCTCAATCTGCTCGTTCTTCAAGTCGCCGTCGATAGTCTTAGGGCAACCGATTACCTGTACGCCATACTTCTTAGCAGCATAGTATTCTGCGAGAACGCAAGCGTTGGTATTTGAGTCGTCACCACCGATGATGACAAGTGCCTTGATGCCGAGTTCACGAAGAATCTCAATACCCTTCTCAAACTGGTCTTCCTTCTCAAGCTTGGTACGACCGGAACCGATGATGTCGAAACCACCAGTATTGCGGTATTCGTCCATGATTTCAGAAGTAATCTCCATGTACTTATGGTCAACGAGACCACCAGGACCGAGGATGAAACCATAGAGCTTGTTAGCTGGGTTGAGAGACTTCACACCGTCGAAGAGACCAGAAATCACGTTGTGACCGCCAGGAGCCTGACCACCTGAGAGGATAACACCTACGTTGAAAGCAGGAAGTTCCTTAGCCTCACCTGCCTCGAATGTAATAACAGGCATTCCATAAGTGTTAGGGAATAACGCCTTGATTTCATCCTGATTACCTACTGACTGTGTTGCTGCACCTTCTACTGCCTTTACTGGACCCTGGAGAGCCTTAGGCAATTTTGGCTGATAAGCAGCTCTTGCAATCTGCAATGCACTTTTTTCCATAATTCGTTTTTATTTTAATTAGTTGAAACTTCAAAAACATCTGCAAAAATAACTCTTTTCTGCGAGATACGGAAAGAAAAATGCTAAAAATGCGTTAATAGATACATTTTTTCCCAAAAAATGATGTTATTTCAAAGAAAATGATTATCTTTGAGCGATATTTTTAATTATTCATTAATTAGGAGAAAAGAATTATGGCTAATAAAAGAGATTTAAAGCGCACAATCAACTACATTACAAGCGAACTTTTCGCCGAAACAGTAGCTGCATCTTTGTATAATGGTAAGCCTTCACAGGAAGATGTGGATGGCATTCTTTCAGCTATCGTCATGATCAACGGCGATTACATCAGCCGCGTGTCTCACCCGGAACCGGGAATCAAGAAGGGTGAATATTATAAAAAGCTCATAGGTGACTTCAACAAGCAGATGAGCGAAATCATCGACCAGATTTCAAACTTGGCATAATCCTATTATCATAAGAATCAGAAAATACACCTATTTATATATATGGTAAAAGGAATTTGTCAATGGATATTGTATAAGCGCTTGGGCTATAAGAAAATCATCACCCAGGAGCTTCCTGAAAAGTATATTATCTGCATGGCTCCGCACACCAGTAACTGGGACCTGATACTGGGCCAGCTCTTTGCCCATGCTGAGGGAATCAAATGTAATTTCCTCATGAAAAAGGAATGGTTCTTCTGGCCGCTAGGTCCTATCTTCAGAAAGATGGGAGGTATTCCTGTGTGGAGAAGCAAACATACTAGCATGACGGATAATCTGGCTGCAGAAGCGGATAAGCGGAAGGCTTTCGGACTGTGCATTACGCCCGAAGGTACCCGTTCGCTCAACCCGGAATGGAAAAAGGGATTCTATTTCATAGCCCTCAAGGCGCATCTGCCTATCCATCTCTATGGGCTTGACTATGAGAAGAAGGTCATCCAATGCACCCGGCAGATTATCCCGTCAGGAGATGTTGACAAAGACATGCGTGAAATCAAGTTGTACTTCAAGGATTTCAAAGGAAAGAAACCGGAGAAGTTCACAATCGGAAATATTGATTAAACGTTAGAAGATAACGGTTTAGTCAGCTATTAAAGAAGGAGTATTCGTAAAGTGAAACACCAAAACATAACATATTGTTTGATAAGCAGTTTGCTGTTAGCCGCTGGAGCTTCGCTTCAGGCTAACGGCAAATCGTTTTTTCCTACCTACGACGAGGCTAACAGCGGCGCATGGCAAGGCATAGATTATGATGGCGACCCATGGGTGTTTAATGTTTCCCGCCCTTATTTCGTTACGGCAGGACTACAGAACAGGCACCTTTCGCTATGGGCCTCGCACGGACGGTATTATTATGCCGACAGAGATGTATGGAAATGGCAACGCCCTAACCTGTTTTGCACAAACGAAGATCTCTTTACCCAAACCATCGTAGTGCCCTACCTCATCCCGATGCTCCAGAATGCGGGAGCCATCGTCTTCACACCCCGCGAAAGAGACTGGCAGACGAACGAAATCGTCATCGATAATGATGATGCTGTCAAGTCGGTTTATTATTTCGAAAAGGAGGGGAGCAAGCGATGGAAAAAATGCGATTCGCTCGGTTTTGCCAACCGCTACCGACTGAAAGATGGGGAAAATCCGTTCCGCATGGGAACCGTGAGACAGGCGAAGGCTACCAAGCGCAAGAAAACCAGCCAGGTAAGCTACCAGCCCCGTTTCAAGGAAGCCGGCAAATACGCAGTCTACGTAAGTTACCAGTCGCTCCCCAAGAGCGTGAGCGATGCAAGATACATCGTTTATCACAAGGGCGAAGCTACAGAGCTTTCCGTTAACCAGCGCATGGGCGGAGGCACCTGGGTTTACCTGGGCACCTTCGATTTCGACAAGGGCTGCAACGAGTTCAACCGCGTGGTCTGCACCAACAAGGCTTCACGCCGTGGAGTAGTAACTACAGATGCTGTCCGCTTTGGCGGCGGCATGGGAAACATAGAGCGTGGCGATTACACTAGCGGATTGCCCCGTTGCCTGGAAGGAGCCAGATACTACGCCCAATGGGCTGGTGCTCCTTATAAGGTTTACGGAGGCAGAAAGGGAGAAAATGATTACGCCGACGACATCAACACCCGTTCGCTGATGACCAATTGGCTGGGCGGCGGTTCGGTCTACATGCCTGCCAAAAATGGCAAGCACGTGCCTATAGAACTCTCGCTGGCGCTTCATAGTGATGCGGGTTACAATAAGGACGGAAAATCTACCTTTGGAGCCCTTGCTATCTGCACCACAGATTATAACGACGGAATACTGAACAGCGGAATCTCAAGATTCACATCCAAGGATTTCGCCAGGGCTCTGCGCGATAATCTTGTTACGGATCTGACGGCTCAGTTCGGAGAATTCGGCAAACGCTACCTATGGGACAGAAACTATTCTGAAACCCGTCTGCCGGAAGTTCCGTCGGCTATTCTCGAAATGCTTTCGCATCAGAATTTCCCTGACATGAGAATTGCTCAGGATCCGCTCGGAAAGTTCTATATCGCACGCTCTATCTACAAAACTATCCTGCGTTTCGTAAACAGCAATCATGGAACCCGATACGTGGTTCAGCCGCTGGCTCCGCAGAACTTCAGCGTTACGCAGAACCAAGGTGTTGCCCTACTCTCATGGACAGCCCAGCTGGACAAGACGGAACCATCTGCCCGCCCTACTTCTTACATTATTTATAAGGCTGAGGGACAAGGCGGTTTTGACAACGGAACCATCGTGAACACCACCCGCTGCCAGATGCAGCTGGAACCGGGCAAGCTTTACCATTTCAAGGTGGCTGCGGTTAATGCAGGAGGAGAAAGTTTCACCACCGAAACCCTCTCTGTGCTCTATAATCCTGCTGCCAGCAAGTCTGTGCTCATCGTAAACAATTTCCATCGCCTTGCCTCTCCGCAGGTCGTGGATGATGAGGAAAAGCAGGGATTCGACCTCAATCAGGATCCGGGCGTAAGCTACGGACTGACGGCGGGATGGAGCGGCAAGCAACAGGTGTTCGACAGAAGCAGAATGGGCAACGAAACCAGTTTCGGACTCGGCTTCAGCGGCAACGAAATGATTGGCAAGTTTGTGGCAGGCAACGACTTCAACTACGTTCAGGCGCATGCTACAAGTATTGCAGCTTCGGGCAAATATAATATTTCCAGCTGTTCGAGCGAAGTCATCGCCAGCGGCAGGGTTCAGATGAAGAACTATCAGGCAGTTGACCTCATCAACGGACTGGAGCGCCATGACGGCTATACACACGCCTTCTTCAAGTCGTTCACGCCTGCCCTGCAGAACAGCATCAGGCAATACGCCAGCCAAGGCGGCAGAATCCTGATAAGCGGTTCTTACACCGGAAGCGACATGCAGACTGAAGAGGAACAGGCGTTCCTGAGCGATATTCTGAAACTCAGCTATGAGCCTACAGGTTCTACGGCCATCACCAGGGACATCAATCCCGAAGATTCAACCGTAACAGAACGAGACAGTATTGTCTACACTTCGCCTAACGTCAAGGGTTTAGGTCTGCAGTTCAGCTATTATAACGAGCTGAATGCCCAGCATTATGCGGCAACCCATCCCGAGATATTGAAACCGGTTGGCAATTACGCCTTCACGGCGATGCAATACGATACGGGAACGAGTGCGGCGGTTGCCTACAAGAGCACTACTTACCGCAGCTTCGTCATGGGATTCCCGCTGGAATGCATCATCGACGAAAGAACCCGCACCAGCGTGTTGCTCGGCATTCTCAAATTTCTGACAGATTAAATTCAAAGTAAAACAGATAAAAATTTTTAAGCTTATGTATAAGATTCAAGCCAACCAGTCTGGCACTCGCTCTATCGAAGTGAGCGACCAGCATTTAGAGACCATCGAAAAGTATCAGTTACTCCGCAACCTCGTAGACAGCACAGGCATTATCGACGAGGAAGTGCTCGATAAACTGAAACTTAATGTGCGTTCACTCCTCGAGAGCAGCGACATCAAGGATAAGGAGTTGCTCGATCTCTGTCTCGACGTCATCTACAATCAGAACATGAAGGCGCTCGGTCTTCACAACCTCGTTCTGCTCTACGTAGACTGGAAAGACAAGAAGCAGGCTGCAGCAGATGCAGAACCAGACGCAGTAAATGATTAAAAAATATTGAATGGATTATAAGTTAACAGATTTCTTACCTACCACCAAGAAAGAATGCGAGTTGCGCGGATGGGACGAACTCGACGTCATCCTCTTTTCAGGAGATGCTTACGTTGACCACCCATCCTTCGGCCCTGCCATCCTCGGACGAATGCTGGAAGCCAACGGCTATCGGGTAGCCATCGTTCCCCAGCCCGACTGGCACGGCGATTTCCGAGACTTCAAGAAACTCGGTCGCCCTCGCCTCTTCTTCGGCGTATCTCCGGGAGCTATGGACTCGATGGTAAACCGCTACACGGCAAACCGCCGTATGCGTAGCGAGGATGCCTTCAGTCCTGACTCCCGCCACGACATGCGCCCCGACTATCCATCTATCGTCTATACGCAGATACTGAAGAAACTCTTTCCCGACGTACCTGTAGCACTAGGCGGTATTGAGGCTTCTTTGCGCCGCATCAGCCACTACGACTATTGGAAAGACGAGCTCCGCAAGTGCATTCTCTGCGATTCGGGCGCCGACCTCATTCTCTACGGAATGGGCGAACGTTCTATCGTTGAACTAGCCAATGCCTTTGCAGAAGGCAAGACGCTTAGCCAGATCCACGAAATGCCGCAGGTGGCTTTCTACTGCAAGGAAAGTGAGATTCCGGGCGGTTTCAAGGACGATGACATCATCCTCCACAGCCACGAAGAATGTCTCCACAACAAGAAGGGACAGGCTGAGAACGTGCGCCATCTGGAGGAAGAAGCCAACAAGATGCATGCTCAGCGCATGATTCAGGAAGTTGACGGCAAATATGTAGTGGTAAATCCGCCTTTCCCGCTGATGACTACCGCAGAACTGGATGCGGCTTTTGACCTGCCTTATACGCGTTTGCCTCATCCTAAATACAAGGGAAAGACCATTCCTGCCTACGAGATGATCAAGTTCTCCGTGAACCTTCATCGTGGCTGTTTCGGCGGCTGTTCTTTCTGCACCATTTCTGCCCATCAGGGTAAATTCGTGGTTTGCCGCAGCAAGGAGAGCATTCTGAAGGAGGTGAAGAAAATCATCCAGATGCCCGATTTCAAGGGCTATCTGAGCGATTTGGGCGGTCCTTCTGCCAACATGTACGGAATGCACGGCAAGAATCAGAAAGCCTGCGAAGTGTGCAAGCGCCCGTCGTGTGTAAACCCTCAGATTTGTCCGAACCTCAATACCGACCACAGCAAGCTTCTGGAGATTTATCATGCTGTAGATGCTTTGCCGGGAATCAAGAAGAGTTTCATTGGTAGTGGTGTGCGTTACGACCTTCTGCTGCATAAGAGCAAGGACGAAAAGGTGAATCAGGCGGCTAGAGAATACACGCGCGAACTGATTACCAAGCACGTGAGTGGCCGACTGAAGGTGGCTCCCGAACATACGAGTCCGGAGGTTTTGAAGTTCATGCGCAAGCCATCGTTCGACCTCTTCTACGAGTTCAAGCGCATCTTCGACAAAATCAACAAGGAAGAAGGTCTGAACCAGCAGATCATTCCTTACTTCATCAGTTCGCATCCGGGCTGTCATGAAGAAGACATGGCCGAACTTGCCGTCATTACGAAGGGACTGGATTTCCATCTGGAGCAGGTGCAGGATTTCACCCCTACTCCTATGACCATTTCTACCGAGACCTGGTACACGGGATACGATCCTTACACCCTGGAGCCGGTCTTCAGCGCCAAGACTCAGAAAGAGAAGCTTGCCCAGCGCATGTTCTTCTTCTGGTACAAGCCTGAAGAGCGCCGCGCCATCGAGAGTGAACTTCGCCGGATAGGCAGAGCCGACCTCATCGACAAACTCTACGACAGGAAGAGCATGGGTGGCAGTTTCAAGGGTAAGAAGACGCATTATGACGATAAGGCGATAGGTTCTACATACGATAATCCAGGTGTAGGAAAAGGTGCTAAAGGCAAGCGTGGAGCTGGCAGAAATGCTTCTGAACCGAATGCAGGAAAAAGCCGTGGCAGAAATGCTTCTGACCGCTTTGCCCCAAAGGGATATGGCAATGTGGGTTGCTATGATGAGGAGAAATATCTGAATAACGGAAAATCTCTAAAATCAGGTAAGCCTTCGAATGCCAACATCCGTGATGCCGTAGCAGCGGCGAGAGCCGAGCTGAGAAATCAGAAAGACCAGGGTGCCGGCTTCTTCAAGGACAAGAAGAAAAAGAGTTTCAACCCTAATTTCGACAACGACAACCATAACCGCAAGAACCGCTACAACAGCGGGGATAAGAACGAACGCGGCGGTCGTGGAAATCAAGGAAGAAATGAAGGTAGAGGCAGAAGAAGATAAATGCTAAAAAGAGGGTGAATCATATATTTATGACTCACCCTCTTTCATATTATATACTGAACTTTCCCAAAATAATTTAGTACTGTCTCAAAGCACCGAGTAATTCAGCATTCTCGCTCTTGTTTCCTATCGTAATTCTCAGACAGTTGCCGCACAACTGAACCTTGTTGCGGTTTCTTACGATAATGCCTTGTGCCACCAGATAATTATAGATGGCGTTGGCGTCGGTCATTTTAGCCAGGAAGAAGTTTGCATCAGTAGGATAAACCTTCTCGCAGATAGGCAAATCCAGGAATGCAGCCATTACCTTAGAACGCTCCTGAAGGATGTTCTTCACCCATTCGTCAACCTTCAGCGGATTCTTCATCACTTCCAGCGCATGCTCCTGAGTAAGCAGATTGATGTTATAAGGATATTTCACCTTATTAAATATGTCAACTATCTCCTTGCTCGCAAAAGCCATTCCCAAACGGAGGGCTGCACAGCCCCATGCCTTACTCATGGTGTTGAGCACAATCATGTTGGGAAATCTGTCGAGTACGCTGCGGAATGTGCGCTCCGAAGAGAAATCGCTGTAGGCTTCGTCGATGATGACAATACCCTGGAATTTCTGCAACACCTCTACGATTGCCTCGCGGTTGATGTGATTGCCCGTAGGATTGTTCGGACTGCAGATCCAGATAACCTTTGTCTGTTCATCGCAGGCTGCCAGGAGTTTTCCGGCAGAAATCTGATAATTTTCATCAAGCAATACAGAACGATATTCCACATCGTTGATGTCTGCGCATACTTCATACATTCCGTAAGTAGGCGCAATCGCTACTACATTATCCTTGCCCGGTCGGCAGAATACACGGTAAACCAAATCGATGGCCTCGTCGGAACCGTTGCCCAGGAAGATTTTCTCTTCAGCCACACCCTTAATCTTGCTGATCTGCTTCTTCAGTTCAACCTGCAGCGGATCAGGATAGCGATTGTAAGGGTCATTATATGGATTTTCGTTGGCGTCGAGGAAGACGCGGGCATTTCTGCCTGCAAACTCCGTACGGGCGCAACTGTAAGGTGCCAGATTCCAGATGTTCTCTCGGCACAAATCTTTCAATTCTTTCATTTTTCTTTCAAAAGCTATTAAGAAGTATCTTTACAACTTCCTGTTTCACCCTATTGTTTCAAACTGTTCACTCTCAGTCTCATCGCATTGGCATGAGCTTCCAATTGCTCATTTTCCGCCATGGTCACTACAGCATTTCCAATGTTACGAATACCTTCTTCTGTAAGATGCTGGAAGGTGATTTTGCGATTATAACTGTCCAGGTTCACTCCGTTGTAAGCCAAAGCATAACCATGGGTTGGCAAGGTATGGTTCGTACCGCTTGCATAGTCGCCTGCACTTTCGCACGCATAGTTTCCGAGGAATACACTACCTGCATTCACAACTTTTTCTGCCAGCTGCTCGTAATCAGCTGTGGCAATAATCAGATGCTCCGGCGCATAAGTATTACAGAGGTCGATTGCCTCCCCTTCGGTCTTTACGAGGATAAACTTAGAGTTGTCTAACGAGGTCTGTGCCATCTCCTTACGTGGTAAACGCTCAAGCTGTACTTCAACTTCATTCTTTACATCATCCAACACCTTTTCAGATGTGGTAATGAAGAAAACCTGAGAATCGAAACCATGTTCAGCCTGCGACAACAGGTCGGCAGCAGCAAACACAGGATTGGCTGTTTCGTCGGCAATAAGACAAACTTCAGACGGACCGGCAGGCATGTCTATAGCCACATCGTGCAGGGAAACCTGCTGCTTGGCAGCCATGACAAACTGGTTGCCCGGACCGAAAATCTTATAAACCTTAGGCACGCTCTCCGTACCGTAAGCCATGGCTCCGATAGCCTGAACGCCACCCGCCTTAAAAATCTTGCTTACGCCCGCAATCTTTGCCGCCATGAGGATAGCCGGGTTCACCTTGCCTTCTTTGTTAGGAGGAGTGCACAGTACTATTTCTTTACATCCCGCAATCTTGGCAGGAGTAGCCAGCATCAGAACGGTGCTAAAGAGAGGAGCAGTACCTCCCGGGATATACAATCCCACCTTCTCTATAGCCACACTCTTCTGCCAGCAGGTTACACCAGGGCAAGTTTCAACCTTTACACCATCAAACTTCTGGCTATGATGGAATGCGGCAATGTTATGATGGGCGAGGTGCAAAGCGTCTTTCAGTTCTTGAGAAACCATTTTCTCAGCCTCTTCGATTTCAGCTTCAGTCACAGCCAAAGAATCGAGATGGGCATGATCAAACTTCTCCTCGTAACGCTTCACGGCTTCGTCGCCATGGTTTTTCACATCGTCGAGTACACCTTGTACGGTCGCATTCAGCTGCGAAACATCCAGGTGTGGGCGTTTTACAATCTCGCTCCATTCCTCCTTTGCAGGATACTTTATTACCTTCATTCCTTATTATACTTTGAAATTTATTAATACATTGAACTTTGCAAACAGTTCAATGTTACAATATCATCTTCTCGATTGGTGTCACCAGGATGCCCTGTGCACCGAGTTCCTTCAACTTACCGATGATTTCCCAGAAGCGCTTCTCAT
>OGJB01000054.1_pt1 | contig 23213 bp, 19 predicted proteins | sample 1571991 | NCBI WGS metagenome assembly OGJB01 (sample SAMEA2582105, study PRJEB24529) | metagenome | biome: Human gut stool | place: China | collected 2011
TAGAGCACAACCTTGCCAAGGTTGGGGTCGCGGGTCCGAGTCCCGTTTTCCGCTCTTTTTTGAACTCGAGAAACATACCCATTTATGAATTTATATTTAAGATATTTTGATCAGGAGACATTAGTTACTAGTGTTGATGATGCTATTGGTTTTTTAAAGAGTATTCCTGAGATTGAGATGGATGCAGAGCTAGAGGCAGATGTTCGTGAATATGCCGCTAGCGATTTGACGTATCCAAAAAGATATAAGGTACGCCCACGTGTTTATTTTATTGTGATAAAGACTACGGCGCAAACTATGCAGGATTTTAAGGATAAGAAAGCATTGCGTACTCCTACTCCTGCAGAGAGAATGGAGAATCCTGTTGTTGCCAGTTTGGCTCAAGAGGCTCCAGGCTGGTATGAAGGATCACTTGATTTCAAGCGTGTTGTGATGGTACCTGCTACAGGAAAGTTTGAGTACCGTGATACTCATTTCGTTGCGAATGTAAAAGCTGAATCGGGTTTGGATTGTTACAATCGTATTGTTGATTATCTGCGCGATTGTGTAGATTCACGCAGCCAGTTCCCATCTGCAAAAGGTAAGAATTTCCATTTCCGTTATCTGGGAATGTGGAAATAAATATTCAGAAATTTAAAAGATTCGTGTCATGAACAAGGTTATGCTAATTGGTAATGTAGGAAAAGATCCTGACATTCATTATTTCGAAGCAGATCAGGCTGTAGCTCAGGTTTCTCTCGCAACAACTGAGAAAGGATATACTTTGCCTAATGGTACCCAAGTGCCAGACCATACAGATTGGCACAATCTTGTTTTTTATCGTGGGCTTGCAAAAGTAGTAGAGAAGTATGTGCATAAGGGTGACCGCCTTTATGTGGAAGGAAGAATTCGCTACCGCTCCTATGATGACAAGCAGGGTAGAAGACAATATATTACAGAAATCTATGTAGATAATATGGAGATGTTGAGTACTCGCCCAGCTACTAGAGAACAATAATTATTAATTTTTAGCTCAGAAATTGGATATATCCACCATAACTGATGCCTTCGGTGATGTGATGCTGATGCAGCCTTCCGCCGGGGTTATTGTAGCTGCTGTACTTGCAGCTATATTGTTAGGCATGTCTGCTTTTGCCAGTGGTTCCGAAATTGCTTTTTTCAGTTTATCACCAACTGATGTTGCGGAACTTGAAGATGAAAAGACTGATGCCGATAAGAAAATACAGATGTTGCGTGATGATTCAGAACGTACGTTGGCTACCATTTTGATAACCAATAATTTTGTGAATGTCACAATCATCATGCTCCTTAATTATGTATTCGCAGGAATCGTAGAGTTTGGTCCTAAAGCTTATTGGCTTCAGTTCCTGATTATTACGGTTATTCTTACTTTCTTGCTTTTGCTTTTTGGTGAGATTATGCCGAAAGTGTATGCCCGCCAGGATTCTCTGAAGTTCTGTCGCCGGTGCGTAGGGGGTATTCTATTTGCCAGAAAGTTGTTTTGGCCTTTAGAAACTATCTTGCTGAAAAGCGGAATTCTTGCAGAAAAGATTATACAGAAGGAAAATCATGTGCTGAGTGTTGATGACTTGGAACAAGCTCTGGAACTGACTGATAAGAATGATATCAAGGACGAGCAGAGCATGCTGAAGGGTATCATCCGCTTTGGCGATGAAACAGCCAAAGAGGTGATGACCAGCCGACAGAATATTGTTGACCTGGATATCCGCAGCACCTATCCAGAAGTGTTGAAATGCATTGAGGAAAATAACTACAGTCGTATTCCGGTATATCAGGATAATACGGATAATATTCGTGGCGTGCTGTATATCAAGGATTTATTGCCTCATCTGACGAAGGCTTCCAACTTCCGTTGGCAGAGTCTGATCCGTCCTCCTTATTTTGTACCGGAAACCAAGAAGATAGATGATCTGCTTCGCGAATTCCAGGACAACAAGGTTCATATTGCCATTGTGGTAGATGAGTTTGGAGGAACATCTGGTATTGTTACTCTCGAAGATATTCTGGAGGAAATTGTAGGAGAAATCAACGATGAATACGATGAGGAGGAGAAGTTCTACTCGAAATTAAATTACAACACCTTTATCTTTGAAGGTAAAACGCTTCTTTCTGATTTCTGCAAAATCCTGAATGTAGATGACGAAGAGTTCGAGGAGGTTGAGGGCGATGCTGATTCTCTGGCTGGTCTGCTCTTGGAAATCAAGGGCGATTTCCCAAGTATGCACGAGAAGATAGATTATAAGAACTATACTTTTGAGGTGATGAATATCGAGGAGCGCCGCATCAGCAAGATTAAGGTGACGGTACATCCTGTAAGAAACGAAGAGGAGAATTCTTCCAAATAGTTTCTCCTCCTTATATTTGTAATATTTTGATTATATAGTATGGCAGTTGTCAATATACGAGAAGTTTATCCGGGAGTGAGTCTGGGCTTATGGCAGATGGATGAGACTGTAGAACAGTTGTTTGAAGCATATCCTCTTCTGCAGGCTTACCGTTCCCAGATGGAAGAGAAATATAAGAACGATGGCAGGAAACTGGAGTTTCTTGCCATTCGTGCATTAATGTATGAGATGCTCAAGACGAACGGGGCTTCCAAGGGATTGCTTTCTCATGCGGGTGACATTACCCACAACGAGGCTGGAAAGCCATTGTTCCGTGGTTATCATATCAGCGTTTCGCATACCAAGGGTTATGCTGCGCTTATCCTTTCCAAAAATCAGGAAGTGGCGGTGGATATCGAATACTTCAGCGATAGGGTAGAGCGCATCGCATCCAAATTCTTGCGCAAGGATGAGAAGGCGGAAGATCTGGATGCCAAACTGGTGCATTGGTGTGCCAAGGAAACGGTCTTCAAGTTATTCTCTGAAGAAAAACTGATGTTTGAGGATATGCGGGTGAAGCCGTTTGATACGATGGCAGACTGGTCGTGTGATGTGGAGAATCTCAAGAGCAGGAAAACGGCGCATGTAGATTTCGAGTTAACCATGGAGTTTGTTCTGACTTATGCTGCGTTGTAATATCCTGACCATCTTTCTGGCATTCAGTCTGTTGGCTGGAGCACAGGATTGGAAAGTAGTGAGAGAGAATCCCCAGAAGGCTTTTCCGAAAATCGTGGCTGCGGGCAACTACAGTGGCATTGCTCATCTGCATAATGATATCTATGCAGTGGTAAGCGACAAGTCGGATAGTGCCCTGTACTTCAACTTCCGGATTCAGGTGAATCCCAAGACCGGCGAATTGGAACAGGTAGAGAACCTTGGGTTTACCGAGAGAACAGATGGAACTCTGAACGACGGAAAGCCTTGGCAGGGGCAGGAGAAAGGCTTTGACCATGAAGCCATCGTGAAGGCTTCTGATTCTACCTTGGTGATAACAAGCGAAGGATATTGCCGTTTAAAGGAGTATCCTATTCTGCCTATTTCGGCGGATGCTGCCAAGGTTGGCTATCAGCAGAACCTTTGGGAAAGCAGATGGCCTTCTTCTGAATTTTATCCAAATTATAATTTTGAGTCTCTGGCTTTTGATTCCGTCCGTCAGTATCTCTGGACGATTCCTGAGAGCACGCTTCGCAAGGACGGACAGCCTGCTACTCCTCAAAACGGATTGACCAACCAGCTTCGTTTGATGAGGCTTGATTGGGGAAAGATGAAGGAAAATCGTAACAAGGAAGATAATGGCAAGGAAGACAGTAGCGAGCAAGTGAGCAGCAAGAAAGACTCTCGTTATATGACGCCCTATGCCTATCAGATGGATCAACCTTCTACTCATAAGAAAGCAGATATCTATGTGATGGGTGTGAGTGAGCTTTGTGCCTTGCCCGATGGTCGGCTTCTGGTTCTGGAGCGTGAGGCATTTATTCCTAAGATCAAGATAGGTGCTTTCTGCAAGTGCAAGCTTTATCTGATCAATCCTTTGAATTCTGAGGAGTTTTCTATGAAAGAGAAGTTTTCATCAGATACTCCTTTCTTGAAGAAGAATTTGCTTGTGGAATGGAAAACCGGCTTATCTCTTTCCAAGCGTTCCTTTGCCAATTATGAAGGTATGTGTCTGGGACCCAAGCTGGAAGATGGTTCCCAGGTTGTCATCCTGCTGTCTGATTCGCAGGATCAATATGCTGGAGTATTGAAAGACTGGTTCAAGACGATTGTCATCAGAAAGGAATAAAGTTGTTATGTTGTAATCTTCAATCTCGTCCATAACCATCTAGGAATGAGTCGCCAGAGGAAGACGAGGATATCATATCTCCAGTCTATCACCTTAACTTCCTTTCCGTTTTCGATGGCACTTACGATATGTTTCGCCACATCTTCTGGTTTGAGCTGCAGTGGATAACTGCTGCCTGCGATAAGGTCTGTCTTTACGAAACCTGGTCGGATATCTGTGATGGCGATGGGGAGATGACGCATCCGTGCCTGCTGCGACAGGCATTCCAGATAATGGTTTTGGAATCGCTTGGTGGCAGAGTAGGCAGGTGCAGCACCGAGACCTTTGGTTCCGGCAATGGAAGTGATGCAGGCAATGCGGGCTTTTGAATTGTTCTGATGATGAGTAGCAAACCAGTTGAATGCCGTATCTACCATTCTTGTGAATCCTAAGCCGTTGGTTTCCACAGTCTTCAACTCCTTTTCCATATCCAGTGTATTATTCTGCCAGCCAATGCCGGAACTATGGAAATACAGGTCCATGCCTCCCAACTTATCGATGAGTTCGAGAAGTTGGGCAGGAGCATTGGGAGAAGTCACGTCTATTTGCTGGTAGCAGGTAATGCCGCCCTGCGAAATCAGAGCCTGCAATCTTTCAATTCTTCTTCCGGCAATTCCTACCTGCCATCCTTTTGCAGCAAGCAGTTTTGCCACTTCCATTCCGATGCCCGATGTGGCACCCATTACAATTGCTTTCTTTGCCATATAGTCCTATTATATAAGGTGAAATCTTGATAGTTCTATTTATATAGGGTGAAGTTTTGTCTAACTCTATCTAAACATCTAAATCGCTTTTACTCTTCAGCAAGTCTTCCGCCTTTTTCACGCTTCCTGATTCCTGAATCAGCTGTTTCACTTCTTCGTAGTCCGTATATTGCGGATTGCGTTCCATGAAGATGCGGCAGGCGCGGTCGATGAGTTTATGATTGATAAGCTTGGCGTTCACCATCTTGTTGCCTTCCACCCGTCCTTGTCTTATCTGAAGGGAAGTGCTGATCATGTCCAGAATCATCTTCTGCGATGATCCTGCTTTCATGCGGGTACTTCCCGTTACAAATTCCGGTCCCGTGATTACTTCTACGGGATAATCGGCTGCTTGGGCGATGGGAGCATGAGGATTGTTGACGATGCAACCCGTAGGAATACCTGCCTCCTTGCAATGCTGCAAGATGGAAAGCACGAAGGGGGTTGTTCCGCTGGCAGAAAAACCGAGTACGAAATCATGCTTTGAGATATGCTTGTCGCAGAGCTGATGCCAGCCATTCTCCAGGTCGTCTTCTCTTGATTCCCTTGTTTGTGTAAGGCAGCCGATGCCTCCGGGGAAGATGGCCTGTATCTGTGACCCGTCGATGCCATAGGTGTTCTGCACTTCGATGGTATCGAGCGTAGCCAGTCTTCCGCCCGTTCCGCAACCGGCATAGAAGAGTCTTCCGCCCTTCTTCAGCTGCCCTTCGATGGCGGAAATCAGTTGGTTGATGGCAGGCAATGCTTCTTCTATTGCCAGAGCCACCTTCTTGTTTTCTGCATTGATATGAGCGGTGAGTTCATCCACGCTCATCTTTTCCAGATGTTCGTAGAGCGAGCTCTGCTCTGTTATTCTCTTTTCTTCTTTATTTGGCATATTACTTTATCTTTAGGGGGTAGATTTAATGTAATGAAGCCTGGATGGTCGCGGAGGCTATGGCTTGCAGTCATCTAGAGAAGACCTATCATCCGATGGGCTCCTATTCTTCAGCCAGGAAATAAACCGGCGCATTGCGTGAACCTTCTTTAATCAGAAAACCGGATTTTTCCAGTTTCTTCAGCCAGTTGAGTGCTGTCTGTTTACGGATATGAAATTCCGCTTCCAGTACTTTTCTGTTAATGGAACGGTTATGCTTCAGATACTCTCTTATTTTCTCCTTCAATGCATCTTCAGAGAAAGGGTAGGAGCGGGAAGTATATTGTGATTTCTCGAAATGAGTATTATATTTCACCTGTTTCAGCAGGTCTGCATTGGGGCGAAACTTGATGCCTCTTACGCTTACATATTCAGCTCTCACTTTATTGTCGGGTTTCAGGTCATCCATATCCAGATCTACCGAGAGCGAGAGATAACCTATTTCCGGAATGTTGATACGTCTTCCCTCCTGCAGGTCTTCTTCGATGATATCACGCAGTTGCATGAGTACGGCTGCTACATCTCCTTCACTCAGGCTGCTATGTCTGGCGATTCGGCTGATCATCTGTTTGTCTGTCATTGCTGTTTGCTCAAAGATATGGGCGAATCGGCGAGTCTCTTCATTTCCTCCTGCATTGGGAAGATAATGGATTTCATATTTTATAGCCATCGTATTCTTCTTTCTGTTTAGCGATACAAAGGTAATCTTTTATTCTTAAACTACCAAATAAAAATGGCACTAATATGGATGAGCGGTTTGATTGATACGAATGAGCGGTGTTATTGATGTGGGTTAAAACTGCTTATCAATAGGAATAAGCATCGTAAGAAGCCTTTATAAGTTGTCGGAAGAAGTAGGATAAGTTGTTGGAACAGTAAGTATATGTTGCCGGGAAAGTCACCTCCGTCAGTCGCACAACAGCTGTTGTGCGCTTGCATATCAGCTGTTATGCGCTCGCACAACACGTGTTGTGCGCTTGTAATCCAGCTGTTGTGCAGTAAGTAATGATTAAGCGTCTTTTACGGTTAATTATCTGTAAATAAACAATACGATAGAGTTGTAATCAAATAAAAAAATGTACTTTTGTAGCCGAATTGCGTATTTAAAAAGAGATCCGATGGCTTGCTGAATCGGAGAACAGATAGAAAGAGTAATATTCAGAATAGCTTATGAATAAAGAAAAAGACGATTTCTTCCTCCATTCCAACGAGGTGAATCATATCAACAGAGAAGATTACGATAAGATTGAATTATTGGTGAATGCGGCAAAAGCCTTTGCCCGCAGCACCTACCAGTGCGTCTATATCATCGACTATTTTCATCAGGACTTCATCTATGCATCAGATAACCTCGCTTATCTCTGCGGATTGGAACCGGAGCAGTTGATGGACGCAGGCTATCAGATGTATATAGACCATGTTCCGGATGCCGACCTGCAGATGCTGCTCGAAGTGAACAAGAAAGGTTTTGATCTTTTCAATGAATTGCCTGTGGGCGACCGTCTGGACTATACCATCTCGTACGACTTTCATCTTACCAATGGCAGGCATAGCCGATTGATTCATCATCACCTCACTCCAATACTTCTTTCTGATGATGGAAGAATCTGGCTTGCCCTCTGCACCGTATCATTGGCAGCTACCGATGAACCGGGACATATCATCATGCAGAAGAATGGTGAGCGTAGCTATTTTGAATATTCCGCATTGCGTCACAAGTGGGAAAAGAAAGAAGGCATAACCTTGAGCGAGACTGAGAGAGATGTTTTGAGATTGTCTGCCCAAGGTTACACGATGAATGATATTGCCGACCGACTGTGCAAATCGGTTGACACTATAAAGGCTTGCAAGCGCAACCTTTTCGCCAAGATGGGCGTGAGGAACATTGCCGAGGCGCTGTTTCATGCCACGAACTATCAGATGATATGATGTCAGGAGTTCGTTTGAAACATAAACTCTATCTTCTTGTTTTGCCAAACACATCAGAATGTGTACCGGTTGTCAGCATTAAGAGAGTCAATTCATCATAGTGTCAAACATTTCGTCAACAGAATTCCATTGAGTTACTCTACCTTTCGCCTTGTCCTCTTCAGCAAGTTCCAAGCCCGTCTTCTTAGGTTTCAGAATAGAAATAGAACTAACACCATTCAACATTTTTATGGCGTCTTTCAGCTTTGTCAACATAGTGGGGTCGGATACTGTCACCAAAAGTTGCGGCTCATTTATTACTGAAGTATTCATACTTCCTCCTTTTAAAACATTCATTGATTATCATCAGCAAAAATACGTTTTATTCCTGAAACCACCAAGCAAAAACCTATAAAACTCCTGATGCAAGAATCACATCTCTTCCAACAATGGCGAGAGATAGAACTTGGGGAAGTATTTCACCTCCTTGCCTTCCGCAAGGTTTGCGAGAATGTTGGCACAGTAGCCGGCGGCAATATATGCCCCGATGCCCAGTTGCGGGAAAGACTCCTCAGAATAATGTCTGATGGCTTCATCTATCCAAGGCAAGGGCATCTGCCAGAACATACCGTACTGCGAGATATACTTGCCCAGTGAGCACCGGAAATCATCCGTTCCTTTTTTCACTACTTCGCTGAATGGATAGCCTTTCGGTTTCTCTACAGCGAGAAAGGCAGCCTTGCCAAGATTGACAACATGGATAACGGTGATGCCCCGTTCCTTGCATTTTTCATCGAAAGCGAAGGAGACTTCGTTGTCATGCAAGGTTGCATTCACCGCATACCGGATGCCCGACAAGTCGCATGCATCCACATCTTCCACCGTCAGCGTATCCTTTTCTATGCGATAGATATGAAATCTATCTTCTTGCCGAGGGCTTTCATGGAAGTCATGGCGCAAGACACAGGAAGCTATCAAGCTTCCCATGTCTGCGCCACTAATCAACAATTTTATTGGGTTGTTCATTTATAGAGAGATTTATTGTCATTACACCATTACCGGATGCTGCAGACAGATTACATTCTGTTCTTCTGGCTTTCTCCAGCACCCGTACCCTTATATTTGCTTCTTGTAGTGTTGAACTTATACCGTACAGTAAGCGAAACTTTGCTTGTTGACAGTCCATCATACACCATTTCCTTTATTTTGCCAAAATGAGCAATCATGTGGTTATCGTTTGTCCCGAACAAATCATAGATGAAGAGCTGAAACGACAAATGGTCTTTCAAGAAAGCCTTATATGCGGAAACATTCGTGCAAAACATTGGCTTGTACAGATACAGATTTTCTTCATGACCTTTCGTGATATACGACATCATCAACGTAAACATTCCTAATTTGGTGTTGAGGGTGTTGTCTAAACGGAATGAAGCCATTGGCTTATTGAGCGATTTCCCATCGTGCGTCTCCATATCAAACCATTGCTTGTCAACGGATGCGGTAAACGAAGGATACCAGATGCCAAACGAAGGGCGCAAGTTGATGGATGCCTCTACGTCATTATACGAATTCCCATTCACAGGCTTCATCAAGCCTATTGCTGGATTATCCTTATAAGTCTCCACTGTTGACATAATTGGATGTGAAGTATGACTGTAGGTCATGTCGAATGTCAACCATTTGTAAGCCAACTCGTAGTTGAGATTTCTGCTTATCTGAGATACCAGAAATGGATTTCCCGTTTCATACGTGTATCGGTTATCATACTGAATGCCACTGCGCAAATTATGATAGGAAGGACGATTAATGTCGGCTGCATAGCTCAGCTGCATCTGTACCTTGCCCACAGGCATCGATAAGCTGAGCGATGGGAACCAATTGCCATACGACTTGCTTTGCCCAGGCACATACTTGCCATATTCATAGTAATTGAAGTCGATGTACTCGTATCTCATACCTGCCTCCAAACTCAGATTACCGAAATCTCTTGAATAGGTCAAGAATGAAGATGTCATACTTTCTGTAATACGGCTGTTGTCATCCGATACCAAGTTAGTTGGCACCACTTGATACTTTGAGGTACGATGGGTATTGGAATATTCACCACCCAAAGACAAATTACCTCCTAATAATGGGTAAGAAAGCACCAGTTTGGAAGCGAGCAGATGATAGTCCTTGTTAGTCAAGCTATGAGCCGTTTGGCTTTGAGCATTCATCCCCACTTCCTGGTATTGCTCTTTGGTAACATCGTTCTGGTATTCCTTCGACCATAGCCAATCTGTATTGAAATCGATGCTGAGCTTACCAATCTTTCCTACATAGTAAATATTGCTTGAAAGATTATTCTTCTGCCAAAAGAAATCAGCATGACTATCAGAATTTTCAGACAATTCTTCGTCTTGCAATATAGAAGAACTCATATTGCCGTTCCATGTTTGCTTAGGATTTCTAAGAAAACCAAAGTTGGCACCTATAGAGTTGTTGGCATCCAACTGGTAGCTGGCATCCAAGCGAAAGTTCATGGCTTCGATAATACCTACTTGTCTTATCTCACTTTTCTGGTTCCAAGTCTTGTCAAGATAAGTCTTCTGCTGAAAGTCTTTATTGTCTGGCTGGTATTGTCTTGCTCCAAAGGCGTATGCGCCTAACTCTAATCCATTCTTGCGATAGTTCATATTCAGCCTGCCATATCCTCCAATGTTCTTTTTCTCGTCGTACGATCCTTCTGTTGTAGCGTCAAATCCGAAGCCCTCGCCTTGTATCTTCTTAGTTGTGATACGGATGACCGCCTTGGTGCTGGCAGCGTAACGGGCACCAGGGTTAGTGATGACTTCCACCGACTTGATGTTGTCGGAATGCAAACGGTCCAGCTCGCTCTTGTCTCTCATCTGTCGTCCATTGATATAGATAACAGGCTCACCGCGTCCGAATACCTTGATGCTGCCATTCTGGGCAGACACGTTAGGGATGCGGTCGAGCAGGTTCTCCATGGTTCCTGCCTTCTCAAGTACGGATCCGACAACGGTTGTCGTCATTCCGCCATTCTTCAGGATAGTCTTAGGCAGGGACGACTTCACGACAACTTCGCCGAGCATCTTGCTGTCTTCTTCCATCTTGATAATGCCCACATTCTCGCCAGTGCAATCCTTGCAGATAGTCTTATAACCTACGGATGTCACCTTGATGATTCCGCCGTTGCAGGAAGAGTCGATGGCAAAGCTGCCATCCTCTCCACTCACTGCGCCCTTGACGAAAGCCGAGTCTGTTCTATTCAATAATACTACATTGGCAAACGCCAAAGGTTCTCCCTTGGTATTCATCACCTTGCCGGTGATATTCTGCGCCATCATCGGAGTCATAGCCGAGAGGCACAATGCTGTGGTAAAAATTACTTTTTCCTTCATATTGCTACAGTTTTGCTTGATTCATTTATTTTCTGCTGCAAAAGTATAGCTTTATAGGAAAAAGCCTTTGACACAAAAGTGTATTTCTCAAGAGTGCGGCTTAAGAATTACACTTTTGTGTATAAAAAGAAAGGATAAATAGCGTTTGGTGATAGATTTTTGATGAATTTACCTTATTTTTTCATCACCAAATCTGCGAGCACGATGGCGGATTCCTTCTCATCCCTCGGTGCATCCTTTGACCTCCATGCCACGATGAAGCGGATTCGGGCAGCGGTTACCTTGTAGCCTTTCATCTCCCATTTGCCTAGTTTCTCTTTCATCTTGATGGAGAGCTGGGCTATGTCTCTGCCTGTTGATGGGAGACAGAGGCAATGGTCGTGGTAGGTTAGCGGCATACCGCTTCTCAGGCAAAGGATAGCATCCTTGTGAGGCTTGGAGAAGCCCAGGTTTACATCCTTGTGTGAGAGCTGAAGTACTATTTCGTTCGGCTCACCGTAGGCTTGGGCATCATAGAGATGCTGGGCACTTTTCAGACTGTCGAAGAGATTGCCGTTGGTGTGGATGGCAAGCGTACGTTTGGCACGGGTCATACCCACATAGTATCGGCGCAGTATGTCATCAGTAGGATGCTCGGGATGGGTAATGAGCATCAATACATGGTCGAACTCATGGCCTTTTGCCTTGTGGATGGTGCTGACCACGATGTCTGATTTCGAGATGTCACAGAAATCTTCTACTGATGATTCGAACACGAACTCCCTCAGGTCGCTGAAGTATTTGGCACGATTGGTCTGTTCAAATATCTGGAGACTGCGGCGCAGATATGGCAAAGTCTGGCTGGTGGCATACTTTTGGAATGTCTGCTGCTTGGCTGCTTCCCAAATATCATCAGGGATGATAGGGGATTTCGTCTCCTTGATACCTTGATCTATCTTCTTCAAGAAGTATCTTACCTCTGCCAGATTCCAGAAGCGCAAGCCGTCCATTGATTGCACCAGCTTGGCCTTGATGCCATGACTGTGAAGAAGAGCCAGCATGATGACAGCCTCCTCATTGGTCTGCGTAAGGATACTGATGGTTTCGTTCTTCTTGCGGGAAGATGCATCGGCTTCTTTTGAAGCGTTACTTCTTAGTAATCGCGTAACATCTTCAAGAATAGGCTGATACATATAAACCTTTTTCTCCTGAATCTCGTATGGATGCTTCATGATTCTTACTTCTCCATCTTCTTGACTCATGGAGATGATAGGGGTAGATTTGATTCGCTGACGGATGTTGCGGGCGAAGTCGTTGGCTGCATCCACGATATGGCGAAGACTGCGGTAATTCTCCGTCATCTCGATGAACCGGCTGTGCTCTGTCTGGGTCAGTTCATAGAGATACCGCGAGTTGGAACCTCTAAACTCATAGATGTTCTGGTCATCATCGCCTACGGCAATCACCCTCATCTCTTCGTTGGCTTTCATCAGAGCAGAGACAAGGGCATAGTCATCCTTGCTCATGTCTTGTGCCTCGTCAATAACGAGCACGGTCTTGCTGATGCGATTGGGCTCCACTTCTCCATTGTTGATCATTTCGGCGGCTTGCTTAACCACATCTCCAGCCTCATCCAGATTGCCAACTCTGCCCAGCAGGTCGAAGCAGTAGGAATGGAAGGTCTTGATTTCTACGAAATGGGCGGCATTGCCGATGAGTTGCATCAGGCGCTGCTTGAACTCGGTAGCGGCTGCACGAGAGAAAGTGAGCATCAGGAGTTGTTCGTGCTTTACATCTTCCAGTAGCAGGAGAGAGGCAAGCTTATGTACGAGCACACGTGTCTTGCCGCTGCCAGGACCAGCAGCGACTACGATGCAGCGGGACTCGTGGTCGTCGATGATTTCCTTTTGTCGCTTGGAGAGCATTCCGAAGAGTTGCTTATACTTCGAAGGTGTTACGTTGCGCTCTATCTCAGTCTCCCGGTTGCCCTTGAAGTACTTTAAGATGAAGCGGTGGTAGTCCATCTGGAAGTAATCCTGCACATATTGCAGGGCGGCGTCATAATCCCTTACCATCAGGTTGGCATATTCGCCCACGATGTGAATCTGCTGAATCTTCTGCTTGTAGAATTCGTTGAGCATGCGGTAATCCTCCTGCTTATAGTGGAGGCGAGGTTCCTTGATGCGTTTAATTGCCATTGCATTGTAGAGTACCAGGAATCCTCCTTCCAGCTTCATGGCTCCTATCTTGGAGAGATAGAGCAAGGCTTCCTCCACGTCTTCCAACTGCAGGGAAGAGAAGTCGGAAAAGAGTGACTGGTTGTTGGATTTCAGATCGTTCAGCAGTTCAACTACCGAGAATTGAAGAGGCTTCTCTTTTCTATTGTCTGTTGCGCCAGAGGCTTTTCCTAAACCTTTTTCTTCAGAAGGATTCTTTTCTTCAGAAGAGCTATTGTTGCTCTCTTCTGTTATAGTTTTACTGTTTTCTTCAGCCAGGCTGTATAGTCTTTCGATGATGAATCGGCAAACCTCAATTCGTCTTTCGAATCGCTTGATGATGGTCTCTATGTCCTTGTCTCTTGTTACGATAAGATTGCGGACGCCGTCTTCCTTCTTGTGCGCATATCCCTTTACTGCCAGGAAGTATAGCAGTGTGCGGATTTTCTTTTCGGTTGAAGTGTTGATACCGTCATGTACGGCATTGTCATTGAGTTGCTTGTATGTGATGTGCAGCGATTCATCCGGGATATGTTCCAGAATGTATCTTTCCAGTTTGGCGAAGTTCTCCAGCATCTGCTGAGGCTTGCGTTGCTTGTCGCTGATGTCTTGCAGATAGGCTGAAATGTCACGGGTATCGGCAAGGATGCCTTCCTGGCGCATTCGGTCAACGGAGGAGATGACGTCTCGCTTACTGAGTCCTAGGATGTCGGCGAGGTAATCGATGCGGGATTCTGCCTCGCTATCCTGTGCCTTGGCTATATGCTTCTGGGTGATGAGCGACTTGATGATGCGGATGGCATTCTGCATCTCATCTTCCGAGAACAGGGGGGATTCGGTGAGGCGCAGTCTTGCCTCGTCCATGTTCTTGACAGTGATACCTGTGGCATAGACGTGCGGAATGTTGTTGCCACGCTCTATGTATCCGCTCTGTTCTAGAGCGGATAGGGCGGTGCGAACACGGGTTTCTATGTCGGATACCGAGTCGTCCCAACCGGCTTGGCGGGCTATCTCCAGTGCCGAACAACTTACATGTGGACGCTGCTTGGTAAAATCCTTAATGGCTTTCCATACCTGTTGTATCTCGCTGATGCTCAGTTTGGTTTGGTTGAGCAGGATGAAGTGCTTGTCCAAGTCCTCATCGCTATAGAGTACATAGCATTTGGCATTGAGGTGTGGGTCTCTTCCTGCACGTCCTGCCTCCTGTACATAGTTCTCCAGAGAGTCGGAGATGTCGTAGTGGATAACCAGCCCCACATCGCTCTTATCTACTCCCATGCCGAAGGCGGAGGTGGCAACGATGATTCTAACCTTATCGCTCATGAAGGCATCCTGATTGTGTATCTTCTCGTCGGCATCCATCTTGCCATTATAGGGCAGGGCGGATATGCCGTCACGTGTCAGTTTTTGGGCGAGTTCACGGGTTCGCTTGGTGCGGGATACGTAGATGATGGTAGGGCAATCTGCCTGCTCTACCAGTGAACGCAGTAGATTGTATTTGTTGCCGTCACTATCTACGTGGATAACGGAATAGTGCAGGTTGGTACGTGAGGCTGATGAGGCGAAGAGCTGAAGGTCGGTGCCCAGCCAATGCTTGAAATAGTCGCAGATGTCCTGCACCACCTTCTGTTTTGCAGTGGCGGTGAAGCAAGATACGGGTATCAGGGTTTGACCATGATTGCGGACCATAGCATCTTTGCCAAACTTACGTTCCTGGTATTCCTTGATAAACTTGCCGATGTATAGGTAATCTACACGGAAGTCTTGTCCCCATGCAGAGAAGCAGTGAGCTTCATCAATGACGAATCTCACCACATGCCGTGCCATCAGAATGCGCTCGATGGTTTTGGAGCGCAACATCTCTGGTGCTATATATAATAAGGTGGCATCTCCACTCTGCACTCGTTCGATGGCTAGGGAGCGGGAGATAGGGTCGAGGAGACCGTTGATGGTTACGGCATCGGTGAAACCGCGGTCTGCGAGGTTATCTACCTGGTCTTTCATCAATGATTGCAGAGGCGAGATAACCACGGTGAGTCCATGAATGGTTCTGCCATCCATCAGGGCTGGCAACTGGAAGGTGAGCGATTTGCCGCCACCCGTAGGAAATATCGCCAATAATGACTTGCCATCTACTGCTGCCTGCGATGCCTGTTCCTGCAGCGGTTCGCCGTCATAGGTACGGAAGGCATCATAGCCGAAGAGTTGTTTCAGGTTGTGATGAATGTCGAGCATGCGGTTGCAATACTCGCAGCCATCGGTGCATTGGGTATGGCAGAGCATATAGATGATATGTTCTACTTCGGGATAATGGAAGAGTACCCAACCTGGGGTTACAGATTGGTAATCGTCTGTGCCTATGAGGGCCAAGGCGTATGCCAAGCCGCAAGGCGACTGGGCTGCAAGAGCCGGAATGTCGGCATGGGCGCAAATATGATTCTTGTATTCAGAAAGAATGAATTCCGAAACTTCTATGATTGCATGATCCTTTTCGATGGCTCCCACATACATCAGAAATCCTCTGAATTCCTCTTCATTCTGGAGCAGCAAGGTGAAGATTTTCCTCTTCCTTTCTGATAATTGATTCCATGCAGCGATTTCATCCATCAAAAGCTCCTTGGCTTTCTCGCAGTCATTTACAGGATTGTTCATCTGCTCGCTCATCAGTTTGTCGTCCTTTACCAGATGATGGTAAGGGCGCTTGGGAAAGAGGAGTGGGGAGAGATAGAGGGTATCTATCAGTATGCCGTTGAGTTGGAGATAGCGGGCATCGTGATGAATGAGGTTATGACCGCAGATATAGTCAACCTTTCCTTCTTGCAGAAACTTGTTCAGTGCCGTCTGCGATGCTTGGTGAAAGGTGGCTCCGTCATAACGCAATGCTCCGATGTCGTGTATTTTATGGTCTTTCAGTCCCACTTCGGTATCCACGAAGGCAATGTTCCTGCTTCTGGCATCTTTCTTCTTGATGTCAGAGCTTATGGTGAGATTGTTTTTCCTTTCAAAGAGGCGACTGAATATTGACATAATCTTCGATGTTTATATTTACACCGCAAATGTACAATTATTATTTGATATATGCAAATAATCAAGCGCTTTTATCTTCTTTGAAAGCTGTTTTTATACAATTCCAAGAGGCTTACGAGGATATCTTCAAGGCAGATTAATATGCCCCTAAAACCTTCCAGTCGTCTATGAGTTTGAACAGTCGGGGCATGGCTGGCTTGTAGCTGTCGGGATAGGTGAGGGAATAGACGAAGAGTATTCTGCCACTCTTGATGAATTTATCATAATGACTGTAGCCATCTACTCTTACTCCGTTTTCATAGACAGGACCGGAGAGGATGAATGCTTTATTCGATGCCTGCATCGTCCGCTCCGAATGAAGCTTCTGGGCTAGAGAATCGGCACAAGCCTGAAGGGTGTTGCTATAGTTGGGGGTAACGTAACTCTCCAGGATGATGTTGGCATGATTAGTGAATGAGAAGCGGGCATAGCCCTGGTATCCCGATACCGAAGTATCCTCCTGCTGGAAGAAGCAAGGATATTTGATAACGTAGCCGAAGTCCGGATCATTGTATTCCTTCATAGGTGCCATCTCTACCTTGGTTTTGAAATCCGCCATCGGTGTATGCTTCTCTTTCGTAACCTCATGTTGATAGTTGATGATGAAGTTTATCATCATCAGCAAGACAACTGCTATCAAAAAAATCTTCTTCATATCTTTGCTTCTTTTGTATTTTAGCTGCAAAGGTATGAAGAAGATGGGAAAAAGCAAAATAACAAGTATGACATTTGGCTGACATTTCTGAACTTATCTGATTATCAGTCGGTAAGACTTGCCTCTTTCCGATTCAATCATGAGGTTGCTATTCTGCTCAATCACCGGTTTGATACGGCGAATCAAGGTATAGAGCGTTTCACTGGCATCCGGTTTCTTGGGCCAAAGAGCATCACAAATCTCCTGTTTGGAGAGTTGATGATGCGTATTGTTGAAGAAGAGTTGCATCAGCTGGTGCTGCATCGGAGTAAACTTGATGGCTTGTCCGCTTTCCTGATTGTAGAAGGAATCCTCGTCTTGAGAATAGCATATGGTGCCGAACATATCGGCCTCATGATTCCAGGGTTGTTTTCTGCGATGATAGTATAGCGATGCAATAGCCCAAATCATAGCCATGAGGGTAAGCGTCAAAGGTGTCCGCTGGTTGCTCATACTCAAAACATCTGCCATCGAACAGTTAGCATAACTTTGGATAGAATGCTCGTTGAGGAGCATCTGTTTGCTGCTGAGCAGGTTGGCGCTATTTACCAACTGGGAATTGTTCTTGCCTCTTCTTCTGTCTTCCATCACATAGCAGAGATTACTGGTCGACTTCAGCAGGTCGATGCTGAGATGTGAGCGGTAGCTCTGGATGGTATCAGGCGTAATCCATTGATATTTATTTTCCTGAAGAGTCAGAGCCAAAGCTTTGTTCATATCTTGTACGATGGCATACTGTGCCTTGCGGTAGTTACTCACGCTGGAGAATGCCGCAGACATCACAAGGATGGCAAAGATGAGGATGGAATGATATGCTTTCAGTTTCATATTATCTATTCTGTTTAAATGATATACTGTTTAAAGATTCAAATGCAAAAGTACAGAAATTCTATGAAAGATGGTATAAAACTAGATATAATATTCGTTAATTGATAAATGTCAGACTCATGTCAGCCATATTTTTCGCTTCGGTCTTCTCTTTTTGATACCTTTGCAGCAGAAAACAAGTTTTAGAAAAGTATATGATGACAATGAAGAAAAGTAAATTGTTAACAGCTATGGTGATGCTGTGGGCATTGATCTCTTGTGCAGAAATAAGTGCCCAGGAGATCCAGAAGGTATCGAATGATTCTATAGCCTTGCAAGAGGTTGTTGTGAAGGCGGCACGAGTAGTCAACAAGGAAGATGGCAAGTTGATATTCCCAAGCGATATTCAGAAGCAGCGTTCTTTTTCTGGTTTTTCGCTTTTGGGAAAGTTAGCTTTGCCTCATATCAGGGTTGATGAGGCTGGCCGTTCCATTTCTGCTACCGATAATAAAGGAGAAGTGCAGATTCGTATCAATGGCATTCTCGCCAATATGCATGATGTGCAGATGCTGGATGTAGCTTCTATTATGAGTGTAGATTATATCGATAGCCCTGGCGTAAGATATGGAAAGAATATTGCATATGTGATAGATATTCATACCCGCAGGGCTTCATCGGGTGGCAGTTTGGGCTTCAACCTTACTAATGCGCTAACTACCAAGCTCGGTTCGAACGATGTCTATGCATCTGTCAATAGGGGCAAGAGCCAATTGAATATTTTATATGAGCAGACTTATGTGGATAATAAGGCATCCGAATATAATGAGGATGCTCAGTATCTTCTACATGATGGTTCTGAGTATCAGATATCTCGAAAAATCATGAATGGGGCAACTCAAAATTATGGTAATACATTGCAGTTGAAGTATAATCTGGCTGATTCTGCATTATATGTATTCCAGACAACGCTTACCACGGATTTCAGCAATCAGCCTTATACATCGAATGAGATGTGGTTTTCTGAATCTGGAAAGCCTGCGTATCCTGTTTACAGAACCAGCAAGGGTAGGGATTTTACTCCTGCTCTCGATTTGTATTTCTATCATCAGTTGGGCAAGCATCAGTCTTTGTCGGCAGATGTTTTGGGCACTTATATCCACACCAAAGGAGCCTATTATGAAGGTGAGGGCGAACCCTATCAATATCAGGTAGATGGAAAGACCTATTCGCTCATAGCCGAGGCTATCTATGAAAACCGGTTGAAACCCTTTACTTTTTCTGCAGGAACCAACTTGAACTGGAAATATATGGATAATCAGTATTTGGGTGATGTGGTTAGCGAGAATGGTATCCGCTCATTGGGTATTTATGGTTTTGCACAAATCAAGGGAAGTTTGGGACAATTCAAGGAAGGAACATCCCGTTTAACTTATGTGGCTGGCTTCGGGGTGAGTAATCAGTCTTATCGACAGGGAGATGAGGAATTTAGTTTTTGGCTTTGTCGTCCGAAACTCACATTGGCTTATTCCTTGACATCTTCGTTTCAGATCCGCTTGGGAAGTGAATTATCACAGCATATTTCGCAGATAGCAATGATTTCGGATACCCGTATTCGAAAGAACAGTATGGAATGGACTGTGGGTAATCCTTCGCTTAAGCCTAACAGTAGATATGAGAACTGGGTGGTATTCTCTTTCAGTAAACCAAGGATAAATACAGATTTTACCTTGAATTATCGCATCAATCGTCATTGTAATTTGGCGAAATACACCCGTACGGAAAATGATCAGTTTCTTATTACCCAGGAGAATCAGCCCCATTGTAATATGTTGTATCTTACGAATGATACCCGGTTTGACATTATCCCTGACCACCTTATATTATCTGTGAATGCAGGTATTTACCGTTTTTTCAATAAGGGCGATGAGTACAGTCATTGTTATACCGCTTATAATTATGGTGGAACATTACAGGGATATTGGGGAAAATGGACTGTGATACTGTATGCTGATAACGGTTGGAACTTTATGGAGGGAGAGCACATCGGGCATAATCCTCCTTCATTGGCTGCCTCAGCCAGTTATCATATGGGTGATTTCGATTTTACGCTCTATATGCATAATCCGTTTATGGCTCATCCGAAATCCTATTCAGCAGAAATCGTCAACGCATTACTCCGTAAGCAGGTTTGTGGTTATGACAATTCGGAAGGTAATTTGTTCCGTATCGGTGTTGCCTGGAATATCAATCGGGGAAAGGAATACCGTAAGATACAGCGGAATATCAACAATGAGGAGCGCGAAACGGGTATCTTGAAATAGGTGGCTTTGCTTTCTATATGGGTTGCATGGGCAACAGCCGGAATTTATTTCTTCCCTTTATTGATGATATAAATTCCGGCAGTAGCCAATGCGCCTGCTATCAGATACTTCCAGTAGAAGGTTTCGCCAAGACAGAGGCAGGAGGTGATGGCTCCTACTACGGGGATGAGCGAATTGTATATCGCTACCTTTCCTACGGGATTGCAGCTCAATAATTTGTTGTAGAGAGCGAAACTGATGGTTGAGATGGCAATGAGCAGCAGAAGGATAGTGATGCCCCAGAGGCTGATGACTGGCAGATAGCCACCCATTAACAATGCAGGAATCACCAGCAAGGCTCCACCGATGCTCAGCGAATAACCGGTTCCTACGAAAACATCCACCCTCTGGCTCAAGCCTCGGGTCAGCAGGGAAGCACTGGCTCCACACAGGGCATTGAGGATAATCATACCATCGCCCAGGAAAGTGAAACTTCCGCTTTCCTTTCCGCCAAGGTTCAAGGCAAGGATGCCTAGGAATCCGATGATGCAGCCTAAAGCCTTTCGCCACGTCATCCTGTCGCTCTTGAAGAAGATGCAGGCAAAGATAACCACCGTGAAGACGCTCATCGAATTGAGTATCGCCGAACGTGCTCCTGCATTATGCGAGAGTCCGAAATAGAAGAAGGCATAATGAAGGGTGGTGTTGAGGAGTGCATAGAGGAGAAGGAACCAGACATTCTCTTGAACAGCTTTCTTCTTGAATCCGAATTTACGATGCGAGCTTCTGGCGATGGCAAGGATGATGATGCCGGAGATGAAGAAGCGGATGCCGGCAAAAAGCATCTTGCTTCCGGTCATGTCTGCTGTAATCTGATATTCCTCCATTCCCATTTTGATCAATGGGTAAGCCCATCCCCACGAGATAGCAGCCGTAAGGGCGAACAGGCTTACCCATACCGGGCGCTGAAATATACTGAGTGTATTTGTTTCTTTCTTTTCCATTATAACTTAATTGGTATTCCCTTGCTTCTGTGTTTGCTAAATGGCAATCTACAAGTCCCCCAGATGCCTTTCTATCGGAATTCCTCGGTTCTTGTCCTTGTCATCCTTGTTGATGTCTATCCAGTTGCGCAGGGTATCCATGGCGATGCGGGTGGCATGGCGAAGATGATCGCCATCCTTCAGTCTGCCCACGATGATGCTGGAGAAGATGTCACCGGTGCCCGGGAACTGAACAGGAATTTCTTCGTAGGGCAGGAGGAAATACTCTTCTGTAAGATGATTGAAGCCAACCACGGCATGCTGACCCTCTACGATGCACGAGGTGATGAGCACGGAGTGGGAACCGATGGCTCTCAGTTTATCTATCAGTTCATAGGCTTCCTTCTCCGAGATTCCCTCTTCCTTATATTCCGAATCCGTCAGCAGGCAAGCCTCGGTATAGTTGGGAAAACAGAGATGCGATACGCTCAGCATCTCCTTCATGCATCTCACGGTACTCTCACTGGCTCCACCATAGAGCTTGCCGTAATCGCCCATCACGGGATCCACATAGATGTCGGTGCCCAGTGCTGCCTGTTCTCTGCAATAGCGTGCCACCAGCTTAGCCTGACGCTCCGAAGCCATGAAACCCGTTGTGATGGCATCGAAATGAATGCCCAGTTCGTTCCACTTCTGCAAGGCTTCCTCGATATACGAAGTGCATTCCAGAATGGCGTACTTGCCGTATGGGAAGGTGTTACTGATGAGCATGGTTGGCAGATTGAACACGTCGAGTCCCATATAAGAGAGGATAGGCATCTGAACTGCAGCAGATACCTTTCCGTAACCACACATGTCGCTGATAATAAGGATATTACTTTTCGCTTTCATTCTTTCTTTTTTTCTACTTGCTTTTCTTTCTTATCCTGATTATCTCTTAATAGCTGGCTGTACACTTGATGCCCAATGCCTCTACACGCTCCTTGATGGCATCGAGAACTTCCTTTGGTGCCTTTTCCAGCAACTTGTCTGGTGTTTCACGGGCGATGGTATAAACCATTACCTGCTGAGGCTGGATGTCTTTCACTGCCTCCAGCCAAGGAGCTACGAAATGTTCACTGGTATTGTCCAAACCGTCACCTCTCAGGAACATGGTCTGGATGATGACGTGACCCTTGAACATCTTCAGATATTTGATCACATCCTTCACGTTGTAGTTAGGTTGCTGAGGGCGGTCCAGCTTCTTGATGTAATCCATATCCACGGTATCCAGTTTCAGGATGTTGTTATCCACGAGCATCAGCGCCTCTCTCACTTCCTCCTTATATATATAGGTGGCGTTGCTGAGTACGGATACTTGTGCTTCAGGGAAATATTTCTTGCAGAGTTCCATCGTATCTTCCACGATGCCCTTGAAGTCTGGGTGTCCCGTAGGTTCACCGTTTCCTGCGAAGGTAATGTCATCCAGAGGCTGGTTGTTGTCGTGGCGCTCTTTCAGAACCTTCTCCAATCCTTCTCTTACCTCCTTGCGGGTAGGGCGCTTCTTCTTAGGACGGAAGTCGGCGTTGAATCCGCATTCGCAATAAACGCAGTCGAATGAGCAGACCTTGCCATCAGATGGCATGAGGTTGATGCCCAGTGAAACTCCCAGACGGCGGGAGTTTACCGGACCGAATATCGGTGATGGATAAATAATCGTTGACATAATCTTATTCTCCTTTATCTAATCTATTCTTTATTTTATCTTGGTAATACCTATTTTTATACCAATCTTATTTACTTGTTCGTAATTTGGTGGGCAAAAGTACTAAAAAATGTTGGAATGAACAAATAAATCAACTGAAAATCGATTTATCCTTACCTTTTGTCTTCTATCTCCGATAGATTGTGTACTTTTGCATTCAAATCCGGAAAGATTCTTGGTGATTTCGATTCGGATTTAAAGGAAAAAACAAAAAAGTTGATGTTTT
>OGJB01000058.1_pt1 | contig 23008 bp, 18 predicted proteins | sample 1571991 | NCBI WGS metagenome assembly OGJB01 (sample SAMEA2582105, study PRJEB24529) | metagenome | biome: Human gut stool | place: China | collected 2011
GACACATTCTGAACACTTATAACTAGAGATTGCTGTATAATACTAAACTGAGTCCACTTAAAGAAGTCCCGAATCATATTTTTTGTCATTGTAACTTATTGACAATCAATGGCACGTTTTCGTAAAAATGACTTTTTCAAGTGGGCTCAGAAAATAAAATCTGTTTTCTGTTTCAATCCACACACCCACGAAGGGTGTGACTTCTTGTTTCTCAAATTTCTCTTCCAACTGCATGTTTCAATCCACACACCCACGAAGGGTGTGACTTACGGTACAGAAAGTAATGAGGTCGTTGCGCTGTTTCAATCCACACACCCACGAAGGGTGTGACTATAAAATTTAAATTAATTGAAAGAATTTACGAGTTTCAATCCACACACCCACGAAGGGTGTGACGGACTTGTTTGTACGTTCCGTAGTCGCAAAACCGTTTCAATCCACACACCCACGAAGGGTGTGACTTCTGGGAGATTTTCAAATCACTAAGACGTGTAAGTTTCAATCCACACACCCACGAAGGGTGTGACGGTTGAAGACCGTGTGAATTCTTCGAGAGTGAAGTTTCAATCCACACACCCACGAAGGGTGTGACTGTACCTCAGTATGGTGCTGCTATTGTTTCTCAGTTTCAATCCACACACCCACGAAGGGTGTGACTCACCTTGTTTTTGCTTAAGACGCAAATCAACAAGTTTCAATCCACACACCCACGAAGGGTGTGACGCTGGGCGCATAACAAAATAAACGTCACTAAATGGTTTCAATCCACACACCCACGAAGGGTGTGACTCGGCATAGCCTTCATATTCGTAATACTTATATGAGTTTCAATCCACACACCCACGAAGGGTGTGACTTAAAAGCCTTCCGAAGACGAGTGCAAATTTAAGGTTTCAATCCACACACCCACGAAGGGTGTGACTGTGGCAACGGGTGTAGTAATACCTATCCAGCTCGTTTCAATCCACACACCCACGAAGGGTGTGACTTTGCCGCCTCCACTTGCAAAAACATGATGGCAGTTTCAATCCACACACCCACGAAGGGTGTGACGCCAGCAGCTATCGACAAGTATCTGGAAGCATTGTTTCAATCCACACACCCACGAAGGGTGTGACTTTCCGCACCTTACCAGCACCTTGTCAAAGGTCTTGTTTCAATCCACACACCCACGAAGGGTGTGACGTATTACTACATTCAGCTTCTGGATAAGGATGGGGTTTCAATCCACACACCCACGAAGGGTGTGACTAGGCGTGGCTGCGCAGCCTATGCCACCACCTGGGTTTCAATCCACACACCCACGAAGGGTGTGACACGTGCACTTGGTTTTAAGGTAGAAGTGGAAAATGTTTCAATCCACACACCCACGAAGGGTGTGACAAATGTGTGCACTCAACATGATGGTGCATGGTATGTTTCAATCCACACACCCACGAAGGGTGTGACGATTTTGCTGTTTGCTTCCATCCATTTGTCTAGGTTTCAATCCACACACCCACGAAGGGTGTGACTGCATATTCAGCAAATAGCTGAATATCATGATGCAAAGATAATTATTTTGCGAAAGATGGCAAAATAATTATACGTAAAATATTATAAAAGGCATAATATTTGTAAGTCACTGATTTTAAGAAGGTGCGAAACTATAGGTTATTTTGCAATACTATAGGTTCGCACCCTCATACATTAAATGATAAGCTCACCAGTAAAGTCAAGCCCCATATCCTTACCCAAAGTCTCAACTTTACGTTTCCAATTTTTCCCAAGAATATAGAACCTAATACTATCTTGTTCAGTATCAATAATCCCTTTTAACTGGTCCCTCAATACGAAAAACTGAGATTCCGTCAAAATACACTCAAAAACAGAGTTTTGAACTCTCTTTCCGTAATTCAAACACGCCCTTGCTACATTGCGTAAACGTTTCGCACCATGAGCCGAGGTAATGTTTACATCATAAGTAATCAATACAAACATACACTACTTGATTAAAAATACTGGATAATCATCAATATCCTTACGAATGAATCTCGCCAACAACATTGCTTGAACATAAGGAAGAAGACCTATACTTACCTTTTCATTTAAATAAGGATGAATAATCAGCTCCTTCTTTCTGTTTTGCCAAGCAGACAATATAATCTTACGCCCCGAGTCTGTCATGACGATACCTTCGTCACCCTGCTTGATGAAATCTTTGATGGTAATCTGTTTTCTGTTGATTAAAGATAGAACCAATCTATCACCCAAATATGCTCGCAGCTCCTCCACCATATCCAAAGATAAAGATGCACGCCCTGGTCTTAAAGTATGCATAAACCCTACGTATGGGTCTAAGCCAACAGTCTCCAAAGCCGATGTCATATCATTACATATAAGAGTATATACGAAAGATAACATCGCATTAATCGCATCTTTTGGTGGACGACGATTGCGACCTTCAAATACAAAATCTTCTTTCTGGTTTAGAAGAAGACGTGAGAATACACCAAAATAAGCAGTGGCAGCTTCTCCTTCTATTCCTCTCACACTATCTATAGATTCAGCATTCAAAACTCTTCTTTTGCACCGAAGCAGTTCCTCGCAAACACGTTCTATAGCCTCATCATCTCCATTGTCTCTAATAAAACGACGCAAGATATTACGATAGTTTTGGATTTTTCCTCCTATGAAAAGTTTACTGAGATGAAGAGCATAGTTAGGTTCATCAGAATTCTTATATTGTGCTTTTCTCAGCAAAACGTTTCCCCTAGTCGGACCTTGCGAACGGCTGATATATCTTCCTTGTGGTGAAAGGAAGGTTAGAGAAACATTATTATCTGCACACAGTTTCATCAATCCTGGACTTGCCCCCATATAACCAAAAGTAATAATTTGCTCTATATTATGGATAGGAATACGGAATATCTCGTTTTGCTTCACAGATATCACAACATTCAACCCATCTTTACTTAGATAGGCTTCAGGTGTGGTCACGTATAATGTATTAAGTAATATCCTCATATAGATTCTTGTTTAAATAGGTTGATACTAGAGTACAATCACTCATTTCTGGCATACAGAGATTTACCAGAGAACAATTCTTACAATGATGCTGTTTGTTAGCTTTTGGCAAGATACCGCTTTTAAATACCTCATGCATCTGAAGGGCACATTGAATAGTCGTACTTCTTAATGACTCAGAAATAGAAATTGTTTCTCTATGTTTTACTTCATCATAATACAATGCACCGTATGGAATATGGATACCATACATTTCTTCGAGACACATTGCCTGGGCAGCCAATTGTACTTCATCTCTTTCATCAGGCTTATGATGACCTCTTTTATACTCCACAGGGTATGGTTTCCAATATCCTTTGTAGCGATTATGAGTTATAGCATCTTCTGAAGAATCAGTTGGAACAAGTTCTACTGCATCAGTTATACCATACAATCCTAATTCTTTAGAGGCAATATGGAGGGAGCGAAGTGTGATAACATCACCATTTTTCTGACGATAGAAGGGATTATCTACGTTCTTGTGTAGAATCTGCCCTTCTGTCGTTAGTTTATTTTCTGCCCATTGTTGCTCGATATGAATCAAAGCCCATTGTCGAGGGCAGAACATAAAGTGCTGTATCCCCGACAACATGAGCATTTCGTCTTCAGTATACATGATGATACTAAATCAATTCTTCAACTGTTACACCGCTAGGGACAGAGTCCATATCTATTGTAACCTTATAATCGTTAAACGATCTTGGTACCGCATCCGGATTCGTATCAGGATTTCTCTCAATTTTCACCAAATCAAACAATTTATTCGCTGGAGCATTACCCAGAACAGAATCATGTTTGAACACGATTAATTTCTGAGCACTCATCAAGCCCCTTGCTGCAGAACGGTCAACATCAAACATGTTCTTCAATGCATCAAAGAATAGTTGAAGATCATCCTCTGAAAAACCTGTTTGCTTTGCAAGATTAGCAGAGATAAAACCATGACAAACATAGAGACCATAAGGGACAGTTGCTTTGCGGCCCATAGTTCTGTTGTCACCTTTCTGCTTTTCTGCTTCATTTTCTGTAGCTACCGCCATTCGAGTAATAGAATGTTCAGCAGTTGCAATTGAATCTACAGAGCGAGCAAATGTAAGCTGAATAGGACCTCTTACCTGTCCTGCATTCTTTCCTGTAGACATTACAGCACCAAAAGTACGAATATCATAATAGTTCTTGCACATAAATAAACGAGCTGCTGCCGTTTTGTCTTTTGCGCTCTTGACTTCTGAGTCATCATGTGCCTTATCTATCTCATTGTTGAGAACGGCCTTCTCCTTGATAAAAATATCATACCCATCAGCCAGACTTTTTGCTACCTGCACATAGTTGCGCACCTTACGCTTCAAGCACACATCAGTAACTAAGCCCATACCTGTTTCTGCATCCACACGAGGAAGATTACCTGCATCTGGGTCTCCATTAGGATTACCATCCTGAACATCAAAAATGTACACGAAATCAATTTTATTTTTTAATTCAGCCATAATATTTATTTTTTAAACGTTAATATTTTAATCTTTATTCTCTTCCTCTTTCTTCGTAAAGAATTCTTGTTTCTGATGATAGTATCCAATAAAGAATCTACCCTGGTCTTGAAGATCAAGATGTGCAGGGAAACCTGTTGCAGGAATCTTATCCATAATCTCCTGCTTCATCTTCTCAAAGAAGATTTTCTTACCCTGATTCGACAACTTCTCCATGTGATGTGAAGAAAGATTAAGAATTGTAGCAAACACTGAAGCTGGTGTTGCACTGGCAGCATTCATATATCTTTCACGTATGCTGCTACCTCCATTTGCATCTACTTGAATCTTATCAAGAACTGCAAAAAGACGACCACATAAGTAGCCTTGATTAGTGTTACTTTTGTCCAACATAATTTCTATTTTTTTATTATTACTACTTGTTCTATTGAGATATGCCTTGATGATTGCCATACGAGCAATACGAATTGCATCTTTGCTGCCAGCCTCTGCTCTTATTCTGCGAATGCATGCAGAAAATAAAGTGAATGGATATGGTGTTCCTTGGAAGATACTTTTGACAATAGCTTCAGGAAGATTAGGGGTAGCTTCAGACTGTTTCCCGTTAAGAGTGACAGCTGAAAGCATACTCTTGATTCCCATATATGGTTTCTTATCATTACGAGTATCTTTGATTTCCATATCTTTAAAATGACACAATATCTTTCCTGCAAATTCTTTCAGAGAACATTCCGACCAATATACAACGGCTATTCTAGCCGAATTTGGAGCAAGTCCAAGTATATAGAAGCGGTCTTCTAATGATGTTTTCAAACTTCCAGAATATATAGCCGTAAACACTTTGCGCACTTGCTCTATCTTAGCATTTGGATCATCAACCTCTTCTTCAGTATATCCCAACAGGTCAAAGAGGCTACCTTCAGTCTGTTCTGCTGCCTCGCTGTTAGAGGACGCCCAAAAAATAAATGAACGATCGCCAATTCGGAACTTATTTCGAGAATTCTTTGATAATAGTTTCAATAAAGCCGTAGTATATTTAAACTCAGCTTCTTCTGATATAGGCGCATTTAGCCCCATTTTCTTTCCATAAGAATCATAGCCAGAATTAACCTGGAAAGCAACAAGTTTAGCATTGCTCTTTCCTCCCAAGATGAACGAACTATAAGTCGTATTAACAGGCTTTTCCTTTACTCCTGTTATAAGACAGACAGCCTTCTTGTTTTCGTTTGACTTACTCCGTTTCTTTACTTGAAGAATTTCATTGTCACTAGCTGCATATCCATTTATTCCTATCACGCTGAATGTTATATTTTTTGCAAGATACTTACAGAAATCACCCCAATGCGAATCATGTTTAATAGCATTGATTGTTTCCAAACTAAACTTTTTATAGAAAGCATGTATAGCCTGCACAAAACTATTATCCGGCAAGATATTAAAAAAGTTTTCTACATCTTTTTTAAAAGCAGTCAAAGTTTTCTCATTTCGAGTCATTTCTTTAGCATAATCAAAATTGTCTTTTGCTTTTACTTCTTTTAAGCCTAAAATATAACCAGCATGATCTCCCATACAATGCGGTACTGGAGCTGACGTACGCTCTTCTGGACGAAACGTCAGAAGCGGCAAACCACTATCGCCTCCTAAAGGTTCAAGACGTATGAAATTTCCTTTCTCATCTAAAACAATAGAATAATAAAAATCAACATACGCCATATCCATAGGAACGATATCATCACCGCATCTATTATAATAGTCATATAATGCTTTTAGTATCATTTTAAAATCTCCTCACTATTAATTGGTGGAACAATAATTACGCCATCTTTCATCTGTGGACGATAGAACATTGGCTGGATATTCTTCTTATCAGCAAAGTCCATATCATAGAGCATGATTCCTAAGTCTTTAGTACCACCTTGCTCTTCAGATATTGGTGGAGTCAATGTATCATCATCAGGATTAACGAGACGGAAAGAGGCAGAGAACTCACGAGTACCAAGATAAGGCTGATTGAAACATTGTCCCTTGCTTGCTCTACGCTCAAACATCTGATAATACTTCATCGGATTCTCATCTTTACCCGGCTCATGAGAAAACAAATCTCCTTCTGCCTTTCGCTTCAATACAGAACGGAACTCCATCTTTGCCCAAATTCGATAACCAACATCTTTTAAAAGCAAAGTATTTTTCTGCTGACGTTTTTCCTCTATAAAGATGACAGATTTACCAGCTACCGCCCCCACCTCATTTCTTCTTACAGAAGTCCATTTGATAGGTTTCAACACCTCTATCTTGGTTATCTGCCAATGAATGGCAGGCTTCCAAAATATAGCCTCGAATATAGCTCGTGCTGCTGATGGTGTAATCACATCATAGCTTACACGTTCAACTTTCAGTTCGGGTCTTGTGAAACAAGCCATATCGCCCCACACCTCCAAACAATATTCTTTATCAGTATATTCCATACCATTATATTTTTATTGTATTAATACTTCATTTGCCCAATTATTATCGATGCACAAGCCTATATGTTCATCATACTGCTGTTTATAATCGACAACAAAGAGTCCCTCTTTTTTCTCACTAATGACACCCATATCTAACAAAGTTTTAAAGTCTGTCTTAGTGATATTTACAATATACTTCGACAGTTTCCTTATCAGCATATATGAAGGTCCCTTTTCCAATAGCTGTTGTATAAGCTCGAAACTATTTCTCCAACAGACAACAACATTGATACCATTATCTTCAATCATCTGAAACTCTTTTGCAGCAGTAGCAAAACATATTTCCTTAGGATTATAAAGATAATGCTTCATATTCTTTACATCGAAACATTCCTTTCTGCAATATAATTGCTTGAAATATGATGTCATCACATCTGGAGCAAGCCAATCTATCCCTGTACCAAGACTTAATCTTGCATTATTTGCAGCCTGCATTTCTCCTTTAGGAAGATTATGCTCTTTAGACAAAGAAAAGACATAAGTAGTACTCAAACCATTCTTTCCTTCTCGATTACATCGGCCGGCAGCTTGCAATACAGAGTCAAGTCCTGCCTCTTGCCTATATACAATAGGAAAATCTATATCAACTCCAGCTTCTATCAATTGCGTTGAGACTACACGGATAACTTCATTCGTATCGTCCTTTAGAGCTTTTTTGAGCTTTTCTAACGTCTCGCTAATATGTGCCGGACACATCATCTTTGAAAGATGTAATGTAACACCCTCTTGCGGCAAACGTGTATAGAGTTCTCTAGCATCACGACGTGTATTCACAATACAAAGCACTCTTTTATGCTTGATTAACATCTCAGCAACCTCATCATACGTTCTTCCTTCGTTATTGATACTTAACTTTACCCTTCGCAACTTGTCATGCAAATTAAACTCTCGAGGAATGATTTCAGTAATATGGTCAATGCCTTTGAAGGCTGCCTTCGGATTACATCCTTCTATAAGTCCACTTAACACGGGTTGACTTGCCGTAGTGAACAAGAAAGAAACATTGAATAGTTTATGATACGTTTTCAATGAATCCACAACAGGCTGAAGATAGTCCATCGGAAGCATCTGAACCTCATCTAAGATTACTACACTATTGACTATATTGTGAAGCTTCCTACAAACAGATGGCTTATTGCTAAACATAGACTCAAATAATTGCACATTGGTTGTAACAATTATCGGATAGTCCCAATTTTCTGTTGCCAACTTCATTTTTTCCTGAAGTCTTTCATCTTTGATTTGCTCAGGATCTACATTACTATGATGCTCCAAAACATTCTCTTCTCCAAAGATGCTTCGTAGAACAGATGCCGTCTGAACAATGATACTTGTATATGGAATGGCTATAATAATTTTTTTCTGACCATTTCTGATAGCATGCTTCATTGCCCATACCAAAGAAGATAAAGTTTTTCCTCCACCAGTTGGTACCGTCAAACTATAAAAACCTATTTCTGTATCCGACATTTTAATACATTGCTGCTGGACTTGATTTCTTATAGCATTTACATTAGAATTATCTGCTTTAACTTTCAAATCATTCAGTTTATTTTCAAGTAAAGGCAGTAAATCATGTATCGAAGCTTTATTCCGTCTCAACATAGAAGACTCTTTATCCATAAAAGCTTCTGTATCAAGAAAGTCAGCATCCACCAAACATGAAAACATCATACGAGCTAAATGATGAAAATCATTAGCTTGAATCTTGAAAGCAGGTACATTTAATTTTTTCTTTTCAATATTGGCATTAACTTCTGCAGGAATATCTTGATTAAGAATTCCTTCTATTTCATCATAGTCATGTAAGCCTGTATGATGAGACACTATTTGATTAACAAAGAAAATATCAGCTGATTTACCATAAAGTCTTCGTGCCAAAACTCCACCAATAAATGCATGGTTATAATTACCACAAACTTTAATATCAGGCTCATATCCACTCTCTTTTTTAATATGTTGCTGAAAAGCTTGTGATTCCTTACCCTTATCATGAAGCAGCCCTAAAACTTTTCCCCATTCACTCATGCCAAATTCACCGGCAAAACGAGAAGCGAGCCTAGCTACACCAACAGAATGTTCTTCATTAGATTGTATAATCCAATGACCTGAATAATTTTGATATATATGTGATATTAATTCTGCCATTTTCAATTTACCATTATCGAATTTAATCAATTTTCTCTACTAATGATTCTAGTTAAAGAATACCAAACACATCGAAAACAATTTATTCATTATTATTTTGCTTCATATCTTTCTATTTAGAATCAAAATCAATCTGTTTTAACAGTTTCCATCTTCCTGTACGTGGAGCACCAACACGACAAATCATATCAGCCTTTTGCAATATAGAAAGTTCTCGTTCTATGGTGCGTTGAGGGATTCCCGACATTACCGCCATTTGTTTGGCGGTAATATCGAAATGCTTTGCTATGAAAGAAAGGATAATCTGCTGACGATAAGTAAGTTTCATTACCGCCACATTACCGCCACTATTACCGCCATCTCCGACATTTACACCGACATCCCCGCCACGCTCTGCGATAACTTCGTCTATCGTCTTGCGCTGAACAATCGCCATCACTCCACCTCCATTTTCTTCTATCGTTGGCAATGGCAAGCATGCACGTTCAAACTCCTCGGCAATCTTCTTGAAACCACGTCCCCATGACTCCACAAAGCCTGCTTTGTAAAAAACATTAGCAATATTGTGATTACGAGGATAAGAAGAATGCTTCTGCAATAAGGCTGCCGGAGTCAACTCTTTCGGCAACAAACCGTAGTTCCACAATTCTATACTGCGATCGTAGATGCGCATTTGGATGGCAGGACCGTTATAAGCCTTATGCGAAATGGCATTGTATATCAACTCTCGTAATGCTTTATCAGGAATCTCCAGCTGCTCTATGCGCTGTAATCCCTCGTAGTGAATAGGCGAAAGCAGATACTTGGTTCGGAGTACTTCCATCACCCTACTAGCCATTTGAATCAGGTTACCTTCTATCACATCCTGAATAATCAAATCGCTCTCATCTGTATGAAAACGTCCAATCTTGAATACAGCAGATGGGAAGAACTGCCCAACATGCTTGCCGAAAAGCAAAATAGCAGCATTCTTCAATTCACCTTCCCTGGTGAACAAGCCAAGATTACGCAATACATCTTCGGTTGACGAATTGGCCTCTGATTCATCCATACGACCTGCCTTGATGCTACATTGCAAGAAATAGTCAATCGCATTGCGGTCAATATCATCAAGAGTTGCACCATAAACAGGAATATCGTCCCATGAATGCCCCATCTTCTCCATAATGAATTGCTGCAAAGCAAGCCCTTTGAGTTCTTGCTTGGTAGAACCACTACGATAATGATACGTACCTTTATAGGCTATCGGCATATTACTTGGTGAGACTACAATCTCTATGTACTCTTTATCACCTTCCATAAGAAGGTTTACATCTTCTACGATGCCCAGATAATTAACTATCTTGTTAGGAATATCTTCCAACAATCTTTTGGCATCAGATAAACCGATTACCTCTTTCTGGTCGTTTACACCGATATAAATGCGCCCACCTTGGGCATTGGCGAAACCACATATCCATTTCAGATATTCATCACGCCATGATTCCTTATATTCTATATTTTGACTTTCATTCTGCATATTCTATTCCTCCATACTTTTGATGATTGAGTTGACTCTCTTCTCCCTTCCCAATGTCTCAGGAAATGCATAGTGGCCATTACCTATTTCTCGTGGATTAGGCTCTATATGCTCGGCATACCATGCCCGTTTATACTCGGTGGTGATGATGCCGTAATCCCTGGCGGCGATGATGGAAGCGGCTAGAGATGCGCCATACAGTTCCTTGATGTCAATCATCTCCTCCAGCGTTATCTTCTCACGTTTCTTGGAACCCAACTCTTCGATAAGCGCCAATTTAGGAAGAAGGAAGAAACTGGCAAAGAGATCACAACGCTTCTCCAGCCTCAGCGGACTATCTTCCGGGAAGAGGAGAAGCAGATGAGCCAGTTCATGAACTGCCGTGAAACGAAGTTTCTCTACGCTACTCTTTTCCGGATTGAAATCGAGAATCATCAGCGGATGCTTCTTATCTGCCCAGGTGCTCATTCCGAAGACATACTCTGGAAGATTAGCAGCAAGTATCATGATACCTTTTCTTTGCAAGAGTCTCAGAATGCTGGCGATGGGACCATCACCGCAATGCCACTTTTCACGAAGAAGGTCGGCAGCATGGATGGCATCTTCAAGGGTTGATACCTTGGTGCCTTTTACCGGATTCTTGAACTGGGTAGGAAAACCCGCTTCTTTCTCCTTGGCAAGATACTGCTCCGCCCAAAAAGAGAGTTTTGCTTCAAGGGCTTGCAACTCGTCTTCGGATAACTTGCCATTGGAGGTGGTGCGGAGCATCGGAACATCTATCTTGATATTGGTACCATCGAAATATGCCTCGCTGATATTGAGGGCTTTGGCTATGGCTTGCAGGGCATCACGCTTGGGGCGCATGATGCCTTTCTCATAACGGGATATACTCTGCTTGGTGATGGCTCCATGGGTTCGCTCTACGAGTTTATCCATACTGAGCCCCATCATCAGGCGCGCTTCTCGCAATCTTATAGAAAATGAGTCATTAGTCATAATTGTCAGCTCTTTAATTTGTTGACAAATATAATAAGAATATCTGATATCGTCACTAAACAGCAGATAGATTTAACATAAAAAAGCACTTGAATATAGGAAGAACTAGAAGATTTAAGGAGAAACGGGGATTACACATTATTATATATAGGAATCCATAGGAAAATTTCATATAAAATTAGTGCCCAAAACATTTGTATATCCATAAATAATATCGTATCTTTGCAATCGGGTTTCAGACTCTATCCCAAAAAGAGGATCATATAAAAAATCAAACTATAAACAAATAAACGTCATGAAAAGATTATCAGTTATCGTCTGCCTCTTTATGTTCGCTCTGATGCCTCTTCTGGCACAGGTGAAGCAGACCGTTGCCGTTCTCGGCGACTCGTATTCAACATTCGAGGGTTTCATTCCAAAGGGATATGCCACCTGGTACACCACTGCGGTTCAAAAAGTAACCGATGTCAACAAGGTGGAACAAACCTGGTGGTGGCTGGTTATCAAGGAAGGTGGTTACAAGATGGGCAACATCAATTCCTATTCCGGTTCCACCATCTGCAACACCGGCTACAGCGATGAGGATTACAGCGACCGTTCATTCATCAACCGCACTACCCTTCTGGGCAATCCAGACATCATCTTGATTTGCGGCGGAACGAACGACAGTTGGGCGAATGCCCCTATCGGCAATTACCAGTACAGCAACTGGAAGCGTGCCGACCTCTACTGTTTCCGTCCTGCCCTGGCGAAGTTGCTTTCCGATCTCCGCCAGCGCCATCCGAATGTAGATATCTACTTCATTCTAAATTCTGAGCTGAAAGATGAAATCAACGAGTCAGTAAAAAAGATCTGCAAGACCTATCAGGTTCCGGTCATCGCCCTTCATGACATAGACAAGAAGAACGGTCACCCAACTATCAAGGGAATGAGAAGCCTTGCCGACCAGGTTCTGAAGGTGATAAAGAAATAAAATTTCCGCAACATAACCTTCCTAAGAATGGATATAAAATCTAAGCGCAATAGCTGAAGGAATGGCTACTTTGAGAAATTCATATGGAAGCGGACATGGACGTGCTGCTTCATATAAAGGGTTAGAAGAGCGTCATGCCAAATTAGCTGTGGGCAGTTCAATAACATTGGTTGAGTTTTTGTGGTGTACTCATGAAAGAACAAAAGACAAGAATAAGGTCTAAAATGGCACATGAGGATTTATCGTAATAATAACAAGAAAAGAATTTAAAATGAACATAAATGAGTTAATAGGCGAAGCAACCGCCTACGATAAGAAGCAACAACTCGAAGTCAAGAGACCTAAGAGCTGGCTAAAAAGTGTTTCAGCCTTTGCCAATGGTGAGGGCGGAACATTGGTGTTTGGTATCAGTGACGACGACCAAGTGGTAGGACTTGCTGATGCAGAAAGTGACGCAGAGAGAATAAGTGAGGAGATAAAGACCAAACTTGACCCTATACCTGCCGTCAACCTCGAATTTAAGGAGGTGGACGGCAAGAAGCTTGTGCTGCTTCATGTCTATAAAGGACAAGAGACACCATATTATTATATAGGTGACAAACAACGATTGGCATTTGTGAGAGTCGGTAACGAGTCAGTGGTAGCTGACAGACTTCAATTGAAGAACCTTGTTATGAGAGGTGCTGGTCGTTCGTTTGATGCTATCCCATCACCATACAAGTTTGAGGATATGTCTTTCTCCAAACTCAAATCTGTTCATTTTAAGCGATTGAACCAATCGTTTGATGATAGTGATTTCGTTTCATGGGGAATAGTTGACATTGACGGGAAACTAACCAATGCCGGTACATTATTGGCAGATGATTCCCCTATACGCCATTCTCGTATCTTCTGCACACGTTGGAATGGACTTGACATGACGAGTGGTTTGGGGGAGGCTTTGGATGATGCCGAATTGGAAGGTAGTGTCATCAGTCAATTGCAAGATGCAGTTGCTTTTGTGAGAAACAATTCTCACAGAAGATGGTGGAAAGAAGCTGAGTATCGAGAAGAACTGCCAGATTATCCTGAGCGTGCCGTAACCGAAGTGATATGTAATGCCATCATTCATAGAGATTATATGGAACTTGGCAGTGAGATACACATAGATATGTATGACGACCGCATGGAAGTGTATTCCCCTGGTGGCATGTTTGATGGACGATTGATACAACAACTTAATCCTCTGACTGTGCCATCGAAACGTCGCAATCCTTTATTGGCAGATTTCTTTCATCGCTTGAAACTGATGGAGCGTAGAGGTAGTGGCATGAAAAAGATAATTGGTGAGTATAAGCGTTTTGAAAACTTGGAAAATTATCACGCACCAGAGTTTAGTTCCAATGCAACAGAATTTCATGTTACTCTATGGAACCTCAATTATGGGGAGGATGTCGTAAAAGACAACCTTCATGTCGTAAAAGAGACGGATGATGTCGTAAAAGATGTCGTAAAAGATGTCGTAAAAGAAAAAGCAAATGCTACAAAAGAATTTGTTAAAGCACAACGGCAAATTTATAAGTTGATTTCGCAGATGCCCCAAATCAGTGCTGCGCAAATGTCAGAGAACATGGGGATTTCTTTGCGACAAGTGCAACGATACCTCAAGCAACTTTCCGACCAAAACCTAATTGTAAGAGAAGGTAGTCGCAAAAATGGCATTTGGAAAATCTTGGACGATGAATACGAAGGCTTCTTCAAAAGAATATAAACGATAATAGCAGGTGGCTATATCCATAATAAGTAAGTAGAGAAGGAGAAATATGGGCAAGAAAATATGATACTTTCTTGCCCATTCCCATACTATTCTCAATAAATGCCTTTTAGTTGCTATAAGCACTCTCACCATGCTCGTAGATGTCGAGACCTTCCTCCTCTACTCGCTTGTCAACACGTACTCCTACACTCTTATCTACTACCTTGAAGATAATATAGGTAACTACGATGCTGTAGATGATGCTTACCACGGTGGCTACCACCTGAATCCAAAGCTGATGCCAGTCGCCATAGAGAGCACCCTGCACGCCTTCGGCACCTGTTACGTATCTTGTGGCGAATACACCGGTGAGGACTGATCCCAGAATACCACCCATACCATGAACACCAAAGGCATCAAGGGCATCATCATACTTGAATTTCTCCTTTACTACCGCTACCATGAAGAAGCAGACGATGGTGGAAATGATACCGATGCAGAAAGCTCCGAAAATATCGGTACTGCCGGCTGCAGGAGTGATGGCTACCAGTCCGGCAACAGCACCGGTACAAGCACCTACTGTAGTTGGCTTCTTGTTCACAATCCAGTCGATGAGCATCCAGGTGGTGGCTGCTGCAGCTGTTGCGATATGGGTTACGAGGAAGGCATTGGCTGCCAGACCATCAGCTGCCAATCCGCTACCGGCATTGAAACCGAACCATCCCAACCAGAGGAATGACATACCCATGAACACGAAGGTGATGTTGTGAGGTGTGATTGGATGACCCGCACGGTAATCATCACGCTTGCCTACACAGAGTGCCATGACCAGAGCGGCTACACCGGCATTGATATGAACTACGGTACCACCCGCAAAGTCGATGGCTCCCATCTCCTGCAGGAAACCGCCACCCCATACCCAGTGAGCCATAGGAAGATAAGCGATGATAACCCAGAGGATGGTGAAAAGTACATAACCGCTGAACTTCACACGCTCGGCAAAAGCACCGAGAATCAAGGCTGGAGTAATGAGGGCGAACATGCACTGGAACATAGCAAAGGTGAGTTCCGGAATGCCTGTAGGCATGATGGCATCCAAGCCGATGCCGTGAAGAAAACATTTATCGAAACCACCGATGACGCAAGCCAGAGGATTGCCCGAATCGGCATATTCTGTAGAGAATGCCCAGGAATAACCGAAGGCTACCCATATCAGACTGACTACTGCCACGATGAATACCGTCTGCATCAGGATGCTGAGAATATTCTTTTGGCGCACCAAACCACCATAAAAAAGTGCTATACCCGGGATTGACATCAAAAGCACCAAGATGGTCGCCATGATCATCCACGCTGTGTTACCCGTATCAAGTGTCGTCAATAATAAACTGCTCATAAAAATATCTTATAGTAAAATTAGAATACAATATTATAATATAGCCTCTCAAATATAAACTTCAATACTAATCATAAAGTTCAATGTTCAAACCTCAAAATTCAAAGTATCTTTATTCCTCTTTCTCAGCGTTATACAATGCGATGTCGCCTCGCTCGCCGGTTCTGATTCTGATGGTATCCAGTACAGGAATCACGAAGATTCTGCCGTCTCCTACTTCACCGGTCTGTGCAGCGCCCTGGATGGCGGCGATGGTAGGTTCCACGTTCTTGTCACGAACCACGATGTTCAGAAGCACACGCTCGATGCTGCTGGTATCATACATCACACCACGGTAAATGCGAGCCTGGCGCATTTTACCCTCACCTCTTACATTATAATAAGAGAACCACTCGATGTCTGCTGCTAAAAGTGCCTTCTTGACATCCTCGAATCTAGACTTGCGGATAATTGCCTCAATCTTCTTCATAATCCTTTAATAATTAATAATGTGTTAATACTTCTATTGATTGTCTCTTTTCGAAAACAGACCTTCATTGGTTGCTATCCAAATTAAGCCTTTCTTTTACATTATGTTCGTTTTCGGCTGCAAAATTAATACATTTTGTTAGTATTTTAAAGAAAATGCAAGCATTTCGCTTTTATTTTTCGTCAAACATTTTAAATTTATCGAGGCTTATCAAATTCTCCTTACGATTTGTAAGGCAGAAAGCATTTTTATGATACAAATTGTAAGATAGCAAAAAATAATCAAGATTTCTGCATTTATTTTCTTGCATATTTCAACAAATCGTCGTACCTTTGCAACCGAAATCAAACAAATAGTCATCGAAATATTCGAAAGACTAGCAAAAAGTCAAATCTCAAAAGAGATAAGACATGAGAGATAAAAGAAGAGTATTCAAACATAAAGAACAACGCAGATGAAAGAAACAGTTCATTTTACAAAGATGCAGGGAGCGGGTAACGACTATATATATGTAGATACCCAACAATACGACATCCCTGACCCAGAGAAGGCTGCCATTGCCTGGAGTGCTTATCACACGGGCATAGGAAGCGATGGACTGGTTCTCATCGGAAAGCCGCAAGACGGCAGAAGAGCAGATTATTCGATGCGCATCTTCAACGCCGATGGTTCAGAAGCGATGATGTGCGGCAATGCAAGCCGATGCATCGGTAAGTATCTTTACGAAAAAGGATTGACCCGAAAGGACACCATCCGACTGGAAACACTTTCGGGTATCAAGATATTGAAACTTCATCTTCAGGATAATAAAGAAGTTGTGGTATCGGTAACAGTAGACATGCTGAAACCCCAACTTGAAAATCCCGAGCAATTCATAGGCCCTTCGGTGCTCGAAGCTGACGGCAGAAAATTTGAAGGCACCTATGTTTGCATGGGTAATCCGCATTTCGTTACCTTCGTGGATGACATCGACACCATCGACATCGCCCACTATGGTAAAATCCTGGAAAGAGACAAGGCATTTCCCCAGAGATGCAACATAGAATTTGCACAAGTAACTGACACAGACGCCATTAGAACACGAGTTTGGGAAAGGGGAAGCGGAATAACAATGGCTTGCGGAACAGGACCCTGTGCCACAGCCGTAGCCGCAGCCCTTACCAAGCGTACTGGCAGAAAAAGCAGTATCGTGATGGATGGCGGAACGCTGGAAATAGAATATAGCGAGGCTGATGATCATGTTTACATGACGGGGCCTGCAGCATTCTCATTCGAAGGAGAAATTGAATTATAAATAAGAGCAAACTTAAATAACAAATGGTCGATAATGACCGTAAATAAAAGGAGAAACAAAATATGGCATTAGTTAATGAACATTTCCTGAAGTTGGCCAACAATTACCTGTTTGCCGACATCGCAAAGAAGGTGAACGCCTACAAGATTGCACATCCAAAGCAGCGTGTAATCAGTCTGGGCATCGGTGATGTAACCCAGCCTCTCTGCCCTGCCGTCATCAAGGCGATGCACAAGGCAGTAGACGAGATGGCTGAGCAGGCTTCCTTCCGTGGCTATGGTCCGGAACGAGGTTACGACTTCCTCCGCGAGGCTATCATCAAGAACGACTTCCTGCCACGTGGCATTCATCTCGACGCCAACGAGGTATTCGTAAACGATGGAGCCAAGAGTGATACGGGAAATATCCAGGAGATTTTGAGATGGGATAACAACATCGGCGTTACCGACCCGATTTATCCGGTTTATATAGACTCTAACGTGATGATAGGTAGAGCGGGAATCTTCGAGAACGGCAAGTGGAGCAATGTAACCTACATGCCTTGCGATGAGAGCGATGACTTCATCCCTCAGATTCCAGACCACCGTGTGGACATGATTTATCTCTGTTATCCAAACAACCCTACGGGTACGGTCATCTCGAAAGAAGAACTCAGAAAATGGGTAAACTATGCTATCAAGAACGAGAGCATCATCCTCTATGATGCAGCCTACGAGGCATATATCACCGACCCATCAATTCCTCATTCTATCTACGAGATTCGTGGAGCCAGAAAGGTAGCGATAGAATTCCACAGTTATTCGAAGACTGCCGGATTCACCGGTGTGCGTTGTGGTTACACCATCGTTCCTAAAGAGTTGAAGGCAAAGACATTGGCAGGTGAGGAAGTGGCATTGAATCCTATCTGGGACCGCCGCCAGTGCACCAAGTTTAATGGTACAAGCTATATCAGCCAGCGTGCTGCCGAAGCCATCTACACCCCTGAGGGTAAGGAACAGGTAAAGGCAACCATCAACTACTATATGGAGAATGCCCACTTCATGAGAGCCGAACTCCAGAAACTCGGCTTGAGAGTATATGGCGGTGAGAATGCACCTTATCTCTGGGTGAAGACGCCAAACAACACGCCAAGCTGGAAATTCTTCGAAGAGATGCTTTATGGTGCCAGCGTAGTCTGCACTCCAGGTGTCGGCTTCGGTCCATCGGGCGAAGGCTACATCCGACTCACCGCCTTCGGCGAGCATGAGGACTGCAAGGAAGCCATGGAGAGAATTGCCAAATGGCTGGGAAAATAAACGTTCCAACAGAATATAAAAACATTGAAAATCAGAAATTTTAAATTATATAAGGTATGAGCAACTTAAGATTTGAAGCTGTTTCAGAGGCTTCCAAGAGAAAGCCTGTTGAGGTAACCGCTCCTAGCGAGCGACCAAGTGAATTCTTCGGAAAGAAGGTATTCAACCGACAGAAGATGTACAAGTATCTCCCTGCAGATGTCTATGAGAAACTGGTAGATGTCATCGACAACGGAGCACGTCTCGACCGTAACATCGCCAATGCCGTAGCCAAAGGCATCAAGCAGTGGGCTGACGAGAATGGCGTAACCCACTACACTCACTGGTTCCAACCATTGACAGAAGGTACTGCCGAGAAGCACGATGCCTTCATCGAGCATGATGGCAAGGGTGGTATGATCGAGGAATTTTCAGGCAAGTTGCTCGTTCAGCAGGAGCCTGATGCATCATCTTTCCCATCTGGCGGTATCCGCTCTACCTTCGAGGCTCGCGGTTATTCTGCATGGGATCCAACATCTCCTGTATTTATCATCGACGATACACTCTGTATCCCTACCGTCTTCATCTCTTACACAGGTGAGGCACTCGACTATAAAGCTCCATTGCTCCGTTCATTGCACGCTGTAAACGTAGCAGCTACAGAGGTTTGCCACTACTTCAACCCTGATGTCAAGAAAGTTATTTCCAATCTCGGTTGGGAGCAGGAGTACTTCCTGGTAGATGAAAGCCTCTATGCAGCACGTCCTGACCTGATGCTGACAGGCCGCACCCTGATGGGTCACGATTCTGCCAAGAACCAGCAGATGGACGACCACTACTTCGGAGCCATCCCAGAGCGTGTTCAGGCATTCATGAAGGATTTGGAAATCCAGGCTCTTGAACTCGGTATTCCTTGCAAGACCCGTCACAACGAGGTAGCGCCAAACCAGTTTGAGTTGGCACCTATCTTCGAGGAGACCAACCTTGCCGTTGACCACAACATGCTCCTGATGAGCTTGATGAAGAAGGTAGCTCGCCATCACGGTTTCCGCGTACTTCTCCATGAGAAGCCATTCGCAGGCATCAACGGTTCCGGTAAGCACAACAACTGGAGTCTCGCTACAGATACAGGCATTCTGCTTCATGGTCCTGGCAAGACACCAGAGGACAACCTCCGCTTCGTAGTCTTCATCACAGAGACTTTGATGGGTGTATACAAGCACAACGGTTTGCTCAAGGCATCTATCATGAGTGCAACCAATGCGCATCGTCTGGGCGCCAACGAGGCACCTCCAGCAATCATCTCTTCATTCCTCGGCAAGCAGTTGACCGACCTTCTCGAGCACATAGAGAAAGCTGATAAGAAGGATCTCTTCACCGTAGCAGGCAAGCAGGGCATGAAGTTGGATATCCCTGAGATTCCAGAGTTGATGATTGATAACACCGACCGTAACCGTACATCACCATTCGCCTTCACCGGTAACCGTTTCGAGTTCCGTGCCGTAGGTTCTGAGGCTAACTGTGCATCAGCGATGATCGTATTGAACACAGCCGTAGCCGAGGCTTTGACCGACTTCAAGAAGCGTGTGGATGAGTTGATTGCCAAGGGTGAGGACAAGACATCTGCCATCATCGATATCGTTCGTCAGGATTTGAAGACCTGCAAGCCAATCCGTTTCGACGGCAATGGTTACTCAGATGAGTGGGTAGATGAAGCAGCTAAGCGTGGTCTGGACTGCGAGAAGAGCTGTCCAAAGATTTTCGAGCGTTATCTCGACCCTGCATCTATCAAGATGTTCGAGGATATGGGTGTTATGAAGAAGAACGAGCTGGAAGCCCGCAACGAGGTGAAATGGGAGACCTACACCAAGAAGATTCAGATTGAGGCTCGTGTAATGGGCGACTTGAGCATGAACCACATCATCCCTGTGGCTACTCACTATCAGAGTCAGCTGGCTAAGAATGTGGAGAACATGATTGACATCTTCGGTGACGAGGAAGGCAAGAAGTTGACTGCCCGCAACATCAAGATTATCAAGAAGATTGCTGAGCGCACTCAGATCATCGAGACCGGTGTTGAGGAGTTGGTAAATGCCCGCAAGGTAGCCAACAAGATTGAGAATGAGCACGATAAGGCGATAGCTTATCATGACACGGTAGCTCCAAAGATGGAGGAAATCCGTTATCAGATTGATAAGTTGGAGTTGACAGTAGCCGATGAGCTCTGGACCTTGCCTAAGTATCGTGAACTCCTGTTCATCCGCTAATCAGCAATGTCTTCCAACATAAGACATATTTCTGACAGATAAAAAAACAAAGCTCTAACAAGAGCTACTCTTCATCAGATATAACAATTGAACGATCAATCTATTTCTTTTATTGGTTGTTTAAGTTTGCGCGGAGTGTGGTTGTGAAATCACGCTCCGCTTTTTTGTTTCCTGATTTACATAAACAAAAAACAGACCGACATGAACGCTTGTTCACATCGGCCTGTTTACTCTTTTACTTTTTTACCTTTTTACTCTTTTACCTTTAAAAGATTGATTGTCTGTGTTTTTCCCGTGATGCCTGTTACCACGGCGATTCCATTGTCACGAATCTCCACCTTCTCGTATTTGGCATCAACAATCACTTTTCCTTTCAATGTCATAACGCCCCAATGTCTGGGAATCTCTTCAAAGGCGCAATAGGCACCAACAGGTTGCGCTATACTGCAGTAGAGGGGTGGCACGATAACTTTACCATCTACCTTCACGCCCCATTTCTTTCCTGCCTGATACAATTCCACATGTCCTGCCTCCGACTTCTCATGCAAAAGAAGCATCTCGTTTGCTTCCATTTCCTTCTTTTGCAACATCGCCTCATGATAGTATTTCTTGCCAAGGCGAGGCATCACAAAATTCAAATCTTCATTTTCTTTCTTTGGATGATTGCATCCTATATAAGTCTTCTTCAAATTTGAATCCACCAGGTAGTAGTCCTCTTTGCTGTCCATGACTACGATACGTTCACCATACAGGACAGCACATAACCAATACACATGTTCGTAATCATTACGCAGGAAACATACATTCCTGCTCTCTTCATTGCTCATGCGCATCTTCCCTTCATCACCCTCACAATAGTACCATACCTGACAACCGGGAGCAGAAGGTCTGAATCTGAATATCATGTAGTACCCATAATTCAGAAAATCATATTGTGAAGGATGATAGGGCAGAGAAAAATCTTCTTGGGTTCGAGACATGAAGATGTCGTTATATTCTATAAACTCCCATCCTTTTATGTTGACAACATGGGGAGCTTCTGCTACGTTAGTGCCATCGTCGATGACAGCTTTTGCCAACAGGTCATAATAGCATTTCGCCTTTCTGCGAGGTCGGTAGAACAGGATGTTGCCATCCAACAGCTTCATGTCATAGTAATCGCCTGGCTCCAAGACTTGTTCTCCTTGTCGGTTCACTACCGTCATCTTTCCATCAGACAGTTTGATGATGGCAAACTCCCCTTTGCTATCTACAAACTCACGATACTGTAGTGTTTGGAGCAATTCTTCATGGCTCATCACCATCATCATTTCTGAGTCTGGATGAATCTGAATATCGTCTTGCTTTTCGTTCATCAGGAAAAACTCTCTATCCTTCGGAGTCTCCTTTCTCTTGCCAACTTTCAGCTTTCCCTCGAACATCGCATTCCAGTTCCATACTTGCGAAGGCAACCCGAACACCCGATACAGTCCCACATTATCTATAATCACGCAGTTCTTCTTTCCCTTAGCCACTCGCAATCCACGTCCCACCATCTGCAGATACTTGGCAAGTGACAGCGTTGGTCGTGCCAATTGTACAAACTCCACATCCGGGCAGTCAAATCCCTCCGAGAAAATGTCCACATTCACCAATACTTGTATAGGAGCAAGTCCATCAGCAGCCCGCAAGCAAGTAGCCCCCAATCCATCACCAGCTCGCAAGCAAGTATCAGTAAGGCGGTCCCATCCCGCACAATCTGGCGAGACCTTTGATGCTCCACTCATCCCCAGGCGGTCCCCAAGTCCCTCAGTAGGCCGCAAGCAAGCAGCACCCAGGCGGTCCCATCCCGCACAATCTGGCGAGACCTTTGATGGTCCGCCAACCTTAGAGCGAAGCGGTTCCGAGCACCGAGTAGG
>OGJB01000060.1_pt1 | contig 21917 bp, 19 predicted proteins | sample 1571991 | NCBI WGS metagenome assembly OGJB01 (sample SAMEA2582105, study PRJEB24529) | metagenome | biome: Human gut stool | place: China | collected 2011
GAATTCGCTCATTTGTGTAGAAGATAATTTGCCTAAAAACAATTTAAAGAATAGAACTTTTAGCAAACGTGTTACACGAATTGAGACACCTTAGCCGTAATTTTGCAGCCGAAATAAAAAAAATTGTATTATGACATTAAAAGAATTACTCGACTCGCTTTCGTTCGACGAAATTGCACCTTTCCGCATAAGGCATTATCATACGATTATGCGCCAAGAGATTTTTTTGTGGATCTGCTTCCTAAAATATTTTGTCCCAGACTTGACAATACTCTTGGTAAAGAAATAAGAATAGATGTGGCTTATTACGAATAAAAAATGACTTCAAACAATATTTAAGAGTATAGAACGTTTTCCATATAAAAAGATTCAAAATATGACTGCATTGGAGAAATATATTTGGATAGTAAGAACACTCTATAACAAAGGAGATAGAGGGTTGTCGCTGAAAGAACTCAACGACAAGTGGATACATGACGAGAATATAAGCAATGGAGAGCCTTTGCCACGGCAAACCTTCGACCGGTGGAAAGGAAACATTCTGATGATACTCGGCGTGAACATTGAATGCCGGTTAAAAGGCGGTTATCGCTATTACATCTCCAACCCTGAATGTTTGAGTGAAGGTGGGCTGGTCCGTTGGCTACTGGATACGTATTCTACAGCAAATACCTTGTCGCAAAGCATTCAGTTGAAAGACAGAATTCTTGTTGAAGAAATACCATCCAACCGTAACTACTTGACAGACATCATAGAGGCGATGAAGAACAACCATGTGGTGACGCTGACATACAAGAGTTTTATACATGGCTCCTCTCATACGTTTTCTGTAGAACCTTACAGCCTAAAGATGTTCCAAAAAAGATGGTATTTATTGGCGAAGAATCTCGTTGATAACAATCTGCGTATCTATGGGCTTGACCGTTTGGAAAATTTTGAGGAAGCCAAAGAGCATTTCACGATGCCCAAGAATTTTGATGCAAACACCTATTTTTCCTCATTCTATGGAATAGTAACAGACGAGACCATCCCTATGCAACGCATTGTGGTTCGGGCAAATAGACAACATCAGCATTATCTTCGTTCCCTGCCACTACATCCTACCCAGAAAGAGATATTCACCTGTAAGGACTACGCAGACTTCGAACTGACCTTGCGTCCTACCTATGATTTCATCATGGAATTATTGAGTTTTGGAGCAATGATTGAAGTGATGGAACCACAATCTTTACGTCTGGCAATGAAAGGCTGGGTAAGTGACTTGTGGGAGTTATATGAAAACGACTAACGAAATATAGATTATGGAAAGATTTGATATTAACAAAGAACTCAAAAACTTAGAAGGACTGTCTGTCAGAGCTAAATGCTCTGCATTGGATGACCTATGCTGTACGCTAAGAGAAGCCATATCAGATATCAGTAATGCCAAAAATGAGATTTTGGAAGAATACAAGCGTTCTTGCCGAAAGAAATTCATCGATGAGATCAATTCGGAGATTAAAGCAAACTTCGATGGCAGAATACCCTACGTGGACAATTACGGATATCAAGTTAGCTACGATGGGATTCCCACGTATATCAACTTCTCATGTATAGAAGGAGAATGGTATATCTATTTTACTATATTGGAAGGTAGCCTGAAGCCTGTAAAAGAACTTGTCAGAAAAATGGGAGGTGATTCCGAATCTCTGGAGCTACGTGCTTCAGAAGAAAACCTTGTTTGGAAATTCCTGTACGCTTTATACTCTACAGATGACTATACCCGAAAAGAAGTTATCTTCAAGTTCGGTGACCAGGCTAATACTGTCAATTCAGAAAACTGGAAAACAATACCATTAGAAACCATGGCTTCAAGAGCAGATTGGGTTGTAATTCTGACTGATGACGCAGAAGCTTATCTCAATGAAATAAATGCGATAGTCACAAAAATGAAACACCCTATAACTTGTTTTGTGATAGATTTGCATCCATGTGCCAATTACAAGCATTTACAGAAACTATGGGACAATTATATCATGACAGACAAGGAATCTGTAGGAGTACTTCTTAATTTTATACATCATCACTTGGTGAATCCAAGTAGGATAACTTTCTTCATACAAGATTTCAGAGAATACAGCGTTCCATATCCACTTGTGAGAGCTGGCTCTACTGAAATCGGGAAGAAAGTCACAATTGATTCTAACGCAAAAGCTATATATTATGGTCTATGCTTCGAACTGAATTGTGAATTTGCAGATTCTTACATGAATACGTTTAATGAAAATTTAGACGAAATGGGTGAAGATATTGGTTTGCAGTGGTCTATCCAAAACTCTACAGACAATGTTGTAGAGGTTCTATACTTGTACGAACCAAAAGTTTAATTATAAAACATATTAATTATGAACAATTTAACAAAACAACTGGCTAACTTATATGAGCCAAAGTGGAAGGAATTGAAACAACAGTTGGATGCTAAAGGCATCAAGGTGCAATCACCTTTTATGCTGGGTGTAGCATTGGAACGTAACAACCAAGGAGGTTATGTTGACGAGAGTTGGTGGACTGATGCCGACTTGAAGGTCATGGTGTTCGGGCAGGAACCTCTCAATTGGCCTATGCCAATATTGGATGATGGCTCCCAAGTACAGTCTGATGATTTCGTAGAACTATACCAACGTTTTTATTCTGACAACTATAAAGGGGAATATTTCCTTACAGATTCTGACAACCACTTGGCTAAGAATAAGTTCTTCAGCATGGGATTCAATGGTATCATGTCGGGTATCAAAGACTTCGTTCTCGGCGAACAGTATTCCGACAAGAAAGTAGCATACCTTTGGAACAACATTTCAAAGTTGTCTGTAGGTGGACGCAATGGAGTTTGTAAAGAAATACATGAGTTAGAGAAAAAATACTTTCATGTCATCCCTCAGGAGATAGAAATAACAAAGCCCGATGTTCTTATCTTCCTGACTGGTCCTGGCCAAAACACCTATTACAACTACATTAAAGAAAACTTCAAAGTAAAGGGTTCGCCAATTCCTTTGGCAGGAAATGATATTGACGCAGTGACAAAACTCGACATTGAAGGCATCAGCCTTGCTTACAAAACTTACCATCCAACAGCAACCAAGGATGGAGACAGAGGCATCACAGATGCCGAGAAGTGGAAGTATTATCATGCCATTTTAGATGACATGAAGGAACATATCCATGATATTTTTCTAAAAGGCAAATAAATCAACTTATGGGAATCGCAACATTTAATGGCATATTGCACCATATGCGGAATAGAAACGCTGATAGTACGGATGATGAAATTTTCGAAGATGAACTCCATAATACTATACGTAGGCTGAATTTTGCTGAAGAACAGGATGAAGCCAAGACTCTCCTGTCCGACCTTCGGTCTATGGCAGAAAAACAAAAAATCTGCCTTGTTGAGTATGTGCTTTTGGATTTTGTCATGGGAAAGGGATGTACGGAATGTTCAAAAGCCATTTGTGAAGATGCTTTTGGCAAGCATCCTACGTTTGCCGACATGATGCGCCATCCTTGGTTCAAGCACCTGATGAGTCATCCTGTAGCAACAGAGCCCTACAGTCCGCTTCCTCCTATAGTACGTAATGATGCCTACTATTGGCATAGCTTCCATTTTCCTCTATTCTACTATCTTCAGGAAGGTAACAGTTTGGCTTTGGAAGTGTTGGAGCATCTTGCGGCTAAAGGCGACATTCTTTCCATGGAACGTGTGTCACTTTACTACTTCGATAAATGCCAATTTTCCAAGGCGTTTCTTTTATTTAAAGCATTGCATGAGAAAATGCAGACAACCGAATGGTATGATTGGGCGATTAAGCAAGAAATCACCTACAAACTCGCTCATCTATATACCTATGGAGAAGGTGTAGAACAAAATCTCGACAAAGGGGCTCAATACTACAAAGAGCTTGAAAATGGCTACAACTGGGGAAACAGAGCCCAATACCAGTTGGGAAGGATGGCTGAGCAAAGGCATAACTACCTGGAGGCGATGTATTACTATCGTAAAAATATAGATTGTAGAGAGTATGGCAAGTACAGCTTCTACAGGGGAGATAAGCTGAAAGACTTGTTTCCTCTTAGATTAGAGATTGCTTTTAGACAGATGAAGAAGAGGCTCAACCCTATAGTTGACTGTCTGACACTTGCGACTTGCCAAAAATGTAACGACATGGTTCTTCAGTTGAAGGTCATGATGAATGCAATAGTCACAATTGAATGGGGTGATGGTGAAACTGAATCAGTAAAATGGAAAGTAGACGACTGGGGAGAGGTAAAGCATTCCTATCAATCGCCAGGCTATTACTGTATTACAATAAAAACAGACGAGGAGAACGTATTGACGGGATTCCATATTGTTTCTCACAAGGCAATATGCTCAATAGACGTTTCAGGCTGTAAGGGATTGACGCATCTATTGTGCCCAAATCAAATGTTGAAACAAATGTCTTTAAGCAAGACTGAATATCTCTCTGTGCTTGATGTACATGGAAATAGGCTGCAAAGAATCAACCTCAGAAAGAATCCGTTGCTTACAATCGTTGATTGTTCTAACAATCCCTTGCAAAAGATAGAAGCAGTGAAGCATCCTCCATTCAGTTTAATGTGCATAAGAAAAACAAGGCTGGGAACTAAAGCAAAAAGGAGATTTCATGAAATCGTTCGTTTGAATGCAGGTCGATTATTGAGTGAGGGCTTTGTTAACCAATTGACAGAGCCGCTTTTGCCTACGTTGCTGTTTTATATAAAGAACAGCACTTGGGAAGATGTCTTGGCATGCTTGCAACAGAAAAACGAAGATTCAAAGGTAAATAATAACTTCACGGTATTGCACAAAGTCTATGCCTTGCTTAAAGCATATCGTCACGTCACTCCGTGCCCATACAAAAATGGTTTTATGTGGGCGTCAGGAACATGGGTAGTTATTGCACATAAGTTTAAAACCAAAAGGACGGGGCAAATAGTAGAAAGTCAGGCTCTCGAAGAAGAGTTCTATTTGTATGAACGCCCTTGGAGTATGATTCTTGGAACACCAGTAAAAGCATGGGACAATCGCCTGCCTTTCATGATGCTTCCACAACATCCCAATGCCTACTATGCAGCCATGTGTTTATATAATATGGTGGACAATAACACTGAAATGAAGAAACATAAAATTCCTAAGATCACTTATGGAAAAGAAAGTTGCTAAAATCATCTTTTTTGACTTTGATGGTGTTCTGAATACAGAATACCATCAAAGACAATTACAGTTTGAAGGAAAAATATGGCAAGACAGGCATGGTGCAATGAGAGTCATCAACATATTGAATCAACAATAAAACTTTCAAGGAATTTTAATTTAGTTCTAACCTGTCATAAATAATGGGGCACCATAGCCATACCTTTGCACCCAATAGCGTAATTAAATTTTCAAAGATATGGCAAATGATAAGTTAAACAAAGAGTTGGTTTCTCGTATGATGGACGATGCTGCATGGAAAGAACTCTCCAAAGACTTTCCATGGACAGAACTGTTGCTTGAGAAGTATATGAACTATGTGGACTGGAAAGAAATTTCAAGAAACTACAATGTAGTGTGGACCAAAAGCCTACTTGAAAAATTCAAGCACAGACTTGACTGGCACGAATTGACATCAAACAGTAGTACAATATTGTTTACAGAAGACAACATAGAGACATTTAAGGATTGTTGGGATTGGGAAGTGCTATCAGACAAGTCTTGTATCGATATGACCCACGAACTTTTAATCAAGTATGCTGACAGATGGAATTGGGCATACATAATAGATCGATATGGTGACGATTCTATTACCTACAATGAGGAATTTCTCGAAAGGTATGGTGAATATATCCCTGCCTCAGAGTTGGGCGGTTCAAAATTATGGGACTGTATTATAGAAAAACGAATAAAAGCACTGAAACAGGAAATACTGGCTTAAATTACTCTTTTATGGTACAGAACACTACTATTGTTAAATGATAGCATGCTGTGCATATGGTCTTAGTTGAAATACCTTTCATCTCTAAAGCTGTATGCATAGCTTTTGTCTTTACTATAATGCCACTTTTCCTGTAAAACCTAAATCAACAGTTACTACACCAAGAGCCTTGAATACTCTTCTCATAGTAGGTATAGTTATGCTGTAACATTTTGAAAGCTGATAAATTGCACATAAAGAATACACAATGGTTGAATTGGAGTAAAGAGAACATCAACTGAAAATAAAATCTAAAAAAAAGATATGATTTTCATTAATCCATTTAATTGTTGTACCTTTGCCATCGAAAAGAGTTGTTTGACAAGCAAACTTGTGTATAATGCAGAAGTTGAAACTATTGCCAAATCATCACCTATATTGAGGTGAAAAGCTCAAAAATAGCTCATTTTAAGCTATTCGGCAAATTTTAGTGTATTTTTTCTTAAAACAGACTGACAATGAATGAAGAAAAAGATGAAATAAAATTCAGCTACGAAGTCTTCGACCGACAGCTCGACAACTTCTGCCGAATGCTCAGCATTCTGGTAGATGCATGGGAAGATTACAGTCCGCAGGAACTTACCTTCGATATCCGTTCGCTCTGCACCAAAGCCACCCGGCTCTGCTATATGGCAGAGAAAGATATGGTGCTGCAACACAACGACATAGCCAAGCAGCGAAAGGAGCAGAACGAAACCCACGAAGTAAGCATCAGCATCATCGTAATGCAGAAGTTTACACCCCTGATGGCGCATATCATGGAAGACATGAAAAAGGGAAAACAGATAGAAGGAAAACGGATGAAAGTGGCGCCGCTGGATATGACCCGCATCCTGCCGAAACTCAACGATTTTTTCGAAACCGATGAACTGGGCAAAGGAAGTACTATCGATGTAAACGAAGTAACCAAACTCCAGAAAGAACTGTTACGCCAGGTAAAACCCACTCATATCCCCGGCGTAAAACCCGTAGAGCGCCTCTGGAATCTCTTCCAGCTATACAGCATGGCATGTTATCTGATGCTCCACTTCCGCCAGCTGAGCCATTTCACCAACCTCGCCATGAGCGAAGAGCAGACCACCCGCCTCTTCGAAATGTCGCTACAGGAATATCAGGAAGAACCACAGGGCATCAGCGACATAGACCGATACTTTACAACCCTGGAATATGACAACAACGGAAAGCAGCTCTCCATCAGCCAATTGCTGGAAGTAAGAAAAACGCTAAAAGACGAGGTACCGGAAAATCTGCGCCTCGACTTTATGAAATATATAAGAGATACCCAACTGCTGGGCGCCCAGCTTGCCCACGTCAATTTTACACAGCAGGAATATCTAAAGCTGGTATCAGCCACCGTAAAATGGCACATCATCGAGCAGGAAATCTACGATTTGGAACATCCCGAAGGCATTCCGGAAACCCTTCCCAACGAGGTTTTCTACAAAGTAAAAGACGGCAAATACATCGACATGCAGAATCTGAAGGCTCAGATAGCCAATATGTTGAAATTTGTTACCCGCAAGAACCATTGGTTCTGCGTATGGTGTGTATTGAATCACAACTGCATGCTTCAGGACAACCAGAACTTCGAAGCCTTTGCCACCCAGATGATGACTCCCGAATGGTTTGGCGACATCGACGATTATCTCCATTTCTCAGGCGACAATCTCCGCGACTACCGCCGTTATTTCTCAGAGATAGATTATCCGCAATGGGAGGAAAAGAAGTTTAAGGAAATCAAGGACCTTTACAACATGACGAAATGGTCAGACAAGCTCCTCAGCAAATTCCAGCATCTCTGCATCACGATGAATGGTGTGTTTGATAAGAAAAGCCTCTGATTCAGGCTTATTTTATGCATAAAAACAGCTTTTAAATACCTGATTTACAAAATAATATTAAAAGTTCACAAGTTTGTGGTCCACAACCTTGTGAACTTTCATTTTTTTGCTTATCTTTGCATCCGTAATCAAGCAAAAAAACAATGGAAAAGGCATTCGTATATGGTATGTCGGTTGCCGGAAACAACTTCACCGACCGCATCAAGAAAGCCCTCATCGACAAGGAATTGATCACCTTGGAGAAGGATGGCATCTTCATTGCCGACTGCGTGTTCGAGCTTTGGTTTAAGAAGGAAATGATGTAAAATAGTACAGAATATAATCCCAAATGGCACCCAAAGGGTAGTAGCCTTGAAATTGGTAAACGTATTCTGGTTGATGTTGATAGGGAGAACGGTATAAGTATATACGTTGTTCAAATTGTTGCAATTGTTGAAAGCCATGTCACCGATACGCTCCAATGTGCTAGGAACTCTTACTTCCTGTAGTTTACTACAACCATCGAAAGTGCTCTCTGCGATGGTGGTTAAGCCTGGGAGACTGATACTCTCAAGATTTGAGCAAGACTGGAATGCATGATTACCAATTGTTCTCAATGATGGAGGGAACTGAATAGACTTCAGATTAAAGCAAGCCTGAAAACAGATTCCAATACTGTTTTTTGGAGTCTGCTTTTCCGAAATGGTTAAGTATATCTTATTTATTGTTTCATAGATTTAATGGTTGCCTAAAGAACGTAAGTTCTATTTATGGCTTATGGACAATATATACCAGCATGAAGTGGTGAAGAAATTTCTGATATACTTCATCTTCCAGACCCAATGTGGCAAGAGTCGTGGGGTAAGGTGGAACTTCTGCTTGTAATGAGGATTGATGAACCAAAGTTTTTGATCTGTTACCGAGAAGCCACATTGATGTATGAGTCTTTCAAACAACTCTATACTTGTTCGGCATTCTTTTATGCTCATAAGTTCATTCATAGTTCCTTTCTCTTCATTGCATGTTTTCAGCAACAACTTGTATAAATGGTTTGGCAGCAAGTGAATGAATGGCAGATGTGAGCAAAGTTTGCTTCTGCAAATCTGTTGATGTCCTCCAAAAGGCATTTGCCATGCGGGGAATCCGACAAACAGCACGCCTTTTGGTTTAATAAACTTTCTTAGGTGTGCAAGAAATGGCTCTTTTGTCGGAACGTGTTCTATCACATCATGTAATAGTATTACGTCATATTTATCCTCTTCATTACATGGAACAGGATATTGCATGAAATCACAGCATACAAATGTAGCATGATTGCTGATTTCGGAAAAGTATGCTTTGGCATCTTTAATTCTGCATTCGGCAATATCTATACCTGTCACTTTGCAGCCCAACTGTGCAAAGGGAACTAAGTTTCCTCCTTCACCACAGCCTACCTCCAAGATTCTACTCTTTGATGTCAGTTCCGTAAAATCTGACAAGTAGCTGATGTAAAACTCCTTAGATGTTATCTCCAAGTCACGGAAATACATCTTTCTGTCTGTATGTCTTTTTTGCATGTATCTTATTTTTTGACTTTTCTGTATATATAGATACAGATCATTCATAAAGACTGCATGCAAAATGATACTTTCTTACCAAGAGAGCCTAATACCGAAAGGCACAGTCAATGTAAATGGACGTTCTGTCCAAGTATTCTTGACTTCGCTTCCATTCGGAATGTACCAATTCAGCGTTGGCTCAACAAACAATGTCAACTTTGGTGCAAATTGATATTGTATTCCGATGTTAGTGTTTACAGTCCACTGTATAGAAGGTATTGTCTTCCAATCCGTTGTATAGCCAGACTTTCCTCCTACTACATAGTCTGCATATGTCTTTCCAGACAATGGTATCTGAATGCTTGCTCCTGCAGAACCGTAAGCCGACAGTTTCTTGTACGCCATGAATTGGTACGAGAGCTTGACAGGGATACCGATGTAATGCAACTTTTGTTCCTTGTCAACACGATAATTGCCAGTACCCAAAGTAAAATATGACTTCAAGTAAGAGTATTGGAGTCCTGTTTCTAAACTCCAATGCTTTCCTATGCTCTTGTTCACAGCCAATCCTAATATTATAGGTTTGTCATGATGTTCTACCTCTTCAATTTTGCCCTTGTTATTATCGGCAATATCCATCATTGCAACATTTTCCGCCGTTGGGTCAGTTGGTATTAAGCGATGTAGATATTCAGAATACTCTTCCCATGTAGTAAAAATCTTTTTTGAAGGTTGTTCACTCGTAATATCATCACCGCTACTTGTTATAATCTTACAAACATTTTGCGCAAGAGTAGTACCCAAAGAACCAGCTGCGAGCAATTGCCATTTACTTTTCTTGTGCGTCTTTGTATCATCCGCAATCCATCTTTCCTCGTTTGGAATAGGTGTATATACAGTATCTTTTGTGATGATACTATCTCGCTTGTTATCAGCCCAAATATGTTGGTTATCCTGCAAAGAATCGGATATTTCGACTATGACATTTTGACCTGCCTTAATAGAATCACCACCAGTTATCACCGTGTTCTTTCTCTGTTGAACACTTCGATAATTAGAGCACAAAATAGCGTTTTGTATTCTACTAACAGAAACATTAGGCTTCTTTTGTATAGGCGTAATGTCTTCATTAGGCTTTCGAGTTCGAACTATATTCACATCATTTTCAGAAACGAGTTTCTTCTTTTCAGTAAAATATCTATATACAGGGATGACTATCAACGCCAATACGATGATAAGCATAGCTCTTGGGGACAATATGTTTCGCAACATTGCCTTTGCCCTTGATAATTGCGAGGAAGAACTATGTGAAGCAATATTAAGTAATTCGCTGATTTCTTGATGAGACAAGCCATCCAAAACAGACATGTTGAATATTTTCTTATACCCTTCAGGCAAACTGTCTATTGCTGCCATAATTTCCTCATACGGAATTGATTGCTTGGAAGTGTTGCCATCTTCCAATACGGAACTAAATTCATCCTCTATATCAGACAAGGAAATGAAATCGTATCTCTTACCTTTCTCCTGATATTTCAATACAAGGTTAGTGGTGATACTTGTAAGCCATTGACTAAACCTATGAGTATTCTTCAAGTCTTTCAATGAAACAAACGCAAATATAAAAGCATCTTGGACAAGGTCGTCAACGACAGCCTTGTCCTCTCTAAGAATATTGATGCATATCCCTTTCATCTTAGGATAATACATTTGGTATAATGTGCTGAAAGCGTCAGCGTCACCTTGTTTTGCTTTTTCTACTAATGTTGTTATATTTGAAGCCATGAGCGGATTGTTTCGTACTATCTATTTTGATATAGATACATCAAAGGCTTGATGACTGCACAAAGTTTAGTTAAAGAATATAAATATACATATGGTTATTTTCTACCCTTCACTATCTACTCAAAATGCAGCTGCCCCCATTCTATGACGTAACTGATTTCTCGCAAGAAGTCCTTGGCTATTGGTGTGAGAGAATATTCTACCCTTGGAGGAACTTCTTCAATTTTGTTCTTTAGCGATTACAAAGATACAACTTTTTATCGAGAAACTGTTATTTTTACCCTATTATTTTGGGGTGGGAAACTTTAGTTAATAAAAGTACAATCACAGCAATAAAACTATTAATTTTACGTTCTTTTCAAAAAAAGAGGTTGTGCAATAGTGGCTAAAAGGCTAAAAGCACTACCTTTGAATGCTGTTAAATATGGTAATGTTCAAAATCACAATTTGTGATTTTGGAAAAATGAATATAAAAATGACAGATAAAATGAAGAAAAGTATTTTTATATTGGGAGCAGTTGTGCTTATGACATCATGCTCTACAAAAAATCAGACTGAATACACAAAATACATTAGGGCAATAACCAAGGATGTACCATTTCCTGTGAATGGTTTACGCACTGTTGATGATAATATGTATGTATTTGAAGGAGTGAACAGCTGTGAGGTTCCTGATTATGAGATCAGCAAGGATGGATTGTTGACTGTAACCAGGACAACTTTGTGGAAGCTACCAAAGAATGATGTTGAAAACATTTGGCGAAATCTATATTTCAATAAAAGACAACACCGACTTGTTTGTGTTGACAGAATAAATAAGGCTGGTAAGACAATACTGGGAATAATGTATGTCATGCAGACAGAATCTAAGAAATGGCCAGAGAAAGGTGTTTATCATTGGGATGTAACTGATATGCATAATATGCAGTCTGTAGCTATATCTTTGGAGGATTTCAAGAACAAGAGCATCAGAGTGATGCAGTCTGGTACTTTACCTGATGTGGAGGAAAGTCGGAAGTATAATAGTCTAATATCAAAAGCTGATTCATCCTACATGCAGCAGAATTATCAAGAAGCTGAACGATACTTCACCCATGCATTTGATTTTAAAAACTACGTTCGCGGCCAGCATCTCTATAATGCTGCATGTGTGGCATCACTGGCAGGTCATAAAGATGCTGCGTTCTGGTTTCTTGAGGAGAGAATGAAAGCTGAACCAGAATGGTATAGTCTGAACATAGAAACTGACAAAGATCTGCTCCCTATTCATGATGATGTGCGATGGAATGAAATCATGAATGCGATGCATGAGCGTCAGACAAGGAAAGAAGCCAACTACGATATTCCTCTCCGCAATCAACTGCTCGAAATAGCAAAGGATGACCAAGCCATTCGACAGGAATGGAGGATGACATCAAGACATCAGCCACAAGACACGGCAAAGATAGATTCTATTTTTTCCGTAATGGCTACGATTGACAGCGTCAACCAACAGAAGATTTTTAAAATCCTTGATTCACGTGGATTTGTCGGTAAGGACAAGGTTGGTGATGCATGTAGAGCTTATTGGCTTGTTGTTCAGCATTCATCGGTCGAGATGCAAAGGAAATATCTGCCATTGTTCCTAAAGGCTGCAGAGAGAGGCGATATTCCTCGTGAGAATGTGGCGATGATGGAAGACCGTATCTGCCTTTTCGAAGGTCGTCCACAGCGATATGGCACCCAATTGGAAGAAGACAAGGACGGCAAATGGCATCTTTACAAGCTGGAGAATCCTGAGAAAGTTGACGAATACAGGAAGTCTGTAGGTATGGGAACGTTATCAGACTATCTTAAAATGATGGGAATCAAATTATGATAGACAGAGACTTGGCAGAACTTTATGGAGTGGAAACCAGGGTGTTAAATCAAGCTGTAAAACGTAACATAGAGCGATTTCCCGATGATTTTCGTTTTGAATTGAGTAGAGAAGAATGTTTGAGGTCACAAATTGTGATCTCAAATGGAAGAGGCGGCAACCGCTATTCAACTTACGCTTTTACAGAGCAAGGCGTGGCAATGCTTAATAGCGTTCTTCGTTCACAAACAGCTATTGAGGTTAATATTCAGATCATGCGAGCATTTGTTTCCATGCGTCACTTTATGGTAAACAATGCTTCTGTTTTTAGTCGTTTGGAAACGATGGAATATCATCAGTTGGAAATCCTGCAACATCAACAAGATACCGATAAGCACATTGAAGCAACCAATAAGCGCATAGACGAGGTATTTCGCAGATTGGACGAGGGCAATGCAAAGCCGAAACAAGGTGTGTTCTACAATGGTCAAATTTAATCCACTTTTTAAAGTGGAGTCATAGATAAAATCATATAGAATAAAGATGAAGGAATTAGTGGGTATTATATTATTGACAGTTTTGGTAGTATTTGGTTCATGCAACTCCAATACTAATGTGTCTCTTGTGGAAACATCTCCGCAACTATTTGATGTATGCCAAGTAAGCACAGGTAATCCTGACTATAGAAATAAAGAGTTGTTTATAAACGAATTGAAAAGAAAATGTAAATATCCTATTGAGTTTCAAAAAAATAATTTGGAGGCATACGTTGCTATTGAGTACAAGACAGACCAACAAGGATATATCGTAAAAAAAAGAGTGGTTATTTGCGACAATAAAAAATTCAAAAAGATAACAATGGAAATATTCAATCAAGTTAAAACTCTCAAAATAGCCACAACAGAGAAAATAGATACAATCTACTTCCAATACAAGATACAAGGTTCACCAACTTTAATCCATTCAAAAGTAGACGTCAAGATTATCGGCTATGGCTACAATAATAAATCAATTTTAATGAAGTAACCTCTTCATAACTATCTGATTATTTGATGTTTCTGAATGCAAAAATACATTTTTTATTTCAATGAACACAAAAAGTCGTCCTTAAAAATGTATAAAACCACAAAAAGTCGTCCTTAAAAGTGTGGAAAATCACAAAAAGTCGTCCTTAAAAATGTATTTGTATCATACATCTAACAAAATCAAAGCGGACAAACTGGAGAATTACTTCTTTCTGATTGAAGCAGAACAAACATAGCGACACCGTACAGAAACAGATTACGATGAACGATTTGTTTAAAAGAAAGTCTCCCGACAGGTGTCAATAGAAAGTCTCCCGACAGGCGTCCCGGCGGATTTGAAATGCCGAACGCTTAACGGGATAATCTGCGCTAATGTACTTTTTTACACCATTAGCGCAGATTATCCGCGAATAATTTGCGCTAATGGGGATTTTTTTATATCTTTGCGCAGAAAATAACGAAAGATATGGAACAGAGACTGATAGGAAGAGAAGCAGAACTCAAACTGCTCAATGAATATATAAACTCCGATAGATCAGAGTTTATCGCCGTCTATGGAAGACGACGTGTAGGCAAGACTTTTCTCATCAGAAAAGCCGTAGAGGACCATTTTGCCTTCTTTATGACAGGAATGAACGGAGTTGCCAAAGGCGAACAGCTTGTCAACTTCAGCATTGCCCTGCAAAAATATACCCACTCCACCACTCTGCAGACATTCAAGAGCTGGCTGCTGGCATTCTATGCCCTATCACAATACATAGAAACACTTCCAGAAGCCAAGAAAGTAATATTCATCGATGAATTGCCATGGATGGATACCGCCAAATCGGGATTCATACCTGCACTGGAAAACTTCTGGAACAGCTGGGCTGTACTGCGCAACGACATCAAACTCATCGTTTGCGGATCTGCCACTTCCTGGATGATCAACAACCTGATTCGCAACCGTGGTGGCTTGCACAACCGACTGACCCATCATCTGATTGTAAAACCATTCACCCTGCACGAATGTGAAGAATACTTCAAGGCTTACCACTTCGGCTACAGCCGAAAACAGATAGCAGAATGCTATATGGTTATGGGAGGAATACCTTATTATCTGTCTATGATGGATAAATCGAAAAGTCTGGCACAGAACATCGACCAGCTGTTTTTCGCAGACAATGCAGAACTGAAAGATGAGTTCAACGACTTATACAGAGCTTTGTTTAAGAAATCAGCCGACCATATCGCCGTGGTTACTGCCCTTGCTACCAAAGGAATGGGTATGACCCGACAGGAACTGGTCAAGGCATCGGGAGGAAAAGATAACGGAGCCTTCTCTACTGTACTGGAAGAATTGGAACAATGCGGATTCATCCGTCTGTATGAACCATTCAGCACTACCAATAAGATGACTTCCGACATTCGCCAAAAGCGAAACACCTTATTCCAGTTAGTAGATTTCTATACGCTCTTCTACTTCCGGTTCATCAAGCACAACAAGTATCAGGATTCCAGTTTCTGGTCATCCTCCCAGAACAGTCAGCTATACCATACTTGGGCTGGCTTGTCTTTCGAGATGCTTTGTCTAAACCATATAGACAAAATCAAGCACGCCCTGGGAATTTCGGGAGTACAGACCTTGGTTTGCTCATGGCGAAGCAGCAACACAGAAAAGGGAACTCAAATAGACTTGCTGATAGACCGGAAAGATGAAACCATCAATATCTGTGAGATGAAATTCTACAAGAGCGAATTCGAAATCAGCAAGGAATATGAGGAGAAGTTGCTGGAGAAACTGCGTATCTTCACAGAAGAGACGAAAACATCCAAATCGCTTCTCCTCACATTGATTACTTCTTTCGGATTGAAGCAGAACAAACATAGCGACATCGTACAGAAACAGATTACGATGGATGAATTGTTTATTTAATTGGCAAGCCAATGAATGTTTTTCCATAACCAATCGACCTTTACTACATCCCCACTTACTCTTCCATATCGAAAAAAATATAATTTTTATTCAATACAACGATTATATTGAATATTTTTATTACCTTTGCGATGTAGAAAAGGAAGAGCCAGCAGGCTCCTAACCACATACCGGTGAAGAGTGGTGAAGAGTGGGTGAAGAGTGAACAAAAACTCTTCACCACGCCAAATGCCTTGTTTATAGGCATTTACAAAGGAAAGGTGAAGAGTGAAGAGTTTCTGGCTCTTCGCTGTAATAAAAAATATAAGGAATAATGGACATTAAAGGTATTTATCATGCTGACGCCAATCGCTATAGCGATGCAGAAGCGCTCTACAAGAGATGCGGCAAGAGTGGTATCTTGCTGCCTAAAATAAGTTTGGGATTCTGGCACAACTTCGGAGAGGTAGATTCTTACGAAAGAAGCCGTGCCATCACTCACTATGCCTTCGACCATGGTATCACCCACTTCGACCTGGCTAACAACTATGGACCTCCATACGGAAGTGCAGAGGAAACGATGGGCAGACTGATGAAAGATGATTTCAAACCCTATCGCGATGAACTCTTTATCTCAACCAAAGCTGGTTATGATATGTGGGAAGGTCCTTACGGCAACTGGGGTTCCCGTAAGTATCTGATGGCCAGTCTGAATCAGAGTCTCAAGAGAATGAATCTCGAGTATGTTGACCTCTTCTACAGCCACCGCTACGATCCGAACACACCGCTCGAAGAAACCCTTCAAGCCATGGTAGACATCGTGAAGCAAGGCAAGGCTCTTTATCTCGGCATCAGCCGCTGGCCACTGGAAGCCCTGAAGTTTGCTGACCAATATCTGAAGGAGCGCGACTGTCCACTGCTCATTTTCCAGGACAGACTCAACATGCTCGACCATGCACCACAAGAGAATGGAACCTTAGATTATTGCGCAGAAAACGGCATCGGTTTCATCTCGTTCTCACCTCTGGCACAGGGACTTCTCACCGACCGATATCTCAACGGAATACCGGCAGACAGCCGTATGGCAAAAGAGCATTTTCTGAAACACTCTGCCCTGACTCCAGAACTGCTGGAACAGCTCAAGAAATGGAACGCAGAAGCAGGAGAAAGAGACGAAACACTCGCCGAAATGGCACTTGCCTGGATATTGCAGCAGAAAGGTGTAACCAGCGTATTGGTAGGAGCCAGCTCTACCGCCCAACTGGAAAAGAACATGAAGTGTGTGCATGCTAAGACATTAAATTCATAAAAAACTTGCATTTTATTTTGTTATGTGCCAAAATAAATGTAATTTTGCACCTTGAATAGGGTTATACCTTATTATATTTAAGAAAAGAAACATAATTATTAGATAAAACAATGGAATACAACTTCAGAGAAATCGAGAAGAAATGGCACCAGAAATGGGTCGAGAACAAGACCTACAAGGTGACTGAGGATGAAAACAAGAAGAAATTCTATGTGCTCAACATGTTCCCTTATCCATCAGGAGCTGGTTTGCACGTAGGTCACCCACTTGGTTATATCGCTAGCGATATCTATGCACGCTACAAGCGTTTGAACGGATTTAACGTACTGAACCCTATGGGTTACGATGCTTACGGATTGCCTGCAGAGCAGTATGCTATCCAGACAGGTCAGCACCCAGAGGTTACTACCGTAGCCAACATCAACCGTTATCGTGAGCAGCTCGACAAAATCGGCTTCTCTTTCGACTGGGACCGCGAGGTTCGTACCTGCGACCCTAAGTATTACCATTGGACTCAGTGGGCTTTCCAGAAGATGTTCAACTCATTCTTCTGCAACGGCTGCCAGAAGGCTCAGCCTATCGAGAAGCTCATTAAGCGCTTCGAGGAGAAGGGTTCTGCTGACTTGAACGTAGCTCAGAACGAGCAGATTGACTTCACTGCCGAGGAGTGGAACAGCTACGACGACGTGAAGAAGCAGCAAATCCTGATGAACTACCGCATCGCTTACCTCGGTGAAACAATGGTTAACTGGTGCCCAGGCTTGGGTACTGTACTTGCCAACGACGAGGTAGTAAACGGCGTAAGTGAGCGTGGCGGTTATCCTGTCATCCAGAAGAAGATGCAGCAGTGGTGCCTGAGAACATCTGCTTACTCTCAGCGTCTGCTCGATGGTTTGGAAACCATCCAGTGGAGCGACAGTATCAAGGAAACACAGAAGAACTGGATTGGCCGTTCTGAGGGTACAGAGGTAGTATTCTCTGTAAAGGACAGCGACGTGAAGTTCACCATCTTCACCACCCGTGCCGATACTATGTTTGGTGTAACCTTCATGGTTCTGGCTCCAGAGAGCGAGTATGTTCAGCAGGTAACTACTGCCGAGCAGAAGGAAGAGGTGGAGAAATATCTCGACTACGTGAAGAAGCGTACCGAGTTGGACCGTATGGCTAACCACAGCGTTACCGGTGTATTCTCAGGAAGTTATGCCATCAATCCATTCACTGGCGAGGCAATCCCTGTATGGATTTCAGAATATGTATTGGCAGGATATGGTACAGGTGCCATCATGGCTGTGCCAGCTCACGATAGCCGTGACTACGCCTTCGCTAAGCACTTCAACCTGCCTATCATTCCTCTTATCGAGGGTGCTGATGTTTCAGAGGAGAGCTTCGATGCCAAGGAAGGCATCGTAACCAACTCACCTGTAGCAGGCAAGAGCAGCATGGACGGCTTCTCTCTGAACGGACTCACCGTGAAGGAGGCTATCGCAGCTACCAAGAAGTTTGTTACCGAGAAGGGCATCGGTAGAGTAAAGGTAAACTATCGTCTCCGCGACGCCATCTTCTCACGTCAGCGCTACTGGGGTGAGCCATTCCCTGTATATTACAAGGACGGAATGCCACAGATGGTTCCAGAGGAGTGCCTGCCACTCGAATTGCCTGAGATTGAGACCTATAAGCCAACAGAAACTGGCGAGCCACCATTGGGCAGAGCCAAGAAGTGGGCTTGGGATACCGAGAAGAAAGAGGTGGTTGACAAGAGTCTCGTAGATAACAAGACCGTATTCCCACTGGAACTCAACACCATGCCAGGTTTCGCAGGTTCTTCTGCTTACTATCTGCGCTACATGGATCCTCACAACGATGAGGCACTCGTAAGCAAGAAGGCTGATGAGTACTGGCAGAATGTAGACCTCTACGTAGGTGGTTGCGAGCATGCTACCGGTCACTTGATTTACTCTCGTTTCTGGAACAAGTTCCTCTTCGACCTCGGCGTAAGCTGCAAGGAAGAGCCATTCCAGAAACTGGTGAACCAGGGTATGATTCAGGGCCGTTCTAACTTCGTTTACCGCATCAACAGCGATGACCACGACAAGGCTCCTGTATTCGTAAGTTTGAATCTGAAGAAGGATTACGACGTAACTCCTATCCACGTAGATGTAAATATCGTAAGCAACGATGTTTTGGATATTGAGGCATTCAAGGCTTGGCGCCCTGAGTATCAGAACGCTGAGTTCATCCTGGAAGATGGCAAGTACATCTGCGGATGGGCCATCGAGAAGATGTCTAAGAGTATGTTCAACGTGGTGAATCCAGATATGATTGTCGAGAAGTATGGTGCTGATACCCTGCGTCTTTACGAAATGTTCTTAGGTCCTGTAGAGGCAAGCAAGCCTTGGGATACCAACGGTATCGATGGTTGCCACCGCTTCCTGAAGAAGTTCTGGGGTCTGTTCTACGAGAACCGTACCGACAACTTCCTTCCTTCAGCCGACGAGGCAGCGAAGCCAGAGAGCCTGAAGAGCGTTCACAAGCTCATCAAGAAGGTAAGCGAGGATATCGAGAAGTTCTCTTACAACACATCTATCTCAGCCTTCATGATTGCCGTAAACGAACTCGGTCAGCAGAAGTGTCACAACAAGGAACTCCTGACGGATCTCGTCATCCTCATCGCTCCATTCGCTCCACACATCGCAGAAGAGTTGTGGGCAGCACTTGGCGAGCAAGGTAGCGTTTGCGATGCAGCATGGCCAAAGTATGATGAGCAGTATCTGAAGGAGAACGATATGCAGCTCACTATTTCCTTCAATGGTAAAGCTCGTTTCCAGATGACTTTCCCTGTGGATACTCCTAACGAGGAAATCCAGAAGCAGGTATTGGCAGACGAGAAGAGCCAGAAGTACTTGGAAGGATTCAACGTGTTGAAGGTGATCATCGTACCAAAGAAGATCGTCAACGTTGTGTTGAAAAAGTAATTTATTGATAATATACAGAAGGTCGTCTCATCTAAAAATGGGCGACCTTCTGTGCTTTAAAAATACGAGGAAAATATTATGCAAATAGCAATCAGTCAAACAATTAAGAATGAGTGCAAGGATTATTTCTACATTACCCTTGGACTCTTGCTTTACACATTTGGATGGACCATTTTTCTGCTTCCATACCAGATAGTAACGGGTGGCGTAACGGGTATCGCAGCCGTGATTTACTACGGCACGGGGATACCTATCTATTTGTCTTATTTTCTCATTAATGCCGCCTTGCTGCTTGCTGCGCTGAAGATACTGGGATTCAAGTTCATGGTGAAGACCATCTATGCCATCATCATGCTCTCCGTGTTCCTGGCGCTGGCGCAAGACTGGATGATAGGTGAAGATGGCAAGATGGTGCAGATATTGGGAGAGGGACAGGACTTCATGTCGCTCATCATCGGCTGTCTGTTTACGGGTTTATCACTCGCCATCGTCTTTCTGCATAATGGAAGTACAGGTGGAACGGATATCATTGCTGCCATCGTCAACAAATATCACAACATCTCGCTGGGCCGTGTGCTTATCTTCGTGGATCTCCTCATCGTGGGCAGTTCATTCTTCGTCTTCAATGCAAAACCAGAGTTTACCGCGATAGACGCTGTTAGAAAGGTAGTATTCGGTCTCTGTACGATGGTGATAGAAAACCTGGTACTCGACTATGTGATGAATGCCAAGCGAGAAAGTGTGCAGTTTATGATATTCAGCAAGAAATATCAGGAGATAGCCAATGCCATCGGTATGCAGATGGATCATGGCGTAACCATTCTCGATGGCCATGGCTGGTACACGGGCAACGAGATGAAGGTGCTCTGTATCCTAGCAAAGAAGAACGAGAGCGTCACCATCTTCCGTATCGTCAAGATCATCGACCCAAATGCCTTTGTAAGTCAGAGTTCCGTAATCGGTGTGTATGGCGAGGGATTTGATGAGATGAAGGTGAAAATCAAAGATAAAGACATTAAAACAATTAAAAGTTAAAAGTTTATAGCGGCTTCGCCGTATAACAGGAAGCACTATTGCAAGAATGCCCTATAAACTATTAACTATAAATTATAAACTTATGAAAAGGATAGTTTTTGCAACAAATAACCAGCATAAACTCCAGGAGATTCGCGACATCCTGGGCAGCGACTACGAAGTAGTATCGCTGAAGGAGATAGGATGCGATGTGGATATTCCTGAAACAGGTAACACATTGGAAGAGAATGCCTTGCAGAAGGCGCAGTATGTTTATGACCATTACCACGTAAGTTGCTTTGCCGATGATACCGGTCTGGAGGTAGAGGCACTTGATGGTGCCCCTGGCGTTCACAGTGCCCGCTATGCCGAGGGAACCGACCACGACAGTGAGGCTAACATGGCTAAGCTGTTGAGAGAACTGGACGGTAAGGAAAACCGCCAGGCCCGTTTCCGCACCGTCATCTGCTACATCGAGAAGCAGGATGTATGTCCTTGCGGCTGCACCAGCATCAAGAAAATTCACCAGTTCGAAGGTATCGTAAACGGCCATATCGCCACCGAGAAACATGGTACCGAAGGCTTCGGCTACGACCCAATCTTCGTTCCGGAAGGCTATGACCAGAGCTTTGCTGAGCTGGGTGAGGAAATCAAGAACGGCATCAGTCACAGAGCAAGAGCCGTGGCTAAATTGGTAGAGTATTTGAAAAAG
>OGJB01000085.1_pt1 | contig 18141 bp, 22 predicted proteins | sample 1571991 | NCBI WGS metagenome assembly OGJB01 (sample SAMEA2582105, study PRJEB24529) | metagenome | biome: Human gut stool | place: China | collected 2011
ACTGCCACAACGAATTTGGGTCAACTGCCACAATGAAATTGGGTCAACTGCCACAATAGAATGGAAAAGCAACAAAGTTTAACTGTTTTATTTGCTTGATATTTGTTTCTTGAATAGAGATAGAGGTGCCTCTATCATATATAAATAAACTTCATAAATACACAATCGTTATGTCAAGAAACAAGAAAACATCAGAGTCTTTATTCCAGTTCATGAACCTCCTCATCGCCCTGTTGCTGAAGAACGGGCAATACCGCACCTCGCTGCATTACAAGGCATCCCTCAACAGCTTTAAGCGATACCGTGACAACAAGGATATTGCCCTAAAAGAGATAGATGCAGAAGTGATGCGCTCGTATGAGGCGTACCTGCATCATACGGCGGAGGTATGCAAAAACACCAGCTCCTTCTATCTCCGCATCCTCCGTGCCACCTACAACAAAGCTGTGGCAAAGGGACTGACGCCACAGCAGCATCCCTTCTCGGATGTCTATACCGGTATTGCCCAAACTCGCAAGAGAGCCATACCTACAGAGAATGTCAGCCAGATCAAGAGTCTGCAATCTGTCAAGGATCTCAATCCCAAGGAAGAGATGGCAAGAGATACATTCCTGATGAGTTTCTATCTGCGTGGTATCTCTTTCATCGACCTGGCTCATCTCCGCAAATCTGACCTCAAGGACGGTTATCTTCATTATACAAGAAGAAAGACAGGACAGCGTCTCACCATCCGATGGGAGAAGGAGATGCAGGAGTTGTTGGAAAAGTATCAGGCGCAGACCGCCTCCTCATCTTATCTCTTTCCTTTCCTTGTTGATGATGGAAACAAAAGACAGGATAAAACTATTGACAAAAAGCAGGATGAGGCACGCCTATATCACAATGCGGAAGCGCGTATCTCCTACCACCTCAGAAAGTTTGGAGCTACGATAGGCATCAAGGGCAAGCTCACCCTCTATGTTGCCCGCCATTCCTGGGCAACGACGGCAAGAGATAATCATATCTCTATCTCTGTCATCAGCGAGGCATTGGGGCATCAGTCCGAAACCACCACACAAATCTATCTCCGTTCCATCAAAAGCTCAGAAGTAGATGATGCCAACGCCAAGATACTGGCAGCCCTATAAGCCACAAAAAAGAATAAAAAGAGGGATTTTGTAAAATGAACCAAAATGAACCAATTTTTCTGAATCTTTATATAAGAGACACAGAATCTCCTTGCAAAAATACGAAAATTGTTGGAAACAAGCAAATTATGCGTGTTAAAAAATTAATATCATTCTACGAAATTCTACATTTTTTCAGCATTCTTCTCGTACACAATCTTCTAAGTCGTTGATTGAAAGAATGTTTTTTGGCTTTCTGTGTCTCTTATATAGAGATTCAGAAGAACGGGAGTGATTGAGGGAAGGATTTTGAGGACAAAGGAATCGGACAGCTAATCATTCCAAGGGTTGCAGACTATCATGCTCTTGGATCAGGAGTACGTCTGTGATTAGAGGTTTCCGTTATTGGAAATAGACTAACCAACCCTTTCTTGCCAAGTGTTTTGAAACATGATTTCACGACACGGGGGAATGAGAAGTACACCCTGATCAAAATAGAAAAAAATAAACAATGATACAACCAGACAACGAGGAGAGTTGGTACGCATTCAAGATATTTTTTGGGAAAGGAAAGCCTATCAAGGCATATTTCGTTGCCAAAGGGATAGAGCATATTTATGATGTGAAACAAGAATATTGGGACAAGAATAAGAAAAAGAGTCTGGTGAAGGAAGTTCCTATTATGCCATCGCTCATTCTTTTCCGTACTACGAGAACAGAAGCCCAAGAGATTGAACGCAAATTTCTCAATAAAGTGATGCTCTATCGTGGCAAAAATTCTGAGAACTTGAAAGAACCTTCTAAAATTTCAGAACGTGAAGTGAAAATCTTCAATATTGTAGCAACTTCTGGTGTTGAAGGACTGGATTTTTACGATGAGTATAATCCCAAGTTTACCAAAGGCGACAAGTTCCGAGTCATTGAAGGTCCTTTGAAAGGAGCGGAAGGCTATGTCGTCCGTATCAAAAAAGATCATAAACTTTATGTGAGTATCAAGGGGTTGTGTGCTGTTACGACAGGATATATTCCTAAAGCATACTTGCAAAAAATCGAATAGAGTATATGGAAATGTCAGATATTAAGCAAGTGGTACTGACGAGGAAAAGTACCTCGCCAGTAACAGAGTATTAATCGAGATGATGATGAGCAGCCCAGCTGCCCGCATCCAAACACGGACACTCTTTGGGAGTAGTCCCCGGCAAATCCCGATGCCCCACAATCTTCGCTTTCGGAAAGAGAATCTTCAGATTCCTGAAAAGGTCAATGAGTCTCGTTTCCTGCTCAGTTGTCATGGTGTTGCAAGGCTTGCCTTGCTCATCGAGCCCTCCCTCATAGCAGATGCCGATAGAGCATCTATTATAAGGTCTGGCATGAGCACCAACCTCCAACAGCATCCGGTGCTGCGTCATCGTTCCATCCTTACGGATGTAGAAGTGGTAGCCGATGTCATAAAACCCACGCGCCTTATGGTCGCGTCGCAGCTGTTCTACACTATAGTCCTCATTGCATCGGCTAGCCGAGCAATGCAAAACCAGATATTTAATGTCGTTAGCCGACATATATTGACTTTGTCTCATAATTCATAATTCAACATTCAACACTCAACATTGCTATAAGGCATTTGCGCACGAGCTTACTCCCAGTGCAGTAAGAGCTGCAATCAAAGCTTGAACAGCAGCATTCAAAATTGAAACCCAAGAAATTTTCTTGGAACCATCATTAAAATTCTTCATAATCAGAAATGTGTTTAAAAGTGAAACATAAGTTTGAAGGGGTGACCACACCCTGCACTATGCAGGATGCAGTCACAGGGAGAATCCTACTCCAGGCCATCACCGCTACCGTCGGTGCCAGAGTCGGTACTGCTTCCACCGCCAGGGTTTGGTGTATCACCACCATCACCCGATGGCTTGTTGTCACTCTTGTCGTCCTTGGTAGGCTTCTTCTTCGCAGCCTCCAGGTCAACGGTAGTCTCGTTCGCCTTTTCAGCCTTGAGCAAGGCAGCTTGACCAGCACGGCTTGCCACGAGCTTGAACTCAGCTTTATCAACAAGGTTCTCAAAGTCCACACCAGGGTTAAACTTGATGTTCACCGACTTGATGTTCTCCTCGGTAAACTTCTCCAGCGACTCCGCACCCTCACAGTTGATGGAGATGCTAAAGACACCAAACTCACCGAGTTTAATCTTGTTGCCGTTGAGCAGTTGTTCTACAATGCAGTCGCACATGTCCGACAGGATGGCTTTCACCATACCTCGGCTGTAGCCAGCGTTATGTGATGCAATGTGCTTGCAAAACTTGTTCAAGTCCCAGATTTCACGAACTTGGTTCTTGGCATAAGCCTTTTGAGGCTCCTCTGGTTTGATAGGATTACCCATCATGTAAATAGAATACTCAATCATAATCGATTCCTTTCTTTTAAATTGTTAATACTAAAATTGTCAGCTACTCCAAACTTCGAATGTCGAGCACCCCGGGTATTGAATTCTTCACTCATCACTCTTCGTTCTTCGTTTAAGCTGTTGCAAAGATACAACATCCGTGGACCGAAAACAATTCCGTTGAAAGGCATTGAAAAACGTTGAATATCTATTGAAAAATATCAAGAGAATCAAGAGTTTATCATAGCCAGCAAGTCATTTTTTACTTTTTTACCCTTTTACTTTTTTACCTTTATATGATGTCAGATGTAACTTTCAATATATACGGAGGCAATAACCAAATCCTCCCCAACGCTACAAAGGCAGAGCAAAACTTCTATGGCGACCAGTTCGCAGAGAAGATGCTTGCCAAGGATGGCGAAGCACCTCCCCCTCCCACCGAGGAAGAACAGGCTTTATCTATATATATAAATAAGGTGGAATCCTTGCGAGGCTACATCACCCTCCTTCGCTCCTGCAAGACAGCGAGAGACCTGGGCGAGGTGGTGGCAACCATGCGACAGCAAGAGCCATCCCTCACCGATGATCTGATAGTGAAGCAGAGTTTCATTTGGCTTCTCCTGCCCTTCGTTCCGAAATGGGAGAAAGGACAGACCATCGACAACCTCCGGGTGGCAATCAATAATGCCTGGACAGCCCGCAAAAAGACTATCCGTCAAGCAGGTCGCTAAAACACCCCCAAAAAAGTATCTTAAGATACATGGGCAAGTATCCTAAGATACTTCGCCAAGTATCCTAAGATACTTTGGAAAGTATCCTAACCCTCTTTCTAACATTAAAATTTTAAAATGGCAGATACATCATTTGATATCAACAACGGAGCCAATCAAATTGCTCCCAATGCAATGACTCAGAACCAATATTTCTATGGTGAGGAATTCGCTCGCAAAATATTGGGAAGCAAGGATAAACCACTTATTCTGGTAGTGCTCGGTGCTGGAGTGGATGCCACAATAGGCTTGCCGACATCAGCCGACCTTATACCTCGCATTGTCGATTTCTTGGAAACCGATGAAGGCAAAACGCTTGATGCCATTTTGCGCAAGGCAATAGGCAGAGTACATTTCCACTTCGACAAGTTTGTGAGTACAGCCATCGACCGTTTGGCAAAAGACTTGGATAAGGAGATTGTTTCCATTTGCCATAATATCAACGACGAGCTTGCCAACAATGCAAGCCTTGATGAGTCACAACGTAAGTTGGGTATGCTTATCGTTCGCCTTTTCAAAAAGGTATTGGACTTCAAGAAAGGAGCTGAGATAGATGCTGAGACGATGAACTTGATAGAAGAGGTGTTTGATACGGTTGTAAAAGATGACAGCATCATAGATTTAAGCCATCTCAACTATACCGACACATTCAAGAACATCATCGTGGAGATACTTCAGAAAAGCATCCATGAGTCGAACAATCCCATCTTGCGCCATATCTATAAGAATATGCTCGATATAGAGCAACTGCTAGCAGGGTATTTCTATGGATTTTATACGGGGCAAAACAGTTATATCCGCGATTATCTATACATATCCTGGATTCTGTGGGCATACTTGGTAAGCGAGGAGCAGCAAAAGGCACAAGAGAATGTGGCTGTAGAGAACAAAGACAACCACACTATTTACGACCAATTGGACGGAAAAGACTGCCAAGTCATCACGTTCAACTATACATCGTATGCTTCCCAAACTTCTCCGACTGCTCTCTATTTCCATGGCTCACTCAAAGAGTATGTAGATGTAGAGAACAAGAACGATTTTCTGCATGATGATTTAACGACCATTGATTTAGAAGATTTCTTCAAGAATCAACTTGCAGCCGAGATAAGTTTTGATCCAGCCCACAAGTCTATACCCATCCCATCATTCTTGCCACCATTAAAGTTGCGCCCTGTTATATCCAAGCATTACATTGATACATGGTATCATGCTTCTCAGATGGTGCTGCGTGCAAGTAAGATCATCATTCTTGGCTATTCATTCTCTTCTGCCGACAACTATTTCTGTGATATGTTGCGAGAGAACCACGATGCACAAATCATCATTATCGACAAGAACATGGAAACTGCAAGTCGCAATGTGTGTCGTTGCCTCCAGTTGGATGCCAATCGCTACACCAAGCAAATAAAGGATGGGCATGAGATACGCAAATACAACAATCGAGTGACGATTATTGGAGCAGACTTGGCGGATGTTAATTTGGATGATGTGGAACTTTAGAATAACCTCCTCATTCGAGCAGCGACAAGTGCAGAGTGATACTGCAATGAGGAAAAATAAAACAGCAATATACCAATGAATAAAGAAGATAGAAATTCCTTTAGAAAGGAAATAATCGGTAAGTTAGAAGAACAATGGGCTAAGAGTAATAGCCCAGAAGACGACCTCTTCTATTGAGTTGCTAGATGACATCGACTTCTATTACAATAAGGTGAAGTGTCGCAAGATAGAGCAGATGCTTCCGACCTTAAATAAATTAGTAGTTGCAGAACAACAGTCTTGGATGGGTTCAATGTAGATTCCTTTCTTCTACACAAGATTTTTTGAAAATCTCTTGGTTGTTCCGAAATAAAGTTGTATCTTTGCTTTCTATAAAAATAAAGTAGAATAATAGCATATGTCTAAAGATAATAACAACTTAACAATATTGTCAGGGCAATCAGTACTCTTGCCTTCTCAAAATGAAATTCAAAGGAGAATATATTCTATTCGTGGCGTGCAGGTGATGCTTGATCGTGACCTCGCCCAGCTCTACCAAGTTGAGACAAAAGTTCTTAATCAGGCAGTAAAGCGTAACATGAAGCGCTTTCCTGATTATTATATGTTTCGTTTGACAGAAGAGGAATGGAATAATTGGAAGTCACAATTTGTGACCTCCAATTATATGAGTGAAGATGAAATTCAGGCTATAAAGATGGGAGTCAGACGTCCTCCTTTTGCTTTTACTGAACAAGGTGTAAGCCAATTGTCATCCGTATTGAAAAGTGACCGTGCTATTGAGACAAGCATTCGCATAATCGATGTTTTTGTTGCCATGCGCAAATTTATCTTCTCTAATGCAGGATTATTTCAGAGAATAGAGTCGCTTGAAGCATTTCGTATAGAAACTAAACGAGGCTTGAAAAATATAGATGCTCGTTTTGATCAGATTATGAGTCGTCTAGATGATGGTTCGCTTAAGCAAAAATTGGGAATTTTCTTTGATGGACAAATGTTTGATGCCTTTGTCTTGGTAGAGGAGCTAATCCAAAAGGCTAAACGTAGGATCGTTCTAATTGATGACTATATAACAGCTTCTCTCTTGGATCGTTTTCATAAGCGTAATACAGGCGTAACTTTAGATTGTTATGTGAAAAGTCGATTTGCAACACCTGCTTTATGTGATGCTATAGCAAATTATAACACCCAGTATCCTTTAGAGCCGACAAGACTTCATACCTTTGAGCGTTCACATGATCGTTGGCTTATTATAGACGATATCGTTTATCATTTTGGTGCATCTCTAAAAGATTTAGGCAAGCGTTGGTTTTCTGTCGATATTGTAACAGAACATACAGCAGATGATTTTATTTCGCGCCTGTAAAAGGCAGAATGTTTAAAAAACATCCCCATTCGAGTGGCGACAAGCGCAGAGCGATACTGCGGTGGGGAACAAAAATATAAAATCATGAAATCTTATTTCTCAACAAAGCCAGGAGCAACCTTCTTTTTAGGTAGTTCCCGCACCATTTTGGGGACAAGAAACATTATAAAATCATAAACTATGCCTTCAGAAAAGATGAAATACATTCTTCGTAGGGTTGAGCAATCAGCCTTACGAACCGATATAGAGTTATCTCCTTTGAAAAGAGAGATAGAGTCAATCTTCGATCCTCGTAATATAGACATGGATTGTAATATGATATCCAATCTCCTCTTGCCATACGAGAAAATGATTAAGGAAGATATGTCGAAAGGCAATTATCGCAAAGCCTTCGAGACATTCTTGGAAATCTTAGAATCCCTTTCTTATCACTTCGTGAAAGATGAGCACTTCTGTTATTTCGATGACATGTATTGTCCCGACTATACCTGCTCCGATATCTTGAAGTCCATCATTTCAGAAATCAAATCTGGCAAGGTTGCAATCGAAGATGTAGCTTACCTCGATGCCGGTATGTCAAAGATAGCCCAGTTGGAATCCTACGAAGATTACGGCAGTCCCTTCTGCGTGATGGATTGGGAAAGATATAAAGAATAAAATTGATAATATGATGTTACGCCTAGTCTTTGTTTCAGTATTTCTGCTCGGAGCTGTGATAGGATGGCTTGTGGTTTACTTTGTACGTAAATACAAAGAGTATAACCCAAAAGTATTAAGAGATTCCATGGTTTTATTACTGGGAGGAGGATGCATGGATTTTCTTTTGTCCCTGATTGATAAGCAAGTTGCACTATATGCTTTTGCTGCATACTTAATAGGCTTATTTACAGCCTTCTTCCTCCATTGGATTTATCAATTAATAGTTGTAAAGATAACGGCTCCCAAATTTATGGATCCTCGCAGCAAATATGAATTGTTTTCGGGCTGTAACCTTTCTGATACAGAAAAGGATGCAAGGTCTATGGTTTGTTATCAACTAGAAATAGTGAATCAAGGATTTCAGCAACTCTGTGAGAAACTTATAAAAGAGGATGAGTTCATAACCCTGGTGAAAAAATCAGGCTTAACACGTCAGGCCTTTAAAGATTTGACAAGTCATCCACTGGGAGATATGTTTTTGTCTCCAGCTCTTACCGCATATATAAGGGCAAAGAATGTATTTGATGCTATTGAGGGTGATGTGCTGACCGAAAAATCACCGGTTAGTAAAAACTTATAGCTATAAGAGACATTTTTAGTGAAGCGAGATTGAAATTTTAAAATCTTATTCCTTTAAATACACTGTATGTCTAGTATATACAGAGAATTGATGTGGTATTGTCATTAGGGAATGGATGTTTATGTAAAAATAATCAATGTTGACGATGGAAAATGAGGAACAAATAAGAGAGAAATTGCAGCAGTTGTTGGATTCACATTCCAATGATTACAATCAGATTTTATTGTTATCTAATAAACTGGCAGAATTTGATAAGGAGCACGTACGCTTTTCTATTGATGGAGGACTTATCGATAGATTGGGAAATGAACTTGTTGCTCGTCAAGAAACTGCAGTTTCTGAGTTAGTTAAAAATTGCTATGATGCAGATGCAACCCATGTTACTTTGACATTCCGAAACACAGATAGTATAGGAGGAGAATTATTAATAGAAGATAATGGTACTGGTATGACGGAACAACAACTTCGGGATGGATTCATGAGAATATCATCATCTGAAAAAATAAAGAATCCTGTATCTGTATTATATCATAGGAAAAGGGCTGGTAAAAAAGGAATAGGTCGTTTTTCTGTACAGCGGTTAGGAAGAAAACTCGTCATTCAGACTTTTACTGCAAATGCTAATCCTGGTTTCGAACTTTTTATAGATTGGAATTCTTATGCAGAAAATAGTGAACTCGGTTTTGTTACAAATACTATCAAGCAGATTCCCAAAAGTGACTTTGTAGGTACGAGGTTGCTGATAAAAGATTTACGAGACAGATGGCCAGAGGCATCTATTTCTAGAATATATCAATATGTCAATGATGTTATTCAACCCCATGATATCCTTCGAACCACAAAGGAAAATTCTTCTGTAGATGCAGGAATGAAAGTCTCGTTTTATTTGAATAATAAGAATATCCATAAAGAAATCCATGATTTGAAATTGTTGTATAATCAGATGGCTTTAGCAACAATCGAAGGTGGTGTCGATTCGGAATGCCATGGTTATTATCATGTATATAGTGATAAAGTGAAATTGGATTTTATGGATAATGTAGGTTATGATACAGAAGACAAACATTCTGAATTTAGAAATATAAAGAACGTGAAGTTTAAGGCTTATTATTTCATTTATCAGAAAGATTTAATTCCTCATGGACAAATGACGTCTATAAAGAAATATTCTATAAATAATAGTGGAATAAAATTGTATCGAAACGGTTTCCGTGTTTTACCTTATGGAGAAAGGGGTGATGATTGGTTGTCTTTAGATTTATCTACTAGGCGTCGTTCGATATTGCCAACTCATACAAATCAGAATTTCTTTGGTTTTGTGGAAATAAGTGATGACAGTGGAAAATTTGAGGAAACATCGAGCCGAGAAGGGTTGTTGAATAATGATGCATTTGTAGAGTTGCAGAATTTCATCTATCGTGCATTGGTTAATGCTGTTGTCAAAATAGCTGAGGTGCGTAACGTAAAAATAGTATCCGGACAAAAAAGAAAAGATAATGGAACCTGGGAAGACATTAATGTGAGGATAAAAAATATAGTTTTTACATTGTCTGAGTTAGATAAAGAACTTGCTATGGGTGGTAATACTGTGGAGGCTCAACGCAAGCGTCAAAAGGCAATAGCCAATCTTAAGAAAGAGGTTGATGAAGTTGACAAGTTACAGAAAAAAGCGCAGAAGAAACAAATAAAGGATACTGCGATGTTGCGTGTTCTTGGAAGTGTTGGATTAACTGTTGGACAGTTTATTCATGAAGTCAAAAATCATTTTATAAGTATTAATAAAGAGGTTGATTTGTTGAACAATGTGACTGTCATCCAAGATGTACACCAGCATGCTGCTATTTTATCTTCTAATTTTAGAGATCTTAATACTTATGTTTCATATTTTGACAAGGTAATATCCGACAATGTGGTTCGGGAATTGCGTCCCTTGGATTTACGTTCAGAGATAGGGAGATTTGTAAATTCTATGGAAGAAGATTTGAAACGAGTTGGGATTGAATTAGTCGAACCTATAATACATGGTTACTTTTTATATACGATTCCTATGCATCCCTCTGAGTTGTCGTCAGTGTTGTTCAATTTCTATACAAACTCGCGAAAAGCAATTAAGCGAGCAAACTCAAATGGTAAAATCATGATAGAATGTGGCACATCTGGAGACATCGTTTATCTAGAGTTCTCTGACAATGGTGATGGCGTTTCAAAAGAAATAGAAGATAGAATCTTTGACGAGTTCTTTACTACTACGTCTGCCAGTAGTTTAGATAGTATCGATTCAACAAATGAGGTAACAGGTACAGGTTTAGGCCTATCTATTGTACGTGACATTGTAAAAAGTTACAGAGGAACGGTAAGAGTTGTATCCCCAAAGAGTAATTACTCTACTTGTATTCGTGTAGAATTTCCAAAGGCAACAAAAAAACATTTACAAGATTACATTTATGAATAGAAAATACAAACTGTTATATATAGAGGATCAGGATCCTCAAACATGTGTGAATTTATTGAAAGAAGACGATATGTTTGAAGTAGAAACTGTTGATGCAGCTGAAACGGATGATACATTAGATACTATAAAAGATCACTCTTTTGATATATTTCTGATGGATTTTGAACTGACTTCCCATACAGGGCGTGTAGATGCTCCAACATATGCTTCTACTTTACGAACAAAATTCAAAGAACATAAAGATTGTCCGATTGTCTTGATTTCCAGTGATCGAAATATAGGAAGGTTTAAGCAGGATTTCTCAAATAATGATTTGTTTGACATTGTTGTTACAAAGGAAGAATTTGCATATCGTTATAAAACATATAAATTACGTATGTATGATTTGGTTGAAGCTTATTCTAAGATAAAAAAGTCTAGTTTCGATATTTCAAGTATACTTGGGGTTAAGGATGAAAACGTATTGGATTTCAGATTTGTGCATTATTTGAAAATGTATGGGGAAAATCACGATGTATATGGAATTTGTCGATTTGTTCAAAAAACTTATTTACAATCAATCGGTCCTTTGATAGGTGAGGATGTTGTAGCAGCACGATTGGGCATAGATAAGGAATGCGCTGATTTTCAGAAGTTGCTGAAACTTTTAGAATCCTATAGATATAGAGGTATTTTGTCAACTTCTTATATACGTTGGTGGGCTGAGGAAATTCAGGAGTGGTGGAATTGTGAGTTTGATGGAGAGTTTCTTAGGTTAATGCCTGCTCAGCAACGAGTACAGGCACTAAACTCGAAGTTTAATTTACATTTGTGTTCTGTAAATCCTTTGGATTTTAACCGAAGTTCTTGTTATTGGAGCATTTGTAATGAATTAAAGCGACCAATAGATCCAAATGAAGGATATGTGATATTGAATGACAAAATTTATCCTTGGCAGGAGCACGAATATTATTCACTAAAGTCGATAACTTCTAATTCGCAATTATTGACTAAATTATCTGTTGCTGATCGAAAAAAAATAATAGAATATGGGCAAAATATTAAAGAAGAGCAATAATAATATAGAACCAAGAGTTTGGGATTCTTTGCATGACCTAGAACTCATGTTGAATTCATTTGAAAAATATGATTTTGGAATCGTTTTAGGAAAAAATCAGTTGCAGAATCTTTACAATGAGAAGTGCCGTGAAGTTATTGATGGTGAGGAAAAGTATGTGAAAAAGGTAAAGTTGTCCAATTTGTTCTTTTCTTTTAAGGCAGAACAGCTATCTACGATTCCCCATAATGTAAGTATGGTTTATGTCTTACTATCCTTGAATTATGAATACTCTAATCCATATTTGGCCAATATAGACTTGTTTTCTGAATATCAGCTAGATATAGAAGTGAAATGTGATGAAGGAAAAAGTTTCGCTTGGCATTTAGACAGAGCAACTGGTACTGATGGAAAGTACATTCATCCTTTGTACCACTTTCATGGAGGTGGTAAGAAAGTTGAAGGTAAAGATAGTGGTGAATTGTTAATTTTGCGTTCACCACGCCTTCCTCATCCTCCGATGGACCTGTTTCTTGCCATTCATTTTATCTTGGAAAATTTCTTGAATACAAAAACTTATGCCGAGCAAGTAAAAATATTCGAAGATCCTCTGTATAAAGAAATAATAATGAGAGCTCAAAACAGATTGTTGGATCCATATTATGGAGCAATAGTGGATAAGAATAAGGTTAAAGGAAATTATGCTCCTCACAACTTATGTCCTTTGTATATTTAGGTTATGAAATTTGCTGTTTCTAATTTCTTGAAGAAGTATTCTTCAGATATAAGATTAGTCAATAGATTGTTGGTTACATCCTTTGTCTCCTTGAATAAAATACGTGTGGAGAGAAATAAAGAAATAATCAATTTGTTAATTCAAAAAACAGACAAGGATTTCTTAGCATCAGAACAATTCTCTTTGATATTGCTGACATATAATGGTGGATTTAGTTTTGAAGATCTCATTAATTGTTTTGAATGTGTTTTGTCTCCCAAGAGCAAGATAGTAAATGGTGCGGTTTATACCCCATTGTATATTCGAAAATATATAGTAAAAACTGTTCTTAAAGATGTACAAAAAGAAAAACTTCCTCATTTGCTTTATGCTGATTTGGCATGTGGGTGTGGTAGCTTTTTCTTATCGTTACTTGATTATATATGTTCAAAGATAGATGTTGCATGCTCTAATCTTTTTCCACGTTTATATGGCGTAGATATAGAGGAATTTAGTATAGAGCGAACTAAAATCTTACTTTCCTTGTATGCTTTGCTTAAAAATGAAGATGAAGAAACTTTTGAGTTTAATCTGCATGTTGGTAATAGTCTTTCTCAATTTTGGATATCAGATGATGTTTATGTGAGAAATGGTGGCTTTGATATAGTAGTTGGTAATCCGCCGTATGTAAGTTCTTCGAAAATAGATGCCTTTTCAAAAGAATATTTATGTAAGTGGTCTGTTTCTAGGTCAGGTAAGGCTGATTTATATATTCCTTTTTTTCAAATAGCATTGGAAAGTCTGGCCCCACGTGGCATAATGGGGTACATCACAGTCAATAACTTCTATCGTAGTGTTAATGGTAGAGAATTGCGTAAATATCTGTCTACAAGGCATTATAAAATGAAAATTCTTGATTTTGGTGCAGAGCAAGTTTTCAAGGGAAGATCGACATATACATGCATTTGTTTTATCCAAAATACTACTGGGGATATTTCTTATACGAAGTGCCAATCTAATGAAATCATGAACGTCCCTAATGAAAATTTTCTGCTTATTACTTATGATTCTTTAGATGATAAGAGAGGGTGGATGTTAAGTGCTGAAGTTAATGTTTTGGAAAATATTTCCAAAATCGAGAATACCGGTATTCCTTTGGGGCATCTTGTTGACATCAAGAATGGTTTTGCAACATTGAAAAATGATATTTTTGTCTTTAGACCTAATTGTGAAGATGATAATTTCTTTTATTTTACAAAAGATTCTAAAGAATATTGTATAGAAAAAGGGATTTGTCGTGCAACAGTAAAACCCAATACTTTAAGCGAAGATATTCCTTTAAAGGAGCAGATGGAATGGTTAATTTTCCCTTATACATATGAGGGTAAAAATGTTGTTGTAATGAAACAGAACGTTATTCAGCAAAAGTATCCTAAAGCATATGATTATTTATGTGATTATAAAGAACAATTATCTCTAAGGGATAAAGGAACTAGGCAATATCAAGAATGGTATGCTTATGGTAGAACTCAAGCTTTAAATATAAAAGGATACAAATTATTGTTCCCATATTTGGCTCCAAGATCTAAATTCATTTTGTCCAAGGATATGGATTTGATGTTTTATAATGGTTACGCTTTAGTGTCAGATGATCTAGAACAATTAATGTTGTTGCAAAAGATATTATGTTCCGAGATCTTTTGGTATTATATAAAAAATAGTAGTAAACCTTATGGTGGCGATTATATGTCCCTTGCAAAAAACTATGTAACTAATTTTGGAGTTGTTAATCTGTCTGTTTACCAAAAAAAGAAACTTATGGCACTTACTAGTCAGGAAGATATTAATAACTATCTCATTAAATTATACAAGTTGTGTCTATGAGATATTACTATGGTATGAATTTAAAAGTCTTTTGATATTTAAAATATAGGCTTACGGAATTGATTGTAATAAATATAGTACTTGCTATTCTTGCAGCTATATTCGGAGGCTTTTTTGGTGCGTGGTTTCAAAATTTGTTCTTGCAGCATAAGACAAATAAGGTGCGCAAAATTGCCATAAGAGGATTGTGTGTATTTAAGAAGTATGCCAAAGATGGACAGACTTATGATACTGCAGCCGCTGACTTTAATAATGAGTTGAATGTCGTGGAAAAGCGTGCAGTATTAGTGGCTTTATGTAAATTAGGCATTCCTGTTGTTAAGCCAGTGGATAATGTTTTCGATATAGCTCACATACGCTTTGAACATGTAGTGATCTCCAAGGATTCATTATTCTTGATGTCAGAACAAATTAATAAAGGCAATTGTGATACGATGTTCTTCTCTGATGTAGATGAATATTTTTCGTCAAACAGCAGATTGTATGCTACTCGTGCAGTAGCAAAAAAATATGTAGATGTAGATTTATCAAAGAGTAGATTAAATAAGGATACTCAACAGATAATCCATCCAGACTTAGCTACCAATCTTTTCACTCCTGGTGAATTAAATATATTATACGTATTCCGTTATCATACAACTTTAGACACCTATTTTGATGGAGCCGGAAACGCTAACCATTCTAGAATGCAGCAACTTAAAAAGGAAATAGATTTAGGATTATGGGATACCTATCTGTTTTGGGATTGGGAGGCTTACCAAAGTGTAAGAAATCAAAACAATATGGCTGTTACCTTTGCTAATATGATGCAGAATAATTTCGCACAGCAATGTACAACACAGATTGATAATAAAGATAGAGTAGAGACAACTACCCAACAAACTCCAAGCAATCATTAATATACAGGTGATAGCAGATAAAGTAATGATTACAGAAAGGGCTTACAGTTAGCTGTAATCGTTATCCACAGGCGGTCCCATCCCGTACAATATGGCGAAGACCTTTGATGGTCCGCCAACCTTAGAGCGTAGCGGTTCCGAGCACCGAGTAGGGCGGTTTCCTTCTTCTCGCCTGAGGAGAGAAGACCGAGATGAGAGGTGGAGCCTTCCTTAACGGTAAGGAAGGACGGGTAGGTTTTCGAAAAAAAGTCTTTCCTTGCAGGAGAGACGGAGAGGTAGAAAAAAGCCTTTTTTAATGGGAAAAAGCGATGCCAATGAGTGCAATGAAAACTCGTTTTCAAATTGCCGAGTGCAACTCGCTTTATCAACAAAGAGGGACGGGGTGATTTTAGAAAAACGATACTGCAATGAGGAACCCAATATAACATTTTTCAAAATACTGATAGGTGTAACAACTTGTAATATAGTGGTGACGCTGTAATGTTGATATACGAAAAAACTCCCCATCTGTTTTCAGATGAGGAGCATTATCTAGAGATGGAAGTCGATTTCCTTCAGCCATTCCTTGACATCGAAGCAAGGACAGCTCTTGCGAACCCAGGGAAGGTCGCGATGACCTAGGATCTCGGCATCGGGATAGTCGAGGACGAGACTGTAGAGGAGGTCTTCCAGAGATGCTTTCTGGGCTGGAGTGCGAGTGTCGGCAGGCTTGCCTTTCTCGTCGAGACCACCCTCGTAGCAGATTCCGATGCTATGGGCGTTGTAGTGGCGGGCGTGAGCGCCCTCCTCGCTTTCTGGACGGCAGGGATAGACCACGCCATCCTTCGTAATGTAATAGTGGTAACCGATGGAGTGGAGACCACGGGCCTTGTGGCAGGCTTCTAAGGCTTCTACTGGGAAGTCCTGGTTAATACGTGTGGCACTGCAATGTACCACGATCAAATCGATTTTTCTTTGATTCTTCATTGGATTCTTTGGATTTTAAAGGGGTTAACTGAACACGAATTTCTCGAATGACACGAATTTTCCGTGCTTGAACAGATATTTAACTGAACACGAATTTCTCGAATAGCACGAATATGGCTTTTGAATAGATTGATTCGTTCGATTCGTGTAATTCGTGTTCAGACGCTATCACTTGCAGCTCTGCACACAGAAGGAGCTGAGGACGGCAGTGAGGATGGTGATGACGAAGTTGATGACTTTCTGGATTGTTTCCTTTTTCATTGTTGTTAGTGATTAGTGTAATTAGTGATTAATGTTTTGTGATTAGTGTGGGAAGACAAGAAGGAAGCGGGCAGGATGAGCAAGTATCCGTTCAGGGCGATGATTTGACAATGTTGAATGGTGAGTGATGAACTCATTCCTGATGGGCCCTCGGATTACTCCGGACTGCATCCTGCCGATGCGCTTTCTCTTGTTTCAGATGCGAGGCGGGTAGGGCTACTCTAAGCCGTCGCCTCCTCCTTCTCCAGTGGTTCCGCTACCGCCCTGGTCGGTGTTGTCACCACCAGGGGTATCCTTTCCGGTATCCTTCCCGGTATCCGGGGTGGTATCCGGGTTGGTATCCGGGTTGGTATCCGGGGTGGTGCCATCACCTAACAGAGCAGAGGCCTTCTTCAGCGTAGCTTCGAGGTTGATGGTCTTGGCGCTGAACTCACCGGTGCCACGAGCACGGAGACGGAAACCGTCGATGTTCTTGGCGATGGTGAACTCCTTCTCTGAGGCGGCTCCCTCCTTGTTGCGGATGCCGATGGAGAAGATGGCGAGGTCGTCAATCTTCACAGCGAAACCCTGCAAGGTGAGTTCCTTGATGCACGATACCATATCGGTAATCATGCCCTTGATGGCTCCCTTTGAGAAAGGAGTGTTGTGGCTAGCCATGTGTTCGGCCAGGCCGTCGATGTCTACCGTCTGAGTGATGACTGGATAGGCGTAATACTTGCCGTATGCCTCTGGCATCTTGGCGTTCTGATTTAGTTTTAGTACGTAAAGCAACATAGTTTTTAAGTGTTAATGGTTAATGTTCTTCTTTCTGAATCACATTGCAAAGATACAACATTTCATTTTCCCAACTCACCGATGCTCATTGTTGCTCACCGATACTCACCGATTATCACTGATAAATATCAGGGTTCTCCCAAATGGAAGAAAATATAAGATACTTGCAGAGGATTGAACTCCTTGCAGCTCTTGTTGTATCCACTCTTCTGCAACTGCTCGTAGAGCTGGGTGCATCTTACTATCCATCTCATCAGATGGGCTCTTGCCACGTCCGGGTCGGAATCCGGAAAATAGAGCAGGGCTAACTCCTGCTTGGTGTAACTTCGTAAATCCATTGACGGTAATTATAATGTTGAATGTTAAATGTTGAACACGAATCTCTCGAATCTCACGAATCTTTCATTCTGAAACAACTTATTCGTTTAATTCGTGCAATTCGTGTTCAGTAAACCCAATAAGTAATTCGTGTTCCGAAAAAACAATAAGAAATTCATGTTCAGTAAAAACAGTACGTAATTCGCGTGCAGAGAAATATCTATTAGGGTTATGATTCATAACTATGATACTTAGCTATCGTAACCATGATACTTAGCGGTCGTAACTATCTTGTTTACGGCCGGGGGTAACTAGGGTGAGTAGGAAATCGATTTTTCTGGGAGGCTATATATATACTATATCTTTCCTATAGTAAACGTACCTTTACATAAGGAAAGTCTTAGAAAGTACCCTCCCCTTACTTACCCTACCCAC
>OGJB01000097.1_pt1 | contig 15979 bp, 15 predicted proteins | sample 1571991 | NCBI WGS metagenome assembly OGJB01 (sample SAMEA2582105, study PRJEB24529) | metagenome | biome: Human gut stool | place: China | collected 2011
CCAGCCAGCACGTAAATCCAGAGCATGAGCATCAGGTTGTTGGCGCCGGCACCCTTGCTGTATGTATCCACTCGTTTCCTGACAGGCATTCCGCCGGAAATAGCCACGGCATAAATGCTCGAAATCATGAACGCAACTGTGAGCGAGAGGCTAGTGTCCTGATGGCTGCTGTCTACCGAATATACGGTAAAAGCCACGATGAGGACAATCAGCAAAAATAATGGCGACAACGCCAGCAAACCTTTTTTGTTACTCATACTTCTTTTTTCTTCTTAATTAAAGAGTTACTCCATTCTTGAAGATGGAGATTTCACGATAGCCATTATACTCGTTGCGAGCCTCCTCGCCACTTGCTATGGCTATAATCTTATCAATAAACTTGCTTACCAAGTCTTTCATTTCTACACCTTCTACCAGAGCGCCGGCGTTGAAGTCAATCCAGTTTGGCTTGTTCTTTGCCAGATTGCTGTTGGTAGAAATCTTCATCGTTGGCACGAAGGTTCCGAATGGGGTTCCGCGACCTGTGGTGAAGAGAACGAGCTGGCAACCTGCTGAAGCCAGAGCTGTGGCTGCTACAAGGTCGTTACCCGGAGCTGAAAGCAGGTTCAAACCGGTTGTCTCAAGACGGTCGCCATACTGGAGCACGCCGCTTACCGGAGCACGACCGCACTTCTGGGTACAACCCAAAGCCTTATCTTCGAGGGTAGAAATACCACCAGCCTTGTTACCTGGAGAAGGGTTCTCGCCAACTGGTTCACCATGGCTCAGGAAGTACTCCTTGAAGTCGTTAATCAGATGAACGGTCTTGTCGAAGAGTTCCTTATTTTCGCAACGGTTCATCAGAATGGTTTCTGCGCCAAACATTTCAGGCACCTCTGTCAGGATGCTTGTACCGCCCTGAGCTACGAGCCAGTCGCTAAATTCACCTACCAACGGGTTGGCTGTAATTCCGCTGAAGCCGTCAGAACCGCCACACTTCAAACCTACGCGCAGTTTGCTTACCGGAACTTCCTCGCGCTTGTCTTCCTTAGCCTGGGCATAGAGGTTGCGCAGAATCTTCATGCCTTCCTCTAGCTCATCGCCTTCAACCTTCTGTGTTACAAGAAGTTTGATGCGGTCGTGATCATAGTCACCGAGCATCTTCATGAAATCATCTGGCTGGTTGTTCTCGCAGCCGAGCGAGAGAACGAGCACGGCACCTGCGTTTGGATGCAGACAGATATCGCGAAGCACCTTGCGGGTATTCTCATGGTCGCCCGAGAGCTGTGAGCAACCGAAGTTGTGGTGCCATGCGTGGATGGCGTCGATGCCTTCGCAGCCTGTTTCTTTCTTGAGGAGTTCTACCAGTTTCTCAGCCACGCCGTTAACGCAGCCCACGGTAGGAACTACCCATACTTCGTTTCTTACGCCTACTTCGCCATTCTTGCGAACGTAGCCCTTGAAGGTGCGGTTTTCCTTAGCGATGTTCAGCTGCTCGTTAACCGGGTTGTAGGTATATTCGCGCGTACCGGCAAGATTGGTCTTGGGGTTGTTCTCGTTTACCCATTCGCCCGCCTTGAGACCGGTCTTTGCATGACCGATAGGGTAGCCATACTTCAGGATATCTGTACCCTCGGCAGCATCGTTGATGAGCACCTTGTGTCCTGCAGGAGTATCCTGCAATAAAGTGATGGTCTTGCCATCTACTTCAATCGTTTCACCCTTCTTCATAGGGCGCAAGCAAACCACTACCGAGTCGGCAGGGTTAATCTTGATAAAACTTGATTGTTCCATACGTAGTCTGTCTTTTATTTATTGTTTATAATTTATAATGTTTCTGTATGAATTGTCTTCCATGCGGAAACCCTGTTCTGCCCGATAGCCTTAGAGCTGGGTTCTGCGATAGAAATCTACGTTTTCCTTCATCAGCAGCTCGATAGGCATATAGTTTACCGGCGTAACTTTCTTCTTCAGCACGATGGCCTGGAAGAGCGTGTCTACGCAGGAGTAACCCTGCATGTAGGCGTGCTGGGCGATGAGGAAGGAGATGCTTCCTTCGCGCAGACAGCGGGCGTTTTTCTCTACCATATCATAGCCCATGATCTGAACGTCGCGGCGGTTGGTCTTCAGCAGGAAGTCGCCCACGATGTGCGCCTTCGAAGTCATGGTGATGCAATGGTGGATGTTCGGATGCACGGCAAAGAACTTCTCCAGCATTTTGACGAATTCAGCACGTGTGCCGCTCAACGGCAGGTCGAGCAAGGTAATCTTCACGTTAGGGAAGTGGTCGTGCATGTAATGGCGGAATCCTACCTCTCGGTTGTCCTGCTGCTTGCTGACCACTCTTCCGTCTTTGGTCTGCCTCATGAGCAGTATTTCATCTTCCTTTGCTGCAAGCATCATCAGCATCTTGGCTGCGAAGAAACCGGAACAGAACGAATCCTGGCCGAAGAAAGAGAGCGGACGCAGATCGGGCATGTAGGAGTCGAGCAGGATGAACGGGATGCCTTTGTGATGCAACGCCTCGGTAAACTCGCGGGTCACGTCGAGCGATGAAGGCACCACGATAACTCCTTCCGGACTGGCCTCAAGAATCTTGTTGCCTTCTTCGCGGAACGATTCCTCGGTGGAACGCTCATAGAAACGAATCTCTACATCGATATGGAAGTCACGTCGGATATCTTCACATTTTTTTGCGCCTTCCTCTATTTCCTCCCAGTAAGCCTCCGATTCATGTTTCGGAATCAGCAGGTAGAAGGTATAGGATTTGTTATAAGCCAGAGCGCTGGCGTACACATTAGGCTGATAATTCATTTCCTTGAGGGCTTTCTCGACCTTGTCGCGTGCAGGTTTCGACACGTTTGGACGGTCGTGCAGAACTCGGTCTACGGTTCCAACGGATACGCCAGCTCTCTCGGCAATATCCTTGATTCTGATTTTTTCGGCCATTGTTTTTTAGCATTACGGGTCTGGTTGCCTCGCGTGTACTTATTATATAAGGAGCCTCTTCTGGGGGCTACGATAGATAAAACGTCGCAGGTACTTCCTAGCTGTGCACAGACCACAATTAGTATTAAGCAATTCTGTTGTGTGCGACCACAAGTACGAATTTTGCCGCAAATATACAACATTTTTTTGAATTGTGCGAAGACACAGCAACTTTTTTGCACGAAAAACAAAAAAAAATGCGATTTTATTTCGTTATTCGAGAAATTATGGTTATTTTTGCCCTCGAAATTGAACGACAACTGATAATTGAACTTCATTTCTCTACTGAAAAGTGGAATTTAATTTGTTACTCATAACAAACAAAATAAAAACAAAAAAATTAAAACTATCAAACATGGCAAAAATTGTAACATTAGGCGAGATCATGCTTCGTTTATCACCAGAAGGCAATGATCGTTTCATTCAGAGTGAATCACTTCGCATCATCCCTGGTGGTGGTGAGGCTAACGTAGCTGTAAGCTTGGCTAACTATGGTCATGATGCTTACTTCGTATCTAAGCTCCCTAAGCACGAGATCGGTCAGATTGCTGTCAACGGTCTCCGTCGTTACGGCGTTAACACAGAATTCATCGCTCGTGGTGGCGACCGCGTAGGTCTCTACTATGCCGAGACTGGTGCTTCTATGCGCCCATCCAAGGTAATCTACGACCGTGCACACAGCGCAATTGCTGAGGCCGACCCATCTGATTTCGATTTCGACAAGATTATGGAGGGTGCCCAGTGGTTCCATTGGAGCGGTATTACTCCAGCTATTAGCGACAAGGCTGCTGAGCTTACCAAGTTGGCTTGTGAGGCTGCCAAGCGTCACGGCGTAACTGTTTCTGTTGACCTCAACTTCCGCAAGAAGCTCTGGACTTCTGAAAAGGCTATCTCTGTTATGCGTCCTCTGATGAAGTATGTTGATGTTTGCATCGGTAATGAGGAAGATGCTCAGCTCTGCCTGGGCTTCAAGCCAGATGCTGACGTAGAGGGCGGTAAGACTGATGCTGAGGGTTACTACGGAATCTTCAAGGGCATGATGAAGGAGTTCGGATTCAAGTATGTCGTTTCTACTCTCCGCGAATCTCTCTCTGCTACACATAACGGCTGGAAGGCCCTTATCTATGATGGTAAGGAGTTCTATCAGAGCAAGCACTACGACATCAACCCTATCATCGACCGCGTTGGTGGTGGCGACTCTTTCTCTGGTGGTCTGATCCACGGTCTTCTTACTAAGGAGACTCAGGGCGAGGCTCTTGAGTTTGCAGTAGCTGCTTCTGCTTTGAAGCATACTATCCCTGGCGACTTCAATCTGGTATCTGTTGACGAGGTAGAGAGCCTGGCTGGAGGTAACGCTAATGGTCGAGTTCAGAGATAATTATAGTTTAAAGTTTATAGTTGATAGTTGATAGTTTATAGGCAGTCTTGCTTACGGCGTAGCTCTTATAAACTATAAACTATTCATTATTAATTCATATAAGATAATGGCAAAGTTTAGCAAAATGCAGGTTATGGCAGCTATGAAAGAGACTGGTATGGTACCTGTTTTCTTCAATAAGGATGTTGAAATCTGCAAGAACGTCATCAAGGCTTGTTACGAGGGTGGCGTACGTGTTTTCGAGTTTACTAACCGTGGTGACTTCGCTCACGAGATTTTCGGAGAGCTGGTAAAGTGGGCCGACAAGGCTTGCCCTGAGATGATTCTGGGTGCAGGTACAGTTGTTGATGCCGGTACAGCTTCTCTGTATCTCCAGCTCGGCGCTAACTTCATCGTAGGTCCTAACTTCAACCCAGAGATTGCTCCAGTTTGCAACCGTCGTCTGGTTCCTTATTCACCAGGTTGCGGTTCTGTAACTGAAATCAATAATGCTCAGGCTGCCGGTTGCGACGTAACCAAGGTATTCCCAGCAGGTAACGTAGGCGGTCCTTCATTCGTCAAGAACGTAATGGCACCTTTGCGTTGGAGCAACATCATGGTAACAGGTGCCGTAGAGCCAACAGAGGAGAATCTTACTCCTTGGATCAAGGCTGGCGTTCTCTGCGTAGGTATGGGCTCTAAGCTCTTCCCTAAGGAGACAGTTGCTGCTGGCGACTGGGCTGCCATCACAGCCAAGTGTCAGGAGGCTCTCGGTTACATCGCGAAGGCTCGCGCTTAATTTAGACTATTTTTCATTAGAGATGCAGTTTTTCGCATCGTTTTGTTTCATGTCGCCATCATCAATTCTGGTGGTGGCGGCATTTTTTCTTTCAGCTTGTTCTCCTGCGAATAAGGCAAGGGTAGATGAGCTGAACGAGCAATCCTATGCTTATCATTATCGCAACCTCGATTCTACTAAAGTGTTGGCTGAGAGGGCTTTGAAGCTTTCAGAAGATTATTCCTCAGGCCGTGCCGAAGCCTATAACAACCTTGCCTTCGTCTGTATAGCCAAGATGGATTACAAGGGTGCCAAGGGATGGCTGAGGAAAGTTGAAGAGGAGAGCGATAATCAGATAGAACTCGCTATTGCCGATGTTCAGAACATGCGACTCTGCCAGAGAGAATCGCACAACAAAGATTTTTATGCTTATCGCGAAAAGGCGATGAGGCGTTTGCGCAGAATTCGCGAAGAGGTGAATTCCATGCCCCCGAGGGAAAGCAAACGCGTGATTTATGCGAAATCTGAATTCAGTATTGTTGCCGCCACTTATTTTTATTATGTGGGCTTAGACGAGCCGATGCTTCAGGAGCTTAACCGTCTGGACCCAGATGAGCTGGAACAGGATTCGGCACAATATCTCAACTATCTTTATAATATAGGTTCGGGCGGAGCTATCGTCAAGGAAACCGAAAACGAAATCAATCAGGCGGAATTCGACCGGCTGATCAGCTGCTACATGCTGGCTAGCGACTTATCCTTACTGGCAGGCTAACGCCCTTCAGTCTATTAGCGAGCACCTCAGAAAAGGAGAGGTGAGCGATTTCCTCATACGCAACAACCTGCCTGCCTTCCAGTATCTCAACATCGAGCAGATGCCAAACAATCTGCTGGCAGGCAACTTTGCCCAGCGTGCCCTCAACCTCTTTTCGAGCTACGGAGATGTTTATCAGACTGCCGGAGCCAATCGTACGTTGGCAGAATGTTTCTGGGATATCCATGATTATTCTTCGGCGCTCGACTGCCTGAATCATGCCCTTAACGACAACAAGGCGATAGAGCAGGCACCCGACCTCGTAGCGTCGATACGTGAAAGACTCTGCCTGGTTTATTCGGCTATAGATGATAAGCAGCAGAGCGATTACAACCGCAATATCTATCTGGATTTGCAGGACCGTTCGCGACAGGACCGCCAGCTGGAAGCACGTGCCGCGGCACTCGACGAGAATGCCCAGCAGCTCAACCTGATGATTGCTGCCGTGGTGGCGATGATTGTGCTCGTGGTGGTTCTGCTCTACGTTTTCGACCACATGAAGCGCAAGAAGATGAAGAACCAGACGATGGACGAGCTGCTTGCACCTTTGCGTGAATGGAGCGAAAGTAACACTAAGAAAATCAACGAATTAAAAGATAAGCAGGAGGAGGTTCACGATGAGCTGAACGTAACCCGACTGCATATCGAAGAAAACAAGAAACGCAATCTGGAACAAAGGGCTAAGATTTCGCTCGTAAACAGCATTACGCCTTTCATCGACCGCATGATTCACGAGGTAAACCGACTCTCCGAAGGGGGCGAAAGCGATGAGGTGCGGCAGGAACGTTACCAGTATATCGCCGAACTCACGGATAAGATTAACCAATATAACAACGTGCTTACAGAGTGGATTCAGATGCGCCAGGGCTCACTCAGCCTGCGTATCGAAAGTTTCCCGCTCCAGCAGCTTTTCGATATTGTAAGCAAGGGCAAGATGAGCTTCCAGATGCAGGGCGTGAAACTCGATGTAGAACCTACAGATGCCGTGGTCAAGGCCGACCGCATCCTTACGCTCTTCATGATCAATACCATAGCCGATAATGCCCGCAAGTTTACACCCGAAGGCGGAAAGGTAACCATTAGCGCCAAGGTTTCTGACTTCGTGGAAATCAGCATTTCAGATACCGGAAAGGGTATGGACGAGGAGCAGCTGGCGCATGTCTTCGACCGGACCTATACGGGCGGTCACGGCTTCGGACTGCTCAACTGCAAGGGCATCATAGAGAAATATAAGAAGGTGAGTTCGCTCTTTGCCGGCTGCCAGATTAAGGCTGAAAGCAAGTTGGGCGAGGGGAGCCGCTTCAGTTTCCGTCTGCCTAAGGGCATCGCCCGCCGAGCCCATCAGCTGCTGGGCATCATCATCATGCTCTTCGTGCTGCTGTCGGCTTCGGTCCAGCCTTGCGAGGCTAAGAAGGCCAACGATATCCGCCAGCGCCACAATCATCACAAGACGAACGTAGATGCCAATCTCCAGCGTGCCGACGATTTTGCAGATAGTGCCTACTTCAGCAATATCAACCGTACCTACCAGCGTACCCTTGCCTTTGCCGATTCTTCGCGCCATTATCTCAACGCGTTCTATCTGTCGAAATATCCCGACGGCAAGTATCTCATGGTGGCTCATCCGGAGGTGGGAATGGCGGCAGAACTCTCCTGGATACGCTCCGGACTGCCAACCAATTATCACGTCATCCTGGACCTGAGAAACGAGTGTGCCGTGGCTGCCCTGGCGTTGCACCAATGGTCGCTCTACCAGAGCAACAACAAGGTTTATACCCAGCTGTTCCGCGAGATAAGTGCCGATAATACGCTCGATAATTACGTGCACACGATGCAGCAGAGCGAGAACTCGAAGACCGTGGCCGTGGTGCTGCTCATCCTGTTGCTGCTGCAGTTGCCGCTGGCTTATTATCTGCTCTATTACCGCCACGTGCTGAGCTACCGGTTTGCCATGATTGAACAGACCAAGGCTAAGCGTACCGACGAGGCTGAGCAGGAATCCCTGAAACTGGAGCTGATGACCGATGAGCTGCATAGGGCTGAATATGAGAACGATAAGCTTCATATCTCCAATTCCGTGCTCGACAACTGTCTGTCTACGCTCAAGCACGAAACGATGTATTATCCGTCGCGCATCCGCCAGCTTATCGATTCGCAGCCCGATGATGTAGATTCGCTCAAGGAACTGGTAGATTATTATAAATCGCTCTATTCTCTGCTCAGCGCCCAGGCGATGGAGCAGGTAGAAGGCAACATCAAGGCAGATGATTTCCTGAACCGCTATCTTGTTTCTCTGATGCGCGGCAATTCCAAGGATTACCATACCGGAGTGGCTGAGATTCCGGGTTCTGCCTACGTGAGGTATTGGACTGACCAGCAGGATGTGGCCTATGATGCTGCGCTCCATGCCCAGCTCTTCACCCCTCTGACGGGCGATTTGCGCTATCTCCTGTGCCGTCAGATTGTGAGGGAACTGGGCGAGATTACCAATCTGCGCGGCTGCGGCATCAAGGCTTGCCGGGGCGATAAGGGTTGCCTCAGGATAGAGGCTGTGCTGCCGGCACGCATCAAATGGAAAAGTTTAAAATCATAAGAAAATAAAAATATCAGAAAATGGAAAATTTTAAAGTCATCATAGTAGAAGACGTGCCCCTGGAACTGAAGGGCACAGAGGGTATCTTCAAGAATGATATTCCCGAGGCTGAAATCATCGGTACTGCCGAGAGCGAAATAGCCTATTGGAAACTCATCAAGCAGCAGTTGCCCGATCTGGTTCTGCTCGACCTCGGACTGGGCGGTTCTACCACGGTAGGCGTAGAAATCTGCCGCCAGACCAAGGAGCAGTATCCTGACGTGAAGGTGCTCATCTTTACAGGAGAAATTCTGAACGAAAAACTCTGGGTAGATGTGCTCGATGCGGGCTGCGACGGCATCATTCTGAAGAGTGGCGAACTCCTTACGCGTGGTGATGTGGCGAGCTGCATGGGAGGTAAGAAACTGGTGTTCAACCAGCCTATCCTTCAGAAGATAGTAGACCGTTTCAAGCGGAGCGTAAACAGCCAGCTGATGCGTCAGGAGGCTCTGGGGAATTATGAGATTGATGAGTATGACGAGCGTTTCCTGCGCCATCTTGCGCTGGGTTACACCAAGGAGCAGATTACCAACCTGCGCGGAATGCCTTTCGGCGTAAAGAGTCTGGAGAAGCGACAGGCAGAACTGGTTCAGAAACTCTTCCCTGACGGCAACCACGGCATGGGCATCAACGCCACCCGCCTGGTGGTAAAAGCCTGCGAGCTCCGCATCCTCGATATCGACCATCTGCAGGCAGATGAAGAATAACTCGTTTCAATAAGCGCTTTTTAAAGAATGTATAAGAAAGTATTGGCCTATCTGGCATTATTGTTGGGAATAGCCGAAGTAGTGGTGATTCTGGTTTCGTGGCTGCTTACAGCTGCGATGCCCGAGTCGTTCACCCATTCGCTTACCAGCCCCGAGGGCATCCGCTGGTTTATGGGCCATTTTGTAGACCATCTCACCTCTGTATGGCTCGTATGGCTGGTGCTCATCAGCATCACCATCGGGGTGGTAAAGCAGAGTAGGGTGCTCCATTTCGACCATACCCAGTATCGCCAGCGCACGGCCTTGCGCCTGATGCTCATCGAGTTGTGCATCTCTGCAGGTATCATGCTGGCGCTCACACTCTTGCCCCATGCCATTCTGCTGAATGCCGTAGGAACCCTCTTCCCGGGTCCGTTCACGCATAGTCTCATTCCGTACATCTGTTTCTCGGTCATGGTGATGAGCATGAGTTACGGCATCATGAGCGAGAGCATCAAGGGCATCAGTCAGGTTTATGATGCGATGAATCAAGGCATCCGTCTCCTGTCGCCCTGCTTTCTTTTCTACATTCTCGTGATGCAGCTCTATACATCCATCCTCTATGTAATGGAGTAAGATAAAAGCCCCCGATGCTCGTTTCCTTGCATCAGGGGCTCTTTTCTTTCTGTGGTAAAATCAGGTCTTCCTGTTCGGTTTTCGGGGAGTTCGCTTACTCCAAACCGTCGCCCTCATTACCGCCGGTGGTTCCGCCGCCTTCGGTATTTCCGCCGCCCGGGGTGTTATCCGAACCGCCGCCACCTGGGTTATTGTCTGGGTCTTCCACATCGCCCTTATCGTCGGAAGTAACGTTTTTCACCACCTTGCCGTTGCGGTCGTAACAGGTAATCTGGATGGAGGTTTCCTGCAGCTCGCGCTTGATGTCAACGCTTGGGGTGAAGATAACACGGCGGTTGGTAATCAGACTGGTAGCCACTTCGCCTACGGTAGGCACACTCTTGGCTCTTACGCCGAATCGCATGGTTCCCAATCCCGGAACGGCTACGGAATGGCCTTCGGTACACCACGCCTTGATAACCTCGCCTGCTGCATCCCAGCAAACCTGCATCACGCCTACGCTAACGCCGCTTCTGATAGCAGCCTCCTTGATTACCTTGCTCTCTGAGAGCTTGTTGTAAAGTTCGGTACCGAGGATGAATCTGTACTGACCCTTCATTTCGCCTACTTGGATAAGGGTCTCCTTTGCTTTCAAATTAATTGCCATAATCTTTTGAATTTTAAATTGTTATAAACTATCAACTGTTAACTCTAAAACTACCTGATGGTGATGGTTGGCACGTAGTAGGTAGAATCTACTTTGGTGGAGATGTTGTTCTCCTGATGTTGCCGCTGGTTCTTTCCGATTACGAGTCCTGCCGTGCAGGAGCTGGATAGGAAGGTGACGATGGCTGAGCAAATCGCCACGATGAGATACCGGATGAATGCCTTCATGTTCTGGTTCATGATTTTTTTCTGCCCCCTGTTAAGTTTCGTTTTTTCCTCTTTCCTCAGATTTCTCTTAGAAGAAGTACTTTGCGAAACGACTCGTTTCGAGGCTTGGAGTCTTGTTTTCATTACTTTTTTATTTTCCCAATTAGGGAGATATTTTTCTCCAACTGGGCAAGTGATTTTGCGCGCTTTCTGAATCACGATGCAAAGATACGAAATCCCGATTTATCAGGTGTGCGATAGCGTGCGATACCATGCGATAGCGGAACATTTTCTGAAAAACTATCAACTATTAACTATAAACTATCAACTAAGCTCCCGGTTCCCCGAGGTTATCGAAAATAGCCTTCACCTGCTTGGGCGTGAACGATTTGCAAGTCTTTTCATATCCCATCTGCTGCAATTCATCCCAGAGCGGTTGGCAACGCCGAATCCAACTCATGAGATGATTCACGGCCGTGCGTGGCATACTCTCGGGAAAGTACATCAGTCCCAGTTCCTTCTTCGTATACGAACGGTTTATAAAATCTTCCATAATCTCAATTTTTAAATCATTTGTTCTTCGGCTCCTTGCTCCCGGAAGTTGCAGCAGCCCCTAAAAGATAGTATTCGCTGAAATCCTTGCAGCCCGGTGGCAACTGGTGGTGAACCAGCTGGGGGAGCATCTCCCTGAGTTGCATGAAGAGGCTTTCGCCCGGCACATCCTGATCAGGAAACATGTGGAATTCCACCTGATACAGTCTTCCGATATCCGTCAGCAGCTGCTTATCCTCGGGTTTGAGGAGCGTGGCAGAAGGGATGGCAATCGCCTTATGTCCGGCAGAAAGCATCGCCCAGCAGTCGCTACATCCCTCCGTAATAAACAGCCTCTCGCCCGGTTTCAGTCTCTTCACAACCGGTAGGTTATAGATGCTGCATCTTGCGCCGTAAGGGAACCGGAAGCGGGGAGCATCCTGCTCCTTTTCTTCGCCCGGATTTTTTTCTTCAGAAGAAACATTCCCCTCAGAAGAACCACCTCCCGATGAAGAAAGATTTCCAGCCGAAGAAGCTTTCTCGTCAGAAGAACAACCTCCCGATGAAGATTTTTTCTTCGTGTAATCCAGGTTCCGGTTCTGAATACCAATAAGCCGCCCATCGGTATCGAAGTAAGGAATCTGCAGCCAGTTGATGCCCTTCTTATCCGTCCATGAAGTCAGTCGGCACCAGTTCACCACTCTCCAGTCAATCTTCCTCTCCTCGAAGAGAAATCTTCTGGCCGCCTGGTTAAGCCAGGGATGTTCGAAGAACCTAGCATACCTGCTTGCATCGAAGGAAGATTTCCCCGAATTATCACCCGAAGAAGAATCACCGGATGAAGAGCCCGAAGAAAAACCACCGGATGAAGAGCCCGAAGAAGCCCCTCTGCCCGAAGAGCCCCCTAAGGAAGAGCTTTTCTCCGAAGAAGAATCCTCCTCCAGCTGAATCTGATGTTCCTCGGCGAGCCATCGGCAAGCCGACGGAAAATCCTTCCCCAGGTATCGCATCGCCAGGTCGATGGTGCCGATGGAGTTTCTCATGCATACATAGCATCTGCAGCTGTTCTTGGTCTTGCTGAACATAAGGCTGGCGTGGTGGTCGTCATGGAAGGGGCAGAGCGCCTTATGGTGCTCCCCTTCATCCCCATCTCTTTCGCAACCTTCTCTATCGGAAGTTCGCGCAGTTTCTGAATCTCATATTTCTCCATCATATCCCTTTCCCTTTCTTTTTCTTGGCATCAGCAGCCATCTTCTTCTGCCCGTCATCAGCAGCCTCTTTCTTCTTTCTTCCAGAGCCGCCACTCTTGCCCCCGTTCCGAGCGATTCCATCGCTCGTCCCGCTTCCAGTCAAGTACTCCTCAGTCTTAGTATAAAGCCCCGTTTCTGCCGAAAAGGTGATAAACTTGCGGAACACCCATTTTCTGATTTGCCCCTTCGTGCCATCTTTCGATTTCCCCAGCTGCAAGCGGAGCGATTCCAGCTGCGCCTCGTTGAAAGGGTTTGGCAGGTCGTCAAGCAGGTTCTTAGGTCCTCTTCGCTGCGCCTCGCTTACCGAGTCAGCATCCTGGTTCAGCAGGTCGGCGAATAGCTGCATCTTGCTCCAGATATCATGATAAACCAGCCACTCCACAAGCTCACCCATCGCCTTCGTCCAAGTCTGGTCGTTCAGCACCCAGAGCAGGCAGCCCGCCTTCCATGCCGACACGATAGAGCGCTTCGATATGTCCCAAAACACATCGTCGTCTGTCAGGTCGGCAAGCGTAGCCATGTCTTGAGCCAGCTGGTCAGTAAGTTTATTCAGCGGCTTGATGATGAACCTGCCCTTGCAGATGCTGAGCTTCACCAGATATTCGTCGAGTTTTTTAAAGAAACCGGCATCATATTCACCCTGTCTTGGAATCTTTCCCACTCGCGCCTGACGCGCCTTATAAGAGAATACCATTCGGCCGAAAGTACCATTGAAGAGCTCGTTCTTGTAAAACTTGCGGGCTGCAAATGGGGTAGAAGAGAGCGTGAGATTGGCGCGCAGAACCGGATTACCTGTTATGCCGTCTGCCGTTGCTCTCAGAGCTCCGGCTCGCTGGCGGTCGTAGATATTGCGCAACATCTGAGATATCTGCTTATGTCCGCCACACATCCGGTCCGCCATCTCCACCTCGGGCAGATTGAGGTATTGCGTTCTCTCGCCCAACTTCTCGCATCCCATGGCATTCTGGATGAAGGCGGCGTTGGTGACATCTGAGGGTGGAAACCAGAAACTCACATCCGGGCGTGCCGGTTTCTCCTTGTTGGCAGACTTCGTTTTCATCTGTCTCTGCCATTCCACAAGCTTATCAAGTTCCTTCTCATCATGTTCACGGAAGTTGTGACAGATAGCTTCCACGATGTTGGACAGTTGTCCCTTATTACAGCCCGAATCGGCCACGAGATTGGCCATCATGCCACATAATTCCTTCCAACTGAGGTCGGGATATTGAAATTTCGCCTCACTTACCTGCGCTCCGAGTATCGGAAAGAGCATCGGAACTAAGGGCTCATGCATGTCTTTTGATACCTGAGAGAGCAAAAGTTGCACACATTCGGTGCCTTTTCCCAGCTTTGGCATCGTCGGAGCGGTTGAAATTGTGATATTATACTTCAAATTTTTTGTCTTCATTTCTTCTTAATTTATTGATTATGAGCTTTTTAGAGAGAAGTGGAGTTGGGCGGAGCGTTCCAGTTCCAGTTGTTCCAATTAATTTTTTGAGCGTTCCATTCCACCTTCTTATATATATAACTATCTATATATTAAGTAGTTATAGAGTCTCTATAAAGGGATATTGTCCTATGAAAACCTATTTGGAACAATTGGAACAACTGGAACAACTGGAACGCTTGCCCGAAAATCACTTCAGTTTTAATCCTGTTACCGGCACTCCCGAAGTCCCCATTTCCTCTAGAAAGCCTCAACTCCGTTTATCTGTCATCACTCTTGCCGCTAATGATGCGCAGCTCGTCGGCGGCACCCTGGCAGAAGTCCTGGAAGGTGAAGTGCTCTGAGAACTGCGGGCGGTTGAAGGTAGGGTAGAGCGTACCGTCTTTCTTCCGGTTCACGTTGATGTACTTTCCTTCATACACGTGCGGATTTCTCTGCACCACCTTCTGCAGTTTCTTCTCTTGGTCATTCTGCACAAAGGTAAAGTGGTCTTCTCCATCGTGCGTTATAGCTCCATCCAGATACTCGCCAACGGCCATGCGCCCTGGCTCCTTAGTCATCAACTTGAGGTCGATACCCAATTCTGTGTTTGGGTAGAAAATCATTTTAGACATAATTGTCGTCTTTCCGGTTATTCCCTCCGTTTCGATGAGAGGGGACCTCCATTCCGCATCAGCCAAATTCGAAACAGGTTTCGGTCTTCGCTTGCCCAGGTCTGATGTGGTTTGGTGCTGCAAAGGTCGGGATTTTGGGAGAGATAACCAAGAAAAAAAGTAGATAGAATTGAACAGAATAATATTTACATTTTTCGAATTATAGATGTTTATCTAAGTTAAAAAGTAGATTACAAGAAAGCAAAGTAGATTATAAGAAACAGAAAAGTAGATTAGGAGGTTACCGGGAATCTACTTTTCTCAAAAAGTAAATCTGTTTTTCTTGGAAAGTAGATTACCATTTGAAAAACAAACAAAAAAAAAGTGTATCAGCCATTAATCTGATACACTTTTTATGAGTTTCGAGTCATTTCGCTCATAATTAAATCTACTTTTTAAGCACTAAAATCCATCAGTTCAGCATTATTGCTATTTGCAAAAATTACATTGATACCTGCCGTAAAATCTTTTACCTTTTTTGAGTTCTTGTCATATCCCAGGCTATGCTTGTTTACTGCAGCATATTTTACGGGTTTGTAGATTCCTTTGTAATGTTCCAGGAAGGAATCTACAGCCTGTTTCACATTCTCAGGCAAGGCCCATTGACAGAAAATATATTCATACATTCCCATCAGTTTATGCTTGAATCTTGCTGGCAGCAGTTCATCGAAGTGGCTTATTACATATCTGATTTTCTTTATGGTTATCGGATTATTGCCCCAAAGCACTTTCTCTTTAATGGTAATATCATCATTTTCTGTCACAGCTTCGATAAGGCAAAGATGATCCATAGAAGCGCAGTTCTGCTTATGGAATTCTCCTTGCGCAAATCCTTCCTCCGAAGCATATTGCTGGTATGCATGATAAGCTGGAGTTGTAGCCTTGAGATATTCTATTGTATCTTCGGAGATAAGCATAATCATATTTTCCATACGTTTGTATGCATTCTGTCTGTATTTATCCAATATGCATTTGCTCTTAATGGGGTCTTTGCGTATATCCCGTTCCTCTTCTAGTATTTCTGTGCAGATATCCATGCATTCCTTTTCAGCCTTGAAGAATTTTATCATCTCGTTATACAGCCCCTGTACTTCTGCCGGAAAACTATCGAGTTTAAACAAATCAGCCTCATAAACTTCATCTCCAAGTAATGATGCATCGATTACCGATTTGGGTAAAATCTTGTAGGTCTCACATTCTTGAACCGTAGGATGCTTTCTTGGGCAGAATTTCTTGAGAATGATTTTCAGAGGGGACAGATGGCTTCTGATATGTCTTAGAACTTCGCTTACAGAATTATAGTAGTTATTGTGGTCCGTAGCAAATTGATTGTTGAAAGTGGGTTCAAACTTTTTCAGTCGTTCCAGTTCTTTTTC
>OGJB01000113.1_pt1 | contig 14320 bp, 2 predicted proteins | sample 1571991 | NCBI WGS metagenome assembly OGJB01 (sample SAMEA2582105, study PRJEB24529) | metagenome | biome: Human gut stool | place: China | collected 2011
ATAAGCTCAACTGGAGCTATACTTCTGGTACAGGCTTTAACTTCGGTTCAACAAAACTGACAGTGAAGCGTGGCTATAATACTATCATCACAGCAGAAACTATTGAAGGTAATGCAGGAAACGAGAAATATTTCTGGTATACATCTACAGACAAGAAGAATTGGACTCTACAGAACGAGAACAATCCATATAACAATTTCAGCATCTCGCTCACAGACTTCGACCAGTATGTTTATGCAAAATTGGAAGATGGCAGTTCGCAATCGGGAGTGGCAAAGATTGAAGCAAGAAAAGTGGATGCTGTGATGAAGCACAAAGAGAATACAATCTACATTGACATAAATAATAATATTTGGGACAACAACGATAATCTTGATATCAAATATTCGTGGGTAAAGAATGATGATGTAGAAGTAGGCACAGAGCCTACTTTCGACAAGTCATCTCTTGGCTCTACCGACAAGTTGAGCTGTCATGTGATAGTAACAACCAAAGACGGAGTTGAGCTATTAAACAAATGGTTGGTTTATACCAAGAGCGTGGTATATCTATGCCCTGCTGGTGCTACAGGAACAACAGCTGAAGGAAATAAAATATCATACAATCAAGGAGACGACAGCAATGATGGTCAAACTCCTGAGACTGCTGTAAGGACATGGAAGGGCGCATATTCCAAGTTGGAGAAGAACGGCTCATGGGATGATAACACCATCGTGCTGATGGGAATGAGTGACAAAGATGTTACCAACAACGGTAACGACGGCTTCACATCTGTAACATTCAATACAAGTTCTGATTGGGAGAGAGAAAAAGCCGAATCTCCTTTCTTCAGAAACACAACCATTACTGGAAGTTGGGATGGCGTTAACTACAAGGGTATAATTGAGATGTATGGTGGTCATGATCGGAACCATAGTTTACCGATTTATGGAGATACCCGTTTCCAATATCTCACCTTCAATCGCAATAATAATAATGAAAATTACGATATTCTGTACTGCCAATTCTACAATCTGGAGATGGGCGAAGGCATACAGATGACAAACTATAAAAATATGTTCTCTGGTGATGGTACTATCAAAGGAGCGGTATCTACATCTTTCCAGATTTTTGGTGGTTTCATGGATGATAATCGCTTTTCACCATTATCAACAGAAGGCAACCTCAAGAAGATGGATGATGCTCTACCACATGGACGTGAAGGCTTCAAGATAAAGATCAAATCGGGACACTACTCTTCAATTTGTGTTGGTGGACGACAGACTGTGGACAACAGAAATGGTGTGATGGGTAGCCCTAACATGCCTATTAAGTGTACTATTGATGTAGATATTGATCGTAAATTCAATAATAATCACAATGAAAACAATTCTACCCTTGACGTTGCCATAGTTCTTGCAGGCAACCATGAGGGAGCTATGGTTGGCGATGTAGACATCATCATCAAAAGTGGAAAGATAGGACGTGTGGTTAATGGTTCTTTGGGTGCAAGACGAGAAACAATAAATAACAATGTACATTACAATGCACCTTACAACACCTATATGGGACGCGCCAACATCTTGATAGACCCGGCACAATCAGAAAGTAACAATAAGAATACGGATGTCAATAGCCGTGTAGAGATTACAGAGATTTACGGTGGTAGTACAGGACGTGGTTTTCAGGATCGTGAATGGGTAGAGAATCCTTTCTATGGCTATAGCTCCATTACCATCAAGGGTGGTACCTTCCTGATTCCAACAAATTGTAAATCAGAAGAAATCTTCAGCGGTATCTATGGTGCAGGAGCAGGTGGTATGAATGGTATCGGAGATGATACAAATCATACAACGGATGACCGTATCCCTTACTGGACAAACAGCAGTACGAAATCTGTCATGGCTTTTGGCAACTATGATGCAGCAAAAGCTAATCTTTGTATGTATAAATGCTACAATGCTGACACACATACATATACCGAGGTAGATCCAAGATTGACCAATAACAAGATTATCATTGAAGGAGGTATCTTTGGTTCTGAAACAAGAAAGATCGACGGTATCTATGGTGGTGGTAGCGGATATATGAGTTCTGACCTTTGGACTACAAATGGAATACCAAGTAAGGATGGTGGAAACATATACGGAAAGGCAGGAGAAACCGTGGCCTCTATAACCATCAATGGTGGAGAATTCTATTGCAAAAACGGCATCTTTGCTGGTGGACGTGGAACTGATTATTTCTATTCTTTAGACCAAAAGGGTGGTAATGCTGATGATTATACAGAACTCGGCAAAATATACGGCAACGTAGAACTGACCATCAATGGCGGTATCTTCCATTGCCCTGTATTCGGTGGTGGATATGGTGTGGCTGATGCCAAACGGCTCAACTCCTCAGACATCAACACCCTTAATAACATGGCACGCCTCTATGGAAAGTCAACAGTTAAGATTAATGGTGGTACCTTCTTTAAGAATATCTATGGCGGTGGTGACATGGCTGTAGTAGAGCAAGGCACCAACATAGCCATCAGCGACAATGCCGACATCAGAGGGGATGTGTTTGCCGGCGGTAATGGAAGAAAGAAACGATTGGAAAGCAATACAACCATCGCAGACGATACCTGGCATTCAGAACTTGTAGGAAAGGTACTTGGCGGCACCAACCTCAACTTCTACGGCACCTCTGCACAGGCACCATCCATCTATGGCGACATCTATGGCGGTGGAAACAGAGCACAGGTAGAGGGAGATACACATATTAATATATATGCAGCCAACTTCGCAGGAGAAATCTATGGCGGAGGAAAGGGCTTGATTACGAACGACAACGGCAATCTCCTCTATACCTATGCCGACGTAAAGGGTAATACCTTTGTAAAACTGGCTCAAGACCAGGGCGCACAGACAGAAGGAGAAAGCGGAAAGAAGCAGGACAACTTCTCCATCAATGTGATATGGGACAAGAAATGGAACGGAACAAAGTGGATCTACTGGAATGACAACAAGAGCGAGTTCTTCAATGACGGTCAGTTCGTCTGCCCTCATAATATCTATGGTGGCGGTAACCAAGCCTGCAAAGTAACAGGAAAGGCTACCCTTACCATCCTGAAAGGTATGACCCCATTCGGACTCCTGAAAACAGCAGAATGGAAGAAAGCATACGACGACAGCGACCATCCTCACTTCGCTGTATTCGGCGGTGGCTATGGTATCAATACAACCGTGGACAGCACCGACGTTACCGTGAACGTGAATGGCGACTACGGAATCTACAATACTGAGATAGAGGATATTTCTGTCTTCGACAACTCAAAGGGTATTCCTAACTTCACCATCCTGAGTGCTCTGGGCGGTGGATATGCTGGAAAAGTTAACAAGAGTACAAAGGTAACCATTGATGGCAAGACCTTCCTGCACCGTGTATATGGCGGTGGCTTCGGTGACCCATCCTCTACAGAGAATAACGAAACGGGGCAGATTGGCGGCAACACCGAGGTATATATCCAGGGAGCCAAAATCTACGGTGACGTATTTGGTGGCGGTGCCGGTGTAGCACCTAAGGATATCAAAGGCACTTACACCTACTTTACCGATGTAGCAAAGGTATTAGGAACCACCAAGGTAGAGATATCGGGTGAAGCCAAAATATATGGCAATGTATATGGTGGCGGTGACATCGCCAACATCAAATCATACATCACCCTGACAGGAGCAGACAAGGAAGCCTATTACAACACGAAGCCAAAGAGCGAATCAAAGCTCGACCAGACTACAGGCAAGTTCCTTAGCTATGAGGCAACGGACTATGCCACCTTCGTCAATATCACCGGTGGCGACATCTTCGGAGAAGTATTTGGCGGTGGAAAGGGTCTCAAGAAAGATGATGCTCCTGAATATTATAAGGTGGGAAGAATCAACGGCAACACTCTGGTACACGTGGTGAACACGAATGCCACCTCCCTTGCCGACACCGACAGCCAGGGCAACATCGTGCCATTCATCTGGAGTAATATCTATGGCGGATGTGCCTTCGGTACCGTAAATGGAAGTACCCTGGTACATATCGAGGGCGGCAAACTGGGCCACAACATTTACGGCGGTGGATACGGAAATATCGAGATAGACCTCACCGGCAATGAAACCGAAGAGGAAGAGGAGGAAATTACCCGTAACACAGTACTGGGAAAAGTGGATAAAAACAAGGAGGGAACCTACGCCAACATCCTGGGTAACACCAAGGTACAGATAGACGGTGGAACCTGGATATGGAACCGCAAGGCAGACATCAACGGCAACATCACCACCTGGCTGGCAGTTCAAAATAACGAAAAGATCTGCGAGAACATTGATGAGTTCAAGGAGATAACCGCTGCCATCCTGAAAGCCAAGACTGCCAATGAGATTACCAACGAAAAGGCAAAGGCTGCCATCAATCGCATCATCAGTGATGAGAATACCCAACAGTTCTATGCATTTACCAAGGGAACGATGAACTCCGGTTCCTTTAAGCGAGACCATAATATCTATGGCGGTGGAAACCGTGCCTGCTATGTGGGATTCGGACAGGACGGAAACTCTACCATTGGCAACGGTACTTCTGACAGTAACGGTCTGAGTGAGGTAATTATCAACCACTCTCCTCTTGCCGACGTCATCACCAAGGATGGCAACCAGATCAGCGTGTTCGATGAAACCTCGCTTGCCGGCTTATGCTGGTATATCAGCAGCAAGAACACAAGCAACCCGGAATTCTCCATATTCGGAGCCGGCTTCGGTGCCAACACCAAGGTGGTAAAGACCGAAGTATGTGTGCAGCCTGGTTACAAGATGGATGACGATGGCGTCATCACCGTCAACGGTATCAAATACCGCTATCTCAACCAGAATGCAGACCTCAAGACATACGTTGACTTCGAGAAGCAGATATACAATGACTTCCTGAAGGTTTCAAAGGATGACAAGAAGCTCTATTTCGGTAGTGTGACGGGCAGCAATCCGGGTGATGCCGACTTCGACCCAATGACCTTCAAGCGCTATCATGCCAGCCGCTGGGCCTGGACCCTCGGTTTGCCAGGCTTCACCTTCCAGGCTATCCACGGCGGTGGCTTCTCAGGTTATGTTACCGGTGAAACCTATGTAGAAACCGACTGTCAGCCTTTCTGCGAGAACATCTTTGGTGCCGGTGTTGGTGCCATGCCTATCGGTAACATCACCACAGCAAACCAGGGAGAAAGCTATGACTTCGGAAAGGTAGGTTCCCTGTCGAGAGTATTCATCAAATCAGGCTATGTAGCACAGAATGTATATGGCGGTGGTGCCGGTATCGAATCAATCTATGACAAGAACAAGAATACATGGATTGACTTCCCGAATATGGCACGCGTCCCTAAAACGGAAGTTTACGTCTATGGTAGAAACATCAAATATAGGTACAACCTCGGCTTGATAGCCCGTACCATGATATTGGGCAGCGTATATGGCGGTGGCGATGTTGCCAACGTGGGAAATGAGAAAGCAAAGGAAGCACCGGATGTCTTTAACTTTGAACACCACCAGGTACCAGCCAGATACACTTCGCTCGTCAACATCCGTGGCGGCGTTGTTTTCTCTCAGGTTTTTGCAGGAGGTAGAGGACGCCTAAAGTCTGAATGCAACGACTATAAGAAGCTGGGTGGCATCTACGGCAATACCAGTCTGGTCATCGACCGTCCAAACATCACCTATCCATACTTCGACGAAAAAACGAAAGAGTATATCAAGCCATGGAGCCCCGATGCCATGAAGCATCCAGACAATGACAAGAACAAGGATATCATGCCAGCATTCCTGGAGAGAATCTACGGCGGATGCGAAAACGGTACGGTATATGGCAATACCTTCATGAGCATCTCCGACGGACAGATAGGCCATGGTATCTATGGCGGCGGTTGGGGTAACTGCGACACCCTGACCGTGAACGGAACCGACACCCTGACCGTGACTTCGGCAGACGTAACCGGCAATACCAATATCATGATCAATGGTGGACAGGCACTGCTCTCCTCTTACTGGAATCCGGAAACCCGTTCATGGCGACCAGCCAGCATCATTGACGGTATCATCTACTCTCCACAGTACAACCACCAGGCATTGAAGTTCAAGATTAACCACAACATCTATGCCGGTGGAAACGTAGCATGCGTGGTAGGCAAAGATGCCTATCTCACCATGGAAAAGGGATTGCTGCATGATAGTACCCAGGTGGCATATGGAGTGAATAAGAAATTCTTCGAAACCATGGCATGGAAGGAGATATATAATAAGGTGGGATCCCCTCACTTCTGCGTATTCGGTGGCGGCTATGGAGAACATACCGTCATTCAGGGTGATACCCATGTGAAAATCAACATGGAAGAAAATAACAACAGAGGTCACGTAGACGATATCAAGAAGGGCGAAGAATACAAGCACTTCTTGAGCGGTTTTTCCGTGATGGACATCGTGGGTGGTGGCTACTCCGGCAAGGTGGTGGGCAATACCCACGTAGAAGGATCCGGTAGTATCTTCTGTCGCCGAGTCTTTGGTGGCGGATTCTACAACTCTGTAAAGTCTACCACCGTCAATATCAAGGCTATTGACTGCCATGACATCTTCGGTGGCGGTATGATGGGTGATGTCATCGATAGTACCGCAGTAAATATCGGAAATCCTTCAGCCCAAAATAGCAACAAAGCAATCTTCATCCATGGCAATGTTTACGGCGGAAACGATGTTTCGGGATATGTTAACGTAAGCGTTAAGGATGGTGATTTTACTGACAACAACGGCTCCGGTACACATATTAATATATATGGCGGTAAGATTTACGGTAACGTGTATGGTGCCGGAAACGGTAACTACCTGTATGCACTCGACAAGAACCAGAACCAGAAGGTGACGGTGAACGAGTATTACCCTATGAACCCGGAGGATCCAAACTCAGAGACCGTTCCTCTGGTATATACCGTACCGATGAGAGAATTCATGCCTTCCTACAAGGGGGCAAGCGATGCGGCTAAGATTGTGAACATCAATTCATGGCGACCACTCACCAACAAGGTGAACATCGAAATCAAGGGTAACTCTACATCTGAAAAGGTGAATATCGCCGGTGACGTTTATGGAGGAGGAAACTCTGCCACCGTACAGAAGGTGAAGAGCAAGGATAGCAAGGCTGTAGAAAAGGTAGGAAACATCAATATCAACATTGGAAGTCATGTGAACATCGGACGTGTCTTCATGGGTTGCAACGGAGATGAACTCTTCGCCAAATCAGAGGACAATGACTTCATGAACAAGTTCCAGAAACTCAATGGAAACGTGGAGGACTATACACAGGAACTGAACCTTGCCGATACCATCGACTGGTTCAATCCTTCGAACAAGAATATCGGTACCCTCTATCTCCCTACCAAGCTGGAAGACCGACCAACCGTATATCCTCACCTCATCGACCTGTATTTCCAGCCAGTGGAAACAGATATCCAGGGAGAACTGCGATGGAACGGAACCCAGACGGGTGAAGGACTGGAAGACTGTACCATCAAGACTTTCTGCTGCGGAGGAAACCGTGGCAACATGAACATCTATCCAAATACAAGGGGCAATGTAATCAATTATATCTTCCCGGAGGGACTCACCATCACCGACAAGATTGTGGGTGGCTGCAACAATGCCAACTACAACTATAAAGGACTGGTGAACCATGAGGGTGGCTATCTACTGGGACGTGCCTACTCTACCGATCCTTTCATCCAACTCACCATCAAGAACAAGTTCCAGCCAGAGTAGAAGAACGATGCCTATGTGGGAGGAAACGTATTCGGCGGCTGCTACAAGACGGGAACCGTGAGAGGCGACGTTACCATCGATCTCCGGAGCGACATGCTTGCCGGTAAGGATAAGAAGAAACTGGAAAATTCGAACGATTCTCTGGCTACCAAACCGGAATACTCCAGCTTCAACATCTATGGTGCCGGATATGGTATGGAGAGTTATGTTTACGGCAATACCCACATCATCATGGGTAAGGATATGAAATGTTCTGAACCTAAGACAGAAGGTGGTAAGTTCCTTCCTTGCGGTGTAAACGGAGCTACAGGTGTATCAGCCAACTTCATCTATGGTGGCGGTCAGCAGGGTAATGTCATCGGACTTACCGATGTGGATATCCTCAATGGTCACGTCTTCCGTTCGGTAACAGGCGGTTCCTATTCTGGCTATGTATATGGTTCTACCCAGGTAAAGGTGGGCTACCCTACCTACTATCAGGTAAAAGACGGGCATTCCGGCATCTATCTGCTGGACCGTACCGACAAGAACAACCTGTATATTGACCATGAGAATAAGGATAAGGACGGAAAGATACTGCCAAACCTTGCCTCAGAAACCATCAAGCAGAGCATCAGACTCATCAGTGGTGACAAGGTTTCGCAGGCTGTTTATGCTTCCATCATCGGCAAGCAGGGAGTTACGGACTTCGTGAAGGAGAATGATTTTGATGCATTCACTACAGCCCCAGCTACACCACTTACATGGAACGACATCAATATCAAGATTGGAGAAGCTATCTATGGTGGCGGTTACTCCGTGGCACAGGGTACTTCTGTCATGGCAAACGACTCTACCGTTCTGAAATTTACTCGTCAATACAATATAGACAAGGCTTTCACGGAAAGACAGGAAAAACTGTCTGATCTGCCTAATGGTACCACAACAGGATTCGGCGGTAACACCACCATCCTGGTTGCCGACAATTCTGCAACCGACTCTGACCGTGACCATATCATCATCTCCCATCAGAAAATGCAGTCGGTCGTATTACCAACAGGTACCGACCTCTTCGGCTACTATTACATGGACAAAGACGGCAACTACCGTTACATCTCTCTCCAGGACAACTATTTCTATGGAGACGGATATAAGAAACCGGAACATCAGTCGGAGACCGACACGAATATATATGCCTACGACAGTGAAGGTGGCATCTTCGGAGACGGACACCAGTCGTATGCAGCCGGCTTCCGCAGTGCCGACCTGACGGGTTACGGCTTTGCAGGAACCAATATCAACAATCCGAAGATCATCAATACCTTCCAGCGTATGGACATCCTGCGACTGGAGGATAACTGCTTCAACGTACTTGGAGCACGCGACTATGCCACCAACCAAACCACCAAGACTCCTTATTCGATAGCACGAGTGGGAGAAATCCAGATGTTTGCCAAGAACATAACCTTGACCGACAACAAGTTGCAGGACAAATCCACAAAGCGTGCACGCAACTATATGGGTCTTGCCAACAACATCCACTACGTAGGAGCAGTAACTTCGAATGTTCCCTTCAACGATGCCGTTAAAGAACCATGGCGCAACAATACCGGTATGGTACCTGCTGATGGCGACTTCAAAGGCATGTCATATATGGATGTAAAACAGGATTACATCGACAAACACGTCACAGACCCTATCTTCCAGAAGCGCAATGACGGTACGGCAAAGAACATGATAGGTATCGCCTCAGGCTATGCCCTCAAGATTCAGAACGTACAGGAGTTATACGATGACAGCCAAAAGAATGTCATCGACAGTATTTTCTACGGTCCTATCTACGGCGTAGTGGAGATGAACCTCATCGACGTTCGTGAAGACGAAGGTGGCGGCTATGTATATGCCGACAATGTGCATAAACGGGCAACGGCAGAGGGAGAAAGCGGACACAAGGTAGACTTCCTGGAAACCACCGGAAACTTCGTCTTCCCATACGATGCCAAGCAGAACCGCTTCGTTGTTGACGACTGCTTTCCTACCGGATTCTATGGTATGGATAAGGCAGGACAAGCAAATCCGGATGACAATATTGATGTTCACTATTGGTATGTAACAGGTTTTAACTACTATTACAATGCCCACATCACTGGCTATACCTACAAGGACAAGATGACCTTCTTCAGTGACAACAAGGACGGTCTCACCGTGCTCTCAGGACTGAAGCCAAACCAGCCTGTAACCATTCAGAGCTGGAAGATGCGCAGCGGACATCCTGAAGATAAGACTAAATACAGCTGCGACCTGGAAGAGCGCAACTATCTGAAAGCCGGAACAAAAGGCAATGTGGATATGGACAATCAGGACGTATCCGGCAAATACCAGCTCTGCATCGGTGCCTCTTCTTCAGAGGAATATGATGGCAAAGGATTCGCTGCTGTATTGCCGATGAACGGAGTATTCAAAGAAGAGAACTATCAGAAACGTCAGCTCCCTTCTGCGCTGACAGATGGCGATGCCAAAATTTCATTCCAGCTGACAGACTCTGTCAACAATACGACAACCGACTATTTCAAGAAGCATCTCTCTGAAAAATGTCTTGCCACCGTTGTACTGAAGGGACGTGCATACGAAGAATATACAGATGAGACCAACAACAAGCCTATCATCAGTAAGGTGGCCTCATCCGACTTCTTCATCCAAGAAGGCAATGATTACAAACAGGTAACAACAGGAACCAAGCTATCTGCCGGCACTGTTTATTATATCAAGAACGGCATTGCTGGAGAATACACCAAGATATACCCTGATAGAATCTATATAAAGGATGCCAACAACAAAGATGGCTATGCTCCTGTCAACATCACAGACGTAAAAGCAGGATCATCCAACTACTACTGTGAGGTAGAACGAATCTACACTTACACCATCTATCTCACTATAGAATATGTGCAGGGTCCTAACATCAACGGTAAGATAACTGTTGACAACTGCGCCTTGCCGGGAGAGATGGTCAGACTCAGGAAAAACCAGATTTCCATTGAGGCAGACGAATCGTTCTCTGCCAACGGATACTACTGGCGCATAGGAAAGCGCAAGCAAAACGAAAAGGGAAACTGGGTATTTGAAGACGCTACCGAATGGGACATCAACCAAAAGGCTACAGGCTACGACACCTACAAGCAGGGAAGCAGCGAAGCACAAGGACTCTTCAAGGACTGCGTATATGACAAGACCAACGACTATCTGGATATTCCAGCCTACTACTTCATGAACGGATATGGCGTACAGCTGGGTATCACCATGAATGGTCTGAATAAGATCTTTACGGTGGATATGGCAGACGACAGCCAGTTTACCGTACACAACTACCACCGCATGAATCCTCATCAGAAGGGTGTGAACCTGCATCTTTCAGAGGCTATCCAGCGTACCAAGGAAGACAAGACGTTTGCCGAACCTCGCATTTATATCTCTGATGCCAGCGACCTGAAGGCATTCATCAACTTCGTGGATACCATCGGAACCGGTACGGGAAGCAAGGCGGAACTATATGGAAAGAATGCCCAATTCATCCTGCAGAACGACATCACCGTGACCAGCGACTTCGATGGAAGCAATGCTATATTTGCCGGCACTCTTCATGGAAACGGACATGTCATCATGGGTCTGGCTCAAGGCAAATCATTCCTCAAAGAGAACCGAGGCAACATCTATAACCTCGGAATGGAAAGCGGGAATATCGCTGCCGAGGGCTGTACGAATGGGGGTGCCTACCACTGCTGCTTCGAATATAACAAGGGCATACAGCCTATCGTCTATCACATGGACGGCAAGGCTGATACCCATTATAAGGCAGACGACTTCAGATACGGCAAGGTTGGCTACGACCTCAACGAATACTATCTGCGTGCCCGCTACAGCAACAACATGGAAACAGAAGCAGACAAGGCGGCATTGAAGTACATCTACGATTACTATGCCAACGGCGACTATCAGTATGCCCACCGTACAGATGCCATCACCGGCAACAACACGGGTATCACCTATCTGAGAAAAGGTACAGACAGTGACCAGCCTAACTACGGCAGCAACGAAACCCGCCACGACCAGAGTCACGCTATCGATGCGGCTCGAAAGGCATCGCAGGGTACAGCATCCGCAGTCAGCTACGTTCCACTGTTCGACGGAAACCAGGCAGACGGAAGTCAGCCGATAAACGACTTCATCTTCTGGGGACAGTCATTGCAGAAGGTTCCAGACCTCTGTCCTTCCCAGATAGCTTCCCATCAGAACAGCTATATGAGAAACCGCATATATCGTACTGCCGGCTACTATGGCGACACGAAGCTCGATGCATTTCACTATAATGCCAGCAACAATGCCAACAGCCTCATGAGTACCTACGTACACCAGACGACAACAACGGCTATCGACTTCACCTGCCGGAACGACAAGGGGGCTGCCATGGGATTCAAACAGGCGGCAGACATCAACCAGAACGGCATCTTCTACCCACCGGTAGATGACAATGCCAAGATATTCAGCGACCTAAGCATCCAGCAGGGAGTAAGCCAGAACCTCCTAGTATATACTGCTGCCAATGGCAACGACATCGACAACAATACAGAGGCTTACGACATCGCAGACAATGCACTCGGCTACAAGGAGAACACGAGTGAGACTACCATCTACGGACATCATATTTTCAAGAATAATGCCGATGATGGCTATACCACCTCTCTCCTCCACCTCGTAGAACGCACCCCTGAGGATAAGAACAGCGAGGGAGACAAGTGTGAGAACAACGACTTCTGTGCCCCTATCCCATTCACGGTAACTAACCATGCCTGGTATGTTCGCAAGCCGATGTACTATGCTGAGGATGCTACCGGAGCCTGGGAAGGTATCTGTCTGCCATTCACCGCACAAAAGGTAATGGCATCGCTCAATGGTGAGATCACCCATTTCTATGGTGATAAATACCTGCATCATGAATACTGGCTGCGCGGTTTGACAGAGGTGAACACGACAAACAATACAGCCACCTTCCAGCGACCTGATACAACAGCAGGACTCTTCATGAATGAAAGTGCGAATGCGGCAAAATGGAATTACCAGTTCTCTAATTCCTTCTTTGGCAACACCTATAAAGACTGGGCTTACCGATGGGATGCAGATTCGTATTATGCCAAGGATCACGAATACCAGGATTACATTCCGCTGACAGCTGGAGTACCTTATATCATCCGTTTCCCAGGTGAGCGTTATTATGAGTTCGACCTTTCCAGCAAGTTCTACAACAGTATTTTGAACAAGAAGGAAGATCCTCAGACTATCACCTTCCATGCTTATGCGAACAAAGAACCTCAGAATAGAGCTATCGTGATTCCTATCACAGCAGATATGAAGACCGTAAGCGATGGCTATGCCCACCGGGGAACCTTCGCTGCCAAAGAAGTGGCGAATGGAGGCATCTATGCGCTCAATACAGAGGGAACAGCATTCAGCAATACGGCAACCTCACAGACCGTAATGCCTTTCCGTACCTATCTGACTACAGAAAGTACGAACACCGGAGCCCGTTCTTCAGAGGTTCCTTCTGTAATCCGCATCAGCGAGACCACGGGCATCGACAGGATAGAACCGGAAATAAACGGTAACGATGATACACCAGCCGGCGAATCACTCTTCATCCGCCCTATCGGAGCTCATCGTGTACGCATAGAGAGCACCTACTCCACCCAGTTGCAGGTATTCTCAACCACCGGTCAGCTTTATCGCATCTTGGATGTACGTCCTGGCACCGCCACCTACAGTGGTTTCCCTGACGGCATCTACATCTTCGGAAACAGAAAAATCATGGTAAAATAACAGAAAGATATGAATAGAAAGAATAAGATATCAACCGGCAAATGGCTCCGTTCCCTCATCCTCCTCATGATGATGGGATGGATGGGGAGTGCGTGGGCAGAGGATGCCGCTACCAACATTGCTACAGGAAACAAGGGAAGTGTATACTTTGATTATAACGGCATCCGGTAAACGGAGAACCGGAAAAGGATAAAACCTACCACATTACTTACAATGCAGGTGAGCATGCATCAGGAACATCACCGGAAGCTACGTGGGTAGAAGAAGGCGACCTGTTTAAAATTCCAAGAAACACTACCCTTTATTACGAGGGAAATACCCTGGCTTTATGGAAGGACAGCAAGGGAGAAGAGATGATCTATAATCTCAATGGCCAGCAAGTAGATAAAGCCTCTGCTCAAGGAGGCATCTTCATCTCCCGCCAGAAAGGTAAGTTCTATAAAGCTCCCGGCTCTTCCGGAGGAAGGAGATAGTTCTGCTGGCGAATTCAGATGTTTGAATAAGCAGAAGGAGATGATTGAATAAGCGTATTCAGATGTTTGAATAAGCGAAAGGATATGATTGAATAAGCGAAAGGAGACGTTTCTTTGGGTTCAAAGAGACGTCTCTTTTAGTTTTAGGAGACTGCTTTTCGAGTTGAAGGAGACTGCTTCTCGAAGGTTGCCACTAGGCTC
>OGJB01000114.1_pt1 | contig 14138 bp, 10 predicted proteins | sample 1571991 | NCBI WGS metagenome assembly OGJB01 (sample SAMEA2582105, study PRJEB24529) | metagenome | biome: Human gut stool | place: China | collected 2011
TGCGTATTGTGCAAATTATTCTGCTGGCAGCGGCATTGGTTAGCGTGCGCCCACTTCAGGATTGGGCATTTGGTGCGACGCATACCGCGCAAACTCAGACGCATCTCAACTTTACACAAATCAAAACGGTAGATGAGTTAAATCAGGCGCTCGTTGAAGCCAAAGGCAAACCGGTGATGTTAGATCTTTATGCCGACTGGTGCGTCGCCTGTAAAGAGTTTGAGAAATACACCTTCAGCGACCCGCAGGTGCAAAAAGCGTTAGCAGACACGGTCTTACTTCAGGCCAACGTCACGGCCAACGACGCACAAGATGTGGCGCTGTTAAAGCATCTTAATGTCCTTGGCCTACCGACAATTCTCTTTTTTGACGGACAAGGCCAGGAGCATCCACAAGCACGCGTCACGGGCTTTATGGATGCTGAAACCTTCAGCGCACATTTGCGCGATCGCCAACCGTGAACGACACTTGCAGTGGGAAAGACGGAGGAAAATAGCGTGCAACGTGAAGATGTACTGGGAGAAGCCCTGAAATTATTAGAATTACAAGGGATTGCCAACACCACGCTGGAGATGGTTGCTGAACGTGTGGATTATCCACTGGACGAGCTACGCCGCTTCTGGCCAGACAAAGAGGCAATCCTCTACGATGCGCTGCGTTATCTTAGCCAACAGATAGATGTCTGGCGTCGTCAGCTGATGCTGGACGAAACGCAAACCGCCGAACAAAAGCTGCTGGCACGTTATCAGGCGTTATCGGAGTGCGTTAAAAACAACCGCTATCCGGGCTGTCTATTTATCGCTGCCTGTACGTTTTATCCCGATCCTGGCCACCCTATTCATCAACTGGCCGATCAGCAAAAAAGCGCGGCCTACGATTTCACCCACGAACTGTTAACCACACTGGAAGTTGACGATCCGGCGATGGTAGCAAAGCAGATGGAACTGGTGCTGGAAGGCTGTTTAAGCCGAATGCTGGTGAATCGTAGCCAGGCGGATGTCGACACTGCACATCGGCTGGCGGAAGATATCCTGCGCTTCGCCCGCTGCCGCCAGGGTGGTGCATTGACCTGACAGAAACACAGAAAAGAAGCGATTTGCCGCAATCTTAAGCAGTTGAATCGCTTTTACTGAAATTAGGTTGACGAGATGTGCAGATTACGGTTTAATGCGCCCCGTTGCCCGGATAGCTCAGTCGGTAGAGCAGGGGATTGAAAATCCCCGTGTCCTTGGTTCGATTCCGAGTCCGGGCACCAAATTCATATCAACGGACCTCCACGGAGGTCCGTTTTTCGTTTCAGAACGCCACAATTTAAGCGTTCTGCCTCCAAATCAATTCTACCGAACTCAACCAGATTCTCCCCACATCACCAGCAATTTGCGGGCATATCCCAATTCGGGAAAATTTGTTCCTGAGCTATAGCACTAACTGACGTGAAATGTCGTGCGGCCCCGTGATGCTGTTGAACGTCAAATGACGTCATCAGGAGCGTAACGCATCCATAAAGCACAACACCGGTCTGAACGGCGACTGATGAGATTTTCTGAATGAGAACAAAGAGAAATGTATCAGTTCGCTTGCTCATGCAAAGACTAACAATCCATTAAAATAGTAAGTGCTCCGGACAATTTTCCATGGATTATTTTCTGAACATTTTTCTTTGGCAAAGATGATGAATTTTGATGGTAAGGAATATTACTTCTGGTTCTCAGTAAAATCCTTTCGTAATACTATGTAATCAAGAAGTTTATGGCTGGTAAAAATAACGTCTTGCATTCACCAATAATATGTAAATAAACCCATCTATAGATGGTAAAAATAGGTTGTGGCAATTATCATTGCATCATTCCCTTTTCGAATGAGTTTCTATTATGCAACAACCTGTAGTTCGCGTTGGCGAATGGCTTGTTACTCCGTCCATAAACCAAATTAGCCGCAATGGGCGTCAACTTACCCTTGAGCCGAGATTAATCGATCTTCTGGTTTTCTTTGCTCAACACAGTGGCGAAGTACTTAGCAGGGATGAACTTATCGATAATGTCTGGAAGAGAAGTATTGTCACCAATCACGTTGTGACGCAGAGTATCTCAGAACTACGTAAGTCATTAAAAGATAATGATGAAGATAGTCCTGTCTATATCGCTACTGTACCAAAGCGCGGCTATAAATTAATGGTGCCGGTTATCTGGTACAGCGAAGAAGAGGGAGAGGAAATAATGCTATCTTCGCCTCCCCCTATACCAGAGGCGGTTCCTGCCACAGATTCTCCCTCCCACAGTCTTAACATTCAAAACACCGCAACGCCACCTGAACAATCCCCAGTTAAAAGCAAACGATTCACTACCTTTTGGGTATGGTTTTTTTTCCTGTTGTCGTTAGGTATCTGTGTAGCACTGGTAGCGTTTTCAAGTCTTGAGACACGTGTTCCTATGAGCAAATCGCGTATTTTGCTCAATCCACGCGATATTGACATTAATATGGTAAATAAAAGTTGTAACAGCTGGAGTTCCCCGTATCAGCTCTCTTACGCGATAGGCGTGGGTGATTTGGTGGCGACATCACTTAACACCTTCTCCACCTTTATGGTGCATGACAAAATCAACTACAACATTGATGAACCGAGCAGTTCCGGTAAAACATTATCTATTGCGTTTGTTAATCAGCGCCAATACCGTGCTCAACAATGCTTTATGTCGATAAAATTGGTAGACAATGCAGATGGTTCAACCATGCTGGATAAACGTTATGTCATCACTAACGGTAATCAGCTGGCGATTCAAAATGATTTACTGGAGAGTTTATCAAAAGCGTTAAACCAACCGTGGCCACAACGAATGCAGGAGACGCTCCAGAAAATTTTGCCGCATCGTGGTGCGTTATTAACTAATTTTTATCAGGCACATGATTATTTACTGCATGGCGATGATAAATCATTGAACCGTGCCAGTGAATTATTAGGTGAGATTGTTCAATCATCCCCAGAATTTACCTACGCGAGAGCAGAAAAAGCATTAGTTGATATCGTGCGCCATTCTCAACATCCTTTAGATGAAAAACAATTAGCAGCACTGAACACAGAAATAGATAACATTGTTACACTGCCGGAATTGAACAACCTGTCCATTATATATCAAATAAAAGCGGTCAGTGCTCTGGTAAAAGGTAAAACAGATGAGTCTTACCAGGCGATAAATACTGGCATTGATCTTGAAATGTCCTGGCTAAATTATGTGTTGCTTGGCAAGGTTTATGAAATGAAGGGGATGAACCGGGAAGCAGCTGATGCATATCTCACCGCCTTTAATTTACGCCCAGGGGCAAACACCCTTTACTGGATTGAAAATGGTATATTCCAGACTTCTGTTCCTTATGTTGTACCTTATCTCGACAAATTTCTTGCTTCAGAATAAGTAACTCCGGGTTGATTTATGCTCGGAAATATTTGTTGTTGAGTTTTTGTATGTTCCTGTTGGTATAATATGTTGCGGCAATTTATTTGCCGCATAATTTTTATTACATAAATTTAACCAGAGAATGTCACGCAATCCATTGTAAACATTAAATGTTTATCTTTTCATGATATCAACTTGCGATCCTGATGTGTTAATAAAAAACCTCAAGTTCTCACTTACAGAAACTTTTGTGTTATTTCACCTAATCTTTAGGATTAATCCTTTTTTCGTGAGTAATCTTATCGCCAGTTTGGTCTGGTCAGGAAATAGTTATACATCATGACCCGGACTCCAAATTCAAAAATGAAATTAGGAGAAGAGCATGAGTTCTGCCAAGAAGATCGGGCTATTTGCCTGTACCGGTGTTGTTGCCGGTAATATGATGGGGAGCGGTATTGCATTATTACCTGCGAACCTAGCAAGTATCGGTGGTATTGCTATCTGGGGTTGGATTATCTCTATTATTGGTGCAATGTCGCTGGCGTATGTATATGCCCGACTGGCAACAAAAAACCCGCAACAAGGTGGCCCAATTGCTTATGCCGGAGAAATTTCCCCTGCATTTGGTTTTCAGACAGGTGTTCTTTATTACCATGCTAACTGGATTGGTAACCTGGCGATTGGTATTACCGCTGTATCTTATCTTTCCACCTTCTTCCCAGTATTAAATGATCCTGTTCCGGCGGGTATCGCCTGTATTGCTATCGTCTGGGTATTTACCTTTGTAAATATGCTCGGCGGTACTTGGGTAAGCCGTTTAACCACTATTGGTCTGGTGCTGGTTCTTATTCCTGTGGTGATGACTGCTATTGTTGGCTGGCATTGGTTTGATGCGGCAACTTATGCAGCTAACTGGAATACTGCGGATACCACTGATGGTCATGCGATCATTAAAAGTATTCTGCTCTGCCTGTGGGCCTTCGTGGGTGTTGAATCCGCAGCTGTAAGTACTGGTATGGTTAAAAACCCGAAACGTACCGTTCCGCTGGCAACCATGCTGGGTACTGGTTTAGCAGGTATTGTTTACATCGCTGCGACTCAGGTGCTTTCCGGTATGTATCCGTCTTCTGTAATGGCGGCTTCCGGTGCTCCGTTTGCAATCAGTGCTTCAACTATCCTCGGTAACTGGGCTGCGCCGCTGGTTTCTGCATTCACCGCCTTTGCGTGCCTGACTTCTCTGGGCTCCTGGATGATGTTGGTAGGCCAGGCAGGTGTACGTGCCGCTAACGACGGTAACTTCCCGAAAGTTTATGGTGAAGTCGACAGCAACGGTATTCCGAAAAAAGGTCTGCTGCTGGCTGCAGTGAAAATGACTGCCCTGATGATCCTTATCACTCTGATGAACTCTGCCGGTGGTAAAGCATCTGACCTGTTCGGTGAACTGACCGGTATCGCAGTACTGCTGACTATGCTGCCGTATTTCTACTCTTGCGTTGACCTGATTCGTTTTGAAGGCGTTAACATCCGCAACTTTGTCAGCCTGATCTGCTCTGTACTGGGTTGCGTGTTCTGCTTCATCGCGCTGATGGGCGCAAGCTCCTTCGAGCTGGCAGGTACCTTCATCGTCAGCCTGATTATCCTGATGTTCTACGCTCGCAAAATGCACGAGCGCCAGAGCCACTCAATGGATAACCACACCGCGTCTAACGCACATTAATTAAAAGTATTTTCCGAGGCTCCTCCTTTCATTTTGTCCCATGTGTTGGGAGGGGCCTTTTTTACCTGGAGATATGACTATGAACGTTATTGCAATATTGAATCACATGGGGGTTTATTTTAAAGAAGAACCCATCCGTGAACTTCATCGCGCGCTTGAACGTCTGAACTTCCAGATTGTTTACCCGAACGACCGTGACGACTTATTAAAACTGATCGAAAACAATGCGCGTCTGTGCGGCGTTATTTTTGACTGGGATAAATATAATCTCGAGCTGTGCGAAGAAATTAGCAAAATGAACGAGAACCTGCCGTTGTACGCGTTCGCTAATACGTATTCCACTCTCGATGTAAGCCTGAATGACCTGCGTTTACAGATTAGCTTCTTTGAATATGCGCTGGGTGCTGCTGAAGATATTGCTAATAAGATCAAGCAGACCACTGACGAATATATCAACACTATTCTGCCTCCGCTGACTAAAGCACTGTTTAAATATGTTCGTGAAGGTAAATATACTTTCTGTACTCCTGGTCACATGGGCGGTACTGCATTCCAGAAAAGCCCGGTAGGTAGCCTGTTCTATGATTTCTTTGGTCCGAACACCATGAAATCTGATATTTCCATTTCAGTATCTGAACTGGGTTCTCTGCTGGATCACAGTGGTCCACACAAAGAAGCAGAACAGTATATCGCTCGCGTCTTTAACGCAGACCGCAGCTACATGGTGACCAACGGTACTTCCACTGCGAACAAAATTGTTGGTATGTACTCTGCTCCAGCAGGCAGCACCATTCTGATTGACCGTAACTGCCACAAATCGCTGACCCACCTGATGATGATGAGCGATGTTACGCCAATCTATTTCCGCCCGACCCGTAACGCTTACGGTATTCTTGGTGGTATCCCACAGAGTGAATTCCAGCACGCTACCATTGCTAAGCGCGTGAAAGAAACACCAAACGCAACCTGGCCGGTACATGCTGTAATTACTAACTCTACCTATGATGGTCTGCTGTACAACACCGACTTCATCAAGAAAACACTGGATGTGAAATCCATCCACTTTGACTCCGCGTGGGTACCTTACACCAACTTCTCACCGATTTACGAAGGTAAATGCGGTATGAGCGGTGGCCGTGTAGAAGGGAAAGTGATTTACGAAACCCAGTCTACTCACAAACTGCTGGCGGCGTTCTCTCAGGCTTCCATGATCCACGTTAAAGGTGACGTAAACGAAGAAACCTTTAACGAAGCTTACATGATGCACACCACCACTTCTCCGCACTACGGTATCGTGGCGTCCACTGAAACCGCTGCGGCGATGATGAAAGGCAATGCAGGTAAGCGTCTGATCAACGGTTCCATTGAACGTGCGATCAAATTCCGTAAAGAGATCAAACGTCTGAGAACGGAATCTGATGGCTGGTTCTTTGATGTATGGCAGCCGGATCATATCGATACCACTGAATGCTGGCCGCTGCGTTCTGACAGCACCTGGCACGGCTTCAAAAACATCGATAACGAGCACATGTATCTTGACCCGATCAAAGTCACCCTGCTGACTCCGGGGATGGAAAAAGACGGCACCATGAGCGACTTTGGTATTCCGGCCAGCATCGTGGCGAAATACCTCGACGAACATGGCATCGTTGTTGAGAAAACCGGTCCGTATAACCTGCTGTTCCTGTTCAGCATCGGTATCGATAAGACCAAAGCACTGAGCCTGCTGCGTGCTCTGACTGACTTCAAACGTGCGTTCGACCTGAACCTGCGTGTGAAAAACATGCTGCCGTCTCTGTATCGTGAAGATCCTGAATTCTATGAAAACATGCGTATTCAGGGACTGGCTCAGAATATCCACAAACTGATTGTTCACCACAATCTGCCGGATCTGATGTATCGCGCATTTGAAGTGCTGCCGACGATGGTAATGACTCCGTATGCTGCGTTCCAGAAAGAGCTGCACGGTATGACCGAAGAAGTTTACCTCGACGAAATGGTCGGTCGTATTAACGCCAATATGATCCTTCCGTATCCGCCGGGAGTTCCTCTGGTAAGGCCGGGTGAAATGATCACCGAAGAAAGCCGTCCGGTTCTGGAGTTCCTGCAGATGCTGTGTGAAATCGGCGCTCACTATCCGGGCTTTGAAACCGATATTCACGGTGCATACCGTCAGGCTGATGGCCGCTATACCGTTAAGGTATTGAAAGAAGAAAGCAAAAAATAATTAGCTCGTACAAGGGAAGTGGCTTGCCACTTCCCTTTTTTGCTCATAAGGAGAACACATGAAAACACCCTCACAGCCGCCCGCGATATACTATATCGTGGCGATCCAAATCTGGGAGTACTTCAGTTTTTACGGCATGCGTGCCTTACTCATTCTCTATCTCACCCATCAGCTTGGTTTTGATGATAACCATGCCATCAGCCTGTTCAGCGCATATGCTTCTCTGGTTTACGTTACCCCTATTCTCGGCGGCTGGCTTGCCGACCGCCTGCTCGGCAACCGCACTGCAGTGATTGCCGGCGCGCTGTTAATGACCCTTGGCCATGTGGTGCTGGGTATTGATACAAATTCAACCTTTAGCCTGTATCTGGCGCTGGCAATCATTATTTGTGGCTACGGTTTATTCAAATCAAACATCAGCTGTTTGCTTGGCGAGCTCTACGACGAGAACGATCATCGACGTGATGGCGGTTTTTCGCTGCTGTATGCTGCGGGCAATATCGGTTCTATCGCAGCCCCAATCGCCTGCGGCCTGGCTGCTCAGTGGTATGTTGGGTTTGCCCTTGCGGGTGGGGGCATGTTTATCGGTTTGTTGATTTTCTTAAGCGGTCATCGTCATTTCCAGTCCACACGGAGTATGGATAAAAAAGCGCTCACTAGTGTCAAATTTGCCTTACCAGTATGGAGCTGGTTAGTGGTGATGCTCTGTTTAGCCCCAGTATTTTTTACTCTGCTGCTGGAGAACGACTGGTCCGGATATTTGCTGGCGATCGTTTGCCTCATTGCCGCACAAATCATTGCCCGCATGATGATCAAATTCCCCGAACATCGCCGTGCTCTTTGGCAAATTGTATTGTTGATGTTTGTCGGGACATTGTTCTGGGTACTGGCACAACAGGGCGGCAGTACCATCAGCTTGTTTATCGATCGCTTTGTGAATCGTCAGGCATTCAATATTGAAGTACCTTTAGCACTATTCCAGTCGGTGAATGCAATTGCGGTGATGCTCGCTGGGGTTGTACTGGCCTGGCTGGCGTCGCCAGAAAGCCGCGGCAACTCAACATTGCGCGTCTGGCTGAAGTTTGCCTTTGGCTTACTGCTGATGGCTTGTGGCTTTATGTTGTTGGCATTTGATGCCCGACATGCAGCGGCTGGCGGTCAAGCGTCAATGGGCGTGATGATATCCGGGCTGGCGCTAATGGGCTTTGCCGAACTCTTTATTGACCCGGTGGCGATTGCGCAAATCACGCGTCTGAAAATGTCTGGCGTATTAACCGGTATTTATATGCTGGCAACAGGCGCGGTCGCCAACTGGCTGGCAGGCGTCGTGGCACAGCAGACGACAGAGTCGCAAATTAGCGGTATGGCAATTGCAGCTTACCAGCGATTCTTTTCTCAGATGGGAGAGTGGACGTTGGCTTGTGTCGCGATCATCGTCGTATTGGCCTTTGCTACCCGTTTTCTGTTTAGCACGCCGACGAATATGATACAGGAGAGCAACGATTAACTGTCCTAAAAACAATTGGTTATGAATAAATTAACTTTCAGTTTATCACACTAGTAAATCGAGATTAATAAGTCATTTAAACCATTTTGATGGTTATTTATTAGTGATATCAACTTGAGGTAAGCGTTAGTTTCGATAAGATAAACTGAGTTACTAATAGTCGAGGCAGATAATACAGTGTACCGATCTGTCTCTTTATCTACGCTAAATTGAAAGCTGGATTTAGAGGAACCAAAATGTCTGAACAAGAAACACGGGGAGCCAATGAGGCTATTGATTTTAACGATGAACTGAGAAATCGCCGCGAAAAACTGGCGGCACTACGTCAGCAAGGTGTGGCGTTTCCCAATGATTTTCGCCGCGACCATACCTCTGACCAGTTGCACGAAGAGTTTGATGCGAAGAATAACCAGGAACTGGAATCCTTAAACATTGAAGTCTCGGTTGCTGGCCGAATGATGACCCGTCGTATCATGGGGAAAGCCTCCTTTGTAACGTTGCAGGATGTCGGTGGCCGTATTCAACTGTACGTTGCACGAGATAGCCTGCCAGAAGGTGTTTATAACGATCAGTTTAAAAAATGGGATCTGGGTGACATTATCGGTGCCCGCGGTACGCTGTTTAAGACGCAAACGGGTGAGCTTTCCATTCACTGTACTGAGCTGCGCCTGCTGACTAAAGCACTACGTCCTTTACCAGATAAATTCCATGGTCTGCAGGATCAGGAAGTCCGTTATCGTCAACGTTATCTGGACCTCATCGCTAACGATAAATCCCGTCAAACGTTTGTTGTCCGTTCAAAAATTCTGGCCGCTATCCGTCAATTCATGGTCGCGCGCGGCTTTATGGAAGTAGAAACCCCGATGATGCAGGTAATTCCAGGTGGGGCATCTGCTCGCCCGTTTATTACCCATCATAATGCTCTGGATTTAGATATGTATCTGCGTATCGCGCCGGAGCTGTATCTGAAACGTCTGGTTGTAGGCGGTTTTGAACGGGTATTCGAAATCAACCGTAACTTCCGTAATGAAGGTATTTCTGTTCGCCATAATCCTGAGTTCACAATGATGGAACTCTACATGGCGTATGCGGATTACCACGATTTGATTGAACTGACAGAGTCACTGTTCCGCACCCTGGCACAAGAGGTTCTGGGTACCACTAAAGTCACTTATGGCGAGCATGTGTTTGATTTCGGCAAACCGTTTGAAAAACTCACCATGCGCGAAGCAATCAAAAAATATCGTCCAGAAACCGATATGGCCGACCTGGATAATTTTGATGCTGCTAAAGCATTAGCTGAATCTATCGGAATTACGGTAGAGAAAAGCTGGGGGTTGGGACGTATTGTCACAGAGATCTTTGATGAAGTGGCAGAAGCACATCTGATTCAGCCAACCTTTATTACGGAATATCCGGCAGAAGTGTCCCCGCTGGCACGCCGTAATGATGTTAACCCGGAAATCACCGACCGTTTTGAATTCTTCATCGGTGGTCGTGAAATCGGTAATGGTTTTAGCGAATTAAACGACGCAGAAGATCAGGCTGAACGTTTCCAGGAACAGGTTAACGCTAAAGCTGCAGGTGACGACGAAGCCATGTTCTATGACGAAGATTACGTGACTGCGCTGGAATATGGTCTGCCGCCAACCGCTGGTCTGGGTATTGGTATCGACCGAATGATTATGCTGTTTACAAACAGCCATACTATTCGCGACGTTATTCTCTTCCCGGCGATGCGCCCACAGAAATAAATTTCACTTTAATGAACGAAGCAGTCAGGCGACTGCTTCGTTCGTCGTTCCGCAAATCCAGTTTTGAGGAGAGACGCTTCGTTTCACGATAACCAGCGGGTCCACTCAACTACAGCTCCTAAAAGAGAGAAAAAAGTAATGCCACAGGCAGACTCATTGGCCAGGTTATTCCGACCAGGAATGCACTAAGTAAACGAATATGTGTTTTCTCATGTGAGATAAACCAGATAATGACAAAGGATATGTTCACACCAATCACATAAAAAATTAATATTTTAGAGAATAGTGCCATTTTTTATGTTCTTCTTATCCTTCCTGGCTACTTGTAAAACTGACGGAAATAGTCATCAACTGTCATAATGTTGAGGTCAAAATCAATATCCGGTAAGTCTAAGCATTTAAGCCTGATTAAATCTTCGATTTCACTTGCGGCTAACGATGTCGTTATTGCGAAGGAATTTTCATTCAATTGTCGTGGTATCCCATATTCATCAGCCACGATAGAAGAGAAATTCATATCATACATCAATGATCTTAACCTTAAGAACACTGAGGAATAAGATGATGGATAATCAAAAGAAACAACATAAGTATTGAACTTGTTTTTACCTTCCATAATATGACTCCTATCAATATTGAATGCTCTGGGGACGCAAAACTTATTAACCCCGATTGATGATTCTCATATAGGAGATATTCTTTTTTTTGCTCAGTAAAGGGGATGACTTGGGACAAAAAAACGCGCTCTCTGCCCATTCTTTGTGCATCCCCCTACCCTTCAGATGCTCTCCTGCATCACTCCGCGGAGAGCATGAAAAATATCGTGACTCTGTACTCTCCCATCAACTGCGAATATCATCATACTCCCGCGTTTTATCAAATTCGTGTTTCGCAAATGGGCATAGTGGGATAATTTTTCGTTTTTCCCGACGCATTTTTTCCACGACTTTCGCAACCAGCTGTTTACCAATCCCTTGCCCTTTCAGGCTTTCATCGACATCGGTATGTTCGATAATCGCTAAATTCTCTCCGGTCGGCACAAAGACAATTTCAGCGATTTGCTTGCCTTGTTCGTCATTAATGTAAAATTTATTGTGGCCTTCGCGTATTTCCATTTTACCCTCGCTTATTTATGACGGTATTTCAGCGCGCCGCTCGGGCACGTATCAATCACTTTAACCACAGTGGCAACGTCGACTTCATCCGGCATGATCCACGGCTTTCGTTTGAGATTAAATAACTTGCCGTTGCCACGTACGCAATTGCCAGAATGCTGACATATCGCAGTGTTGAAATAGACATCGATCTTTTCGCCGGTATAACAGCGATAACCCCCGTCAAGTAGCGCCTGATCCATGACCTTCCCTCTCTCATCAGTATGGTTTTCACTATAAGCATAGCCCCGGAATCTTCATACAGCACTGGCAGTTTCCGTTGCCAGAGTCTCTTCCCCTATATAGCCAATCATTCTTACTCCCTTTGAATTACCCGCCTCATCAGAGATAATGCTTAAGAAATTTGTCACACAAGGAAGCTGATGAGACATTCATTGCCCTACCGCATGTTACGCAAACGTCCGATGAAATTGAGTACCACAGTGATCTTAATGGTCAGCGCGGTACTGTTCTCGGTGCTATTGGTGGTGCATCTGATTTACTTCTCGCAAATCAGTGATATGACGCGAGACGGGCTGGCCAACAAGGCACTGGCAGTGGCGCGTACTCTCGCCGACTCGCCGGAAATCCGTCAGGGCTTGCAGAAAAAACCGCAGGAGAGTGGAATCCAGGCCATCGCGGAAGCCGTGCGCAAACGCAACGATCTGCTGTTTATTGTCGTTACCGATATGCAAAGTCTTCGCTACTCACATCCTGAAGCCCAGCGTATTGGTCAGCCATTTAAAGGTGATGACATCCTTAAAGCGCTGAATGGCGAAGAAAATGTCGCTATCAATCGCGGTTTTCTGGCGCAGGCTTTACGCGTATTTACCCCCATCTACGATGAAAATCATAAACAAATTGGCGTGGTGGCGATCGGCCTTGAGTTAAGCCGCGTGACCCAACAAATCAATGACAGTCGCTGGAGCATTATCTGGTCGGTACTATTTGGCATGCTGGTCGGACTGATTGGCACCTGCATTCTGGTTAAAGTACTGAAAAAAATCCTTTTCGGCCTGGAACCCTACGAAATCTCCACGCTGTTTGAGCAACGCCAGGCCATGTTGCAGTCTATCAAAGAAGGCGTCGTTGCCGTGGACGATCGCGGCGAGGTCACGCTGATCAACGATGCCGCACAAGAATTGCTGAATTACCGTAAGTCGCAGGACGATGAGAAACTGTCGACGCTAAGCCACTCGTGGTCACAGGTAGTAGATGTCTCGGAAGTGTTACGCGACGGTACGCCGCGCCGCGACGAAGAGATTACGATTAAAGACCGGCTATTACTGATCAACACCGTTCCGGTGCGCAGTAATGGCGTTATCATCGGTGCCATTTCAACCTTCAGGGACAAAACTGAAGTTCGTAAACTGATGCAGCGACTCGACGGTCTGGTCAACTATGCTGATGCACTTCGTGAACGATCCCACGAATTTATGAATAAATTGCATGTGATTCTCGGATTATTGCATCTGAAGAGTTATAAGCAGTTGGAAGATTACATTCTCAAAACAGCCAATAACTATCAGGAAGAGATTGGCTCTCTGCTGGGTAAGATCAAATCTCCGGTTATCGCTGGTTTTTTAATCAGCAAGATTAACCGCGCGACCGATTTAGGCCATACGCTGATTTTAAACAGTGAAAGCCAGCTGCCAGACAGCGGCAGTGAGGACCAGGTCGCGACGCTGATTACCACATTGGGAAATCTGATAGAAAACGCGCTGGAAGCATTAGGGCCGGAACCCGGTGGCGAAATTAGCGTAACATTGCACTACCGTCACGGCTGGCTGCACTGCGAAGTTAACGATGATGGACCGGGGATCGCACCCGACAAAATCGATCACATTTTTGACAAAGGTGTCTCGACAAAAGGAAGCGAGCGAGGCGTCGGTTTAGCACTTGTCAAACAACAGGTAGAAAATCTCGGCGGCAGCATCGCCGTGGAATCGGAACCCGGGATTTTCACACAATTTTTTGTCCAGATACCCTGGGACGGGGAGAGGTCGAACAGATGATCAATGTATTAATTATCGATGACGACGCAATGGTCGCGGAGCTGAATCGCCGATACGTAGCACAAATCCCAGGCTTTCAATGCTGTGGAACAGCCTCGACGCTGGAGAAAGCCAAAGAGATTATCTTCAATAGCGATACGCCTATCGACCTGATATTGCTCGATATCTATATGCAAAAAGAGAACGGGCTCGATTTACTGCCTGTCCTGCATAACGCGAGTTGCAAAAGTGATGTGATTGTCATCTCCTCCGCAGCCGATGCGGCAACCATTAAAGATTCGCTGCATTACGGTGTCGTGGATTACCTGATCAAACCCTTCCAGGCTTCCCGCTTTGAAGAGGCGCTCACCGGCTGGCGGCAAAAGAAAATGG
>OGJB01000118.1_pt1 | contig 13831 bp, 11 predicted proteins | sample 1571991 | NCBI WGS metagenome assembly OGJB01 (sample SAMEA2582105, study PRJEB24529) | metagenome | biome: Human gut stool | place: China | collected 2011
CTTCAAAATTTGCGAATTTCCGCCCAACCGGCCATCCGTTTTAGAATTCGCGAATTTTGGAGGCCTTTTTCTGCCTCCTTTTCCTCTCCCTTTTTGAGTACTCCTTTTCCTCCCATCCTCTTTCTCGCGTTATTTTTTAATAAAAAACCCATTTTCATTTTGTATTCTCCTCCTTTTATACTATCTTTGCATCTAATATATATATTAAGGTATAGACTGCCTAAAAGAACAGAAAGAAATGGAGAATAAAAAGATAAAAATAGCCGTAGCCGGAACAGGATATGTAGGCCTGAGCATCGCTACCCTGCTCAGCCAGCATCATGAGGTGGTGGCAGTAGACGTGATTCCCGAAAAGGTGGAGCTCATCAACTCGCGCCGCTCGCCTATCCAGGACGAATACATAGAGAAATATCTGGCTGAAAAGGAACTCAACCTCAAAGCCACAACCGATGGAGAAGAAGCCTATAAGGATGCCGACTTCGTAGTGATTGCCACACCAACCAACTATGATCCGGTGAAAAACTACTTCGACACCTCGCACGTAGAAGAAGTCATCCGTCTGGTGATGCAGGTGAATCCCGATGCCATCATGGTCATCAAGAGCACCATTCCGGTAGGCTACACCGAAAGCATCCGCCAGAAGACGGGCAGCAAGAACATCATCTTCGCTCCCGAATTCCTGCGCGAGAGCAAGGCTCTCTACGACAACCTCTACCCGAGCCGCATCATCGTGGGCAGACCGAATGGTGACGAGCGACTGGACCAGGCAGCCCGCACCTTTGCAGAACTGCTGAAAGAGGGAGCCATCAAGCAAGACATAGAAACCCTGTTCATGGGACTTACCGAGGCAGAAGCGGTGAAACTCTTCGCCAACACCTACCTCGCCCTGCGCGTGAGCTACTTCAACGAGTTGGATACCTACGCCGAAATGAAGGGCCTCGACACCAAGGCGATTATCGACGGAGTGGGTCTGGACCCTCGCATCGGCACCTTCTACAACAATCCTTCCTTCGGATACGGCGGCTACTGTCTGCCGAAAGATACCAAGCAGCTGCTCGCCAACTATGCCGATGTGCCTGAGAACCTGATTCAGGCGATTGTGGAGAGCAACCGCACCCGCAAGGATTTCATCGCCGACCGCGTGCTGAACATGGCTGGCTACTACGATTATGCCAACCAGAACAACTTCAGCGAGGAGGAAGAGAAGCCTTGCACCATCGGCGTATACCGGCTCACGATGAAGAGCAACAGCGACAACTTCCGCCAGAGCAGCATACAGGGCGTGATGAAGCGCATCAAGGCAAAGGGCGCCCAGGTTATCATCTACGAACCTACGCTAAAAGACGGAACCACCTTCTTCGGAAGCCGCATCGTAAACAACCTGGATGCCTTCAAACAGCAGAGCCAGGCCATCATCGCCAACCGGTATGACAAGTGTCTGGATGATGTGGAAGAAAAGGTTTACACCCGCGATATTTTCAGAAGAGACTGATCTGAACTGAAAGTTAAAGTTGGAAGTTAATAGTGATAAGCTGAAGACGGAAGACGAAAAATAGGAAAACAATAATATTTATAATAAAGAGAAAAATAAGAAATGGCAAAATTAGTAATCAATTCCTACGAGGAATTTGCATCTCACCTCGGTGAGAAGTTAGGAGAATCAGACTGGTTGCAGATTGACCAGGATCGTATCAACAAGTTCGCAGACGCTACACTCGACCCACAGTGGATCCACGTAGACGTAGAGCGCGCCAAGGTAGAGAGCCCTTACCACAGCACCATTGCTCACGGTTACCTCACCCTCTCAGTACTCCCATACCTCTGGCAGCAGATTATCGAGGTAAATAACCTCAAGATGCTCGTAAACTACGGCATGGACAAGATGAAGTTCGGTCAGCCAGTCATCACCGGTTCACGCGTGCGCCTGGTAGCCACTCTCCACGACATCCAGAACATCCGTGGCATCTGCAAGACCAGCATCAAGTTTGACATCGAAATAGAAGGTCAGCGCAAGCCAGCCCTCTCAGGCATCGCTTCTTTCCTCTACTATTTCAACAACTAAAAGATGGCAGCAGGTAAATGGATTGGTGGTGTGCTCGGTTTCATCACAGCCGGTCCGCTGGGAGCCCTGGCAGGCTATGCCCTCGGTTCCCTCTTTGAGCACGGACTGGATGCGGTAAACCGCGACGGCGACCACCATTACAACAACGCCTACGATGCCTACAGCGGCCAGCAGCACAACGGCCGCCAGGGCTTCGGCAACCAGGGCTACAGCCGCCAGCAGAGCTATGAGGGAGAGCGAAACTCCTTCATGTTCTCGCTGCTGGTGCTCAGCTCATACATCATCAATGCAGATGGCAAGATCATGCATTCCGAGATGGAGATGGTGCGCCGCTTCCTGCGTCAGAATTTCGGCGAGGCAGCCAAGCAGCAAGGCGAGGAAATCCTCCTCAAACTCTTTGAGCAGCAGAAGCAGATGGGCATGCAGCAGTACCGTTCGGTGATACAGGACAGCTGTCATCAGATACGTGCCAACATGATGTATGAACAGCGCCTGCAGTTGCTCAATTTCCTCGTCATGATAGCCCAGGCCGATGGAGTTGTGAATTCTCACGAGATTCAGGCACTCAAGGAGATGGCCATCCACATGGGTCTTTCTGCCGAGGATGTAGACCAGATGCTGAATCTGGAGAGCGGGGCTTCTTCAGCAGGCAGTCTGGATGATGCCTACCGTGTTCTGGGTATCAGTCCTGATGCATCAAACGATGAGGTGAAGGCCGCTTACCGCAAGATGGCGCTCAAGCATCATCCTGACAAGGTAGCAGCCCTAGGCGAAGATGTGCGCCGTGCAGCCGAGAAGAAATTCCAGGAAATCAACGACGCCAAAGACCGCATTTACAAAGCTAGAGGACTCTAGGTTCCAAATTAGGATTAAAAGTTCAATTAGGATTAAAGGAGTTAAGACTGATTGTCCTAGCTGCCTGAAAACGAAAAAAATAAAGGCTCGCCAATCAATTTTGGCGAGCCTTTATTGTATCTTATCGTATCTTTATCAGAAGATTATCATCCGAAAAGAGCGGAGAGAGGAGGAAGATTAATCCTCACCCTCAGTCTTTCTTCTGCGGATAGCGCGCTTGCGCTTTGGCTTCTCCTCTGTCTTAGGAGCCTCAATCTTAACACCAGCCAATTCTGGGTCGATGAGGATACGGCCGCAATACTCACAAGGGATAATCTTCTTGTGCATCTTGATATCGAGCTGGCGCTGAGGTGGAATCTTGTTGAAGCAACCGCCACATGCATCACGCTGCACGTAAACGATACCCAAACCGTTGCGGGCACCATTACGGATACGCTTGAAGCTCTGGAGCAAACGTGGCTCAATCTTCTTCTCGAGCTCGAATGCCTTCTCCTTCAAATTCTCCTCTTCCTCACGGGTTTCAGCCATGATAGACTCAAGCTCAGAACGCTTCATTACCAAGCCCTTCTCGCGGTCTGCCTTCTGGTCCTCAGCCTTGTGAAGGTCGTACAGGCGCTCGTTGATTGTCTGCTGCGCCTCGCGGATCTTCTTGCTGCAAAGTTCGATTTCCAGCTCCTGGAACTCGATTTCCTTGCTCAAAGTATCATACTCGCGGTTGTTGCTAACCATTTCGAGCTGCTTCTTATAACGCTCCACGCTAGCCTGAGCCTCCTCAATCTCGTGCTGCTTCTGATCGATGGCGCGGTCAAACTGCTCAATATCGGTCTGGATTTTCTCGATACGGGTGGTAAGACCAGCAATATCGTCTTCCAAATCCTGAACTTCGAGAGGCAACTCACCTCTCAACGCACGCTTTTCATCAATTGCAGACAAGGTGGTCTGAAGCTGATAGAGAGCCTTCAACTTCTCTTCCACTGTCAAATCTGTAGGATCTTTCTTTGCCATAACTTTATTTTTTTTAATGTTGAATGTTAAATGTTGAATGTTGAATGAGGCTTGCGCCCTTCCAACCTATAAATACAATATCGGATTCGTATTTATCTCCGAGATGCAGCATTTGGCATCAGGAAAATTCTCCTGGATGATGCTGCGGAAGATTTCGCCCGTAAACTGCTCACTCTGATAGTGGCCGATGACGCAGATCTGAATTTCCTGCTCGTGGCCGAAATACTCATGATAGCTCATCTCGCCCGTGACGAAGGCATCGGCACCTGCCTTGATGGCTGCGTCGAGCAAGAAAGCACCTGCTCCACCGCAGAGTGCCACCTTCCTGATAGGCCGGCGAAGCAACTGGTTGCACTGCACGCACTCCACGCCAAACCGCTCCTTGAGCATCAGCACCAGGTCGTCGGCAGCCATGTCCTCAGCCACCTCTCCGATGACGCCCTCGCCACCTTTCACGCCGTCCACTTCCTTCTCGCCAGCAAAGAACTGCACGTTTCGCAGTCCCAATTTCTCGGCAATCTTGAAGTTCACGCCGCCCGCAGCCGCATCCATGTTGGTATGCATCGCCACGATGGTAATATCATTCTTAATCGCCTTGCGCACGGTACGCTGCACGTAGTTCTCGTCCGAGATTCTCGCCAGTTTGCGGAATATCAGCGGATGATGGCTCACGATGAGGTTACATCCCTTCTGGATGGCCTCTTCAACCACAGCTTCAGTAACGTCAAGACACAACAATGCCCCTGACATTTCTACCGCCTCTGTCAATCCAACTTGCAGGCCGGCATTATCATATCCTTCCTGCAAGGGCAGAGGCGCGTAATGTTCAAGGGCATCAACTACCTGTTTAATTTTCACGCTCCTATTCAATATTTTATTTTTAGACTGCAAAGTTACTCATTTTTCCCCGATTTTATCTCCATACAGCCCTCTGTTTAAACTTTTTTAATACAAAGTTTCGCTTTTGCGCAAAATATTTCACAAAAACAGCCGATAGTTGTAGATTTTTTATTAATTTTGCAAGCATACTTCATAAAAGCAGAACGGAGCCCGTCCCCAAGGAAAGGTTCCCGATGAAGAACAGAGTATAATAAATTGGTATAGAACATCGTATCATAAAAATAGTATAGCTTATGCATCAATCTACATTACCCTGCGATTTCGCACTCCCTGCCGAATGGGAGCCACAGAGCGCCATCATGCTCACCTGGCCACATGCCGGCACCGACTGGAAGCCGTATCTGCCTGAAATTACAGATACTTATCTCGAACTGGCAGATATCATCACGCGCTACGAGCAGCTGCTTGTGGCTACACCCGATGTGCCTGCCACCCGATACCAGCTCAAGAAAAAGCTCTCTGCCGAGCAGATGAGCCGCGTGCTGCTCTACGAGGTGGAAAGTAATGATACCTGGGTGCGCGACCACGGCCCCCTCACCATGGTGCTGCGCAGAAAGCAGAACACCTGGATGGTGCCTTACCGCATACTCGACTTCAAGTTCAACGGCTGGGGCGAAAAGTTCAGATGGGAGAAGGATAATGCCATCACCCTGAAACTATACTATCAGGCAGCCTTCAATGCCAATATAGAGAACCACCAGGGCTTCGTGCTCGAAGGAGGAAGCATCGAGAGTGACGGAAAGGGTACACTCTTCACCACCTCTCAGTGCCTGCTGGCGCCTCACCGCAACCAGCCGCTCGACCACGACAGCATCGACCATCTGCTGCAGACTTTCTTCCAGCTCAAGCGAGTCGTCTGGCTGGATCACGGCAATCTGATAGGCGATGATACCGACGGCCACATCGACACCATCGTGAGAGTGGCTCCACACGACACCTTATTATATGTAGGCTGCGATAATCCGGAAGATGAGCAGTATGAAGACTTTCAGGCGCTGGAGAAGCAGCTCAAGGGGCTCTTCACCTGGGAGGGATACCCTTACCGCTTGCTCAAACTGCCGATGCCCGACCCTATCTATGATGAGGGCGACTGCCTCACCACCAACCCGGAGAGCGAGGGAGACCGACTGCCAGCCACCTACGCCAACTTCCTGATACTCAACAAGGCTGTGATTTATCCAACCTATAATCAGCCGGAAAAGGACGAGGAGGCACGCAAGCAGATTCAGCTCGCCTTCCCCGACCGCGAAATCATCGGCGTAGATTCGCAGACCATCATCCGCCAGCATGGCAGCATCCACTGCATCACCATGCAGTTGCCCGAAGGCGCCCTCAGAGACTCAACATTCAACATTTAACATTAAACATTTAACATTAAAAGCAAAAAATGAAAGTCGGTTTATTACAACTTCATAATACGGCAGATATCGCCAACAACAAACAGCGCCTGGCAGAAGGCATCATCGACCTCGCCCATCGCGGCGCAGAGCTCATCGTGCTTCAGGAGCTTCATAACTCCCTCTATTTCTGTCAGGTAGAGGATGTTGACCTCTTCGACCTGGCAGAGCCTATTCCGGGCCCTTCGACCGATTTCTACGGCAAGCTTGCCAAGGATCTCGGCGTCGTCATCGTCACCTCCCTCTTCGAGCGCCGCGCTCCGGGGCTCTACCACAATACGGCGGTAGTGATGGAGAAGGATGGAAGCATTGCCGGAAAATACCGCAAGATGCATATCCCCGACGATCCTGCCTACTACGAGAAGTTCTATTTCACACCGGGCGACCTCGGTTTCCACCCTATCCAAACCTCTGTAGGCAAGCTCGGCGTGCTGGTTTGCTGGGACCAGTGGTATCCCGAAGCAGCCCGTCTGATGGCGCTGCAGGGAGCCGAAATGCTCATCTATCCTACCGCCATCGGCTATGCCACCTATGATACCGAGGAGGAGCAGCAGCGCCAGCGCGAGGCGTGGACTACCGTGATGCGGGGCCATGCCGTAGCCAACGGATTGCCGGTCATCGCCGTAAACCGCGTAGGTTTCGAGCCTGATCCTAGCGGTCAGACCGAGGGCATCCAGTTCTGGGGCAGCAGTTTCGTAGCCGGTCCTCAGGGCGAGCTCTACTACCGTGCCAGCGATCAGGAAGAAGAGAGCCTGGTGGTAGATATCGACCTGAAGCACAGCGAGAATGTGCGCCGCTGGTGGACATTCCTCAGCGACCGCCGCATCGAGAACTACGGAGATATTACCAGACGATTTATCGATTAACCCATTTTTTGCCGGAAATTCCGAGAGAATATCGGGATTCCGGCATACATATATATATAAGGTATAGATTTTCAGGATAAATGGAGAATTTGGAAGTGATGGTGATACTTTTCATCATCGTGATTTTAGGTTACGTCGCCTGCAAGTTAGGATATATGGGCGACAAGTTTGACAAGAAGTTATCCAGCATGGTGGTAGATATCACCTGTCCTCTGCTGGGCTCTCGTCAGTAATGGGCGATGAGCTGCCCGACCGCACGCTCATCCTCCCCCTTCTGGGCGTAGGTTTCCTTACCTACATCCTTTTGCTGGTATTCGGTTTCTGGGTACCGCGTCTCATCACTCGCAATCATGATGACCAGGGCATGATAGGTTTTGCGCTGATGTTTGCCAACGTAGGTTTCATCGGCTACCCTATCGTTTCGAGCATATTCGGTCCGAAGGCCATTTTTTATGCCGCCTTGCTCAACATGCCGAACACCTTTTTTATTTTTACGGCAGGTGTCATGCTCATCAAGGGCGAGTACAGCGTCAAGCAGTTCAATCCTAAGGTGCTGTTTTCTCCGGCTCTTCTTGGTGCCTTCGTTGCCGCCATTCTGGTAGCTTTCGGGGTTCATACGCCGGATATCATTGCGCGTCCGGTAACGATGGTGGGAAATGTTACGGTTCCTGCCGCCCTGATGATTATCGGTTCCTCGATGGCTAAGTTGCCGGTAAAGGAGATTATCGGCAGTCCTAAGGTATACCTCTCCTCGTTCTTGCGTCTTGTGGTAGTTCCTCTGAGCATTTATTTCCTGTTCAAGGTATGTGGTGTAAGCGATCAGGTCAACGACATCAATACGGTTGTCATTGCGATGCCCGTAGCGAGTTTCGGCACGATGTTCTGTCTGAAATACGGCCGCAATCCTTCGCTCATCACCGAGATGACGTTCATCACCACGGTTGGCAGCATCATCACCATCCCGCTCATCACCCTCCTCTTTTCGTAACGAGAAAAAAATCGCCTGATGCCACAAAGTCACCAGGGGATTTTTATATAATTCATTAATCACTAATCACTAATCATTAATCACTAATCACTAATCATTATCTCACGCAGAATTTCTTGCCATTCTTGATGTATATACCCTTCTTCATAGCCCCCGTAATGCGGCGGCCGCTCAGGTCATAAATGGCATCATTTCCGGTCTCCTGATCCGATGTTACAGAATGGATGCCGGTAGACTCCAGGTTGCGGTAAGTCCTTACCTCGAGTTCATAAACCGGTTCAAGACCTCTTACGCTGTTCACGCTTCCAGCACCAAACACGATGTTTTCAGCCAATTTACCATCCACCAGTGCATAATACTTTGATACGCCTTCATCCACCGTCAGATGATAGTAATAAGTGGAGCCGATGACAGGTTTGCCATTATAGAAATTGCGGGAAGGATTATACTGGCTTCCTGCTTCCTCGAATGTTACACCTTCTCCTATTTTGGTTCTCACCTCAAATGTGCGAGGTTCGTATCCGGTTGCCGGCAGACGCAGTCTCTCAAAGTCCTGACCATACAGTTCCATATACTCCTCCGAGCCATTTCTCTTAGCCACAACAGCCAGATAATCACCCGGTTCTGCATCTACAGTACTCAGAACCGTAAAGACCAATTTAGGATAGATGTAGCCCCGTCCAAAATCTTTAATCGTCTTGGTGCTGGATGATATAATCTCCCGAATCTCGCCCTTAGCATTCATCAGAGCCATGGCAAGTACTCCGTCAAAGTTCTGTTTTCCTTCATTTTTGATTGGTACTGAAAAGACGATACATTTCTGTCCCTTCTTCACATCAGTAACATTCATATTCATTTCCTGAAGATAGTCAGTCATCTTCGTGAATCTCATATCAGAGATTTTTTCCTTTCCGTCAGATGGCTCCATGCCGAATACTGCCATCTGGCCAACGTTATACCGACTGGCAACTGGCTTTCCTTCTTCGTTTTGCGGATTGAGGGCTCCTATATGGTAGAACCCGTTGCAAAGACCGCCCCAGCCCCAGTTTACGCTGAAGCTATCGTCCTTGTAACCATCTATCACGAAGGCATGACCGCCACCAATAGAGTCGAATGCAGCATAGAGCACAGGACGGTTGGCATCAATCTCTCCGCGCAACTTTTCGTTCCATTCCTCTGCGCTCCCAGCTTCTATTGACATCTGATGCGAAATCTTGCTGTAGCCGAAATACTTCTGCATGGCGGCCACCAGATCGCTTATATACGAACCGCTACCGTCTTCAGCATACTGCATATCCACAGCCACACCGAGGTCTGACATGAGCCTCGCCACGCCGTCGAAGTCAGCAGCGTTGGTTCCGTCATATCGCGCAGGCATGTTTGCCCAATCATATTCGTGCTCGAATTGGGCAGTCAGGGTCTTGCCGTCCCATTTATAGGAATGGCTTCCGGTGCCCTTGGCAGGATAACCGTGATACTGCATCACGATGGCACCAGCCGTAGCCGCACAGCCAACCGGATATTTGTTTGGCGTGTACTTGTTGAATGGAGCCATCTGGTCCCATTTCGCGGTATTGAGCAGCTTTTCGCCGCTGAAACCGGTTCTTGTGGCAGTCTGGTTCGCCTGATTGCTGTTAGCCAGCGCTGCTATCTGCCGTTCATAACTCTTGAGCAGGTCCTTCAATCCGTCGGGCAGATTTCCTGCATCAAATGTTCCTGTTGAGGTATACCCCAAAACTGGCGCTACTGCGTCGTCACCTGCTATAATGACGAATCCGCCTGCGTCATTGTTGAAAACATAATAAGCATCAGAGCGCGATGCGGTATTAGCCGTTCTGCTCTTGGCTCTAGCTTTCTGCGGCATCTGTTTTCCCCAGAAGCTATAAGCCTGCTGCTGTGCCTGCCATTGAGTTATCCGCTTAGCCTCCGAAGGAGAATATACCAGCAGCAGCAACAATGCCAATATGTTTTTAAAGTGTAATTTTCGTTTCATTAGTTCTTGTTGTTTAATAATTTACTAAATATTCTCTATATATCCTAATATATATCCTGATATAAGTTCACTTGTATAAATCCACCTGAATAAGCCCAGCCTGAATATCGGGCTTCTGTAGTTTTTTAAATACTTTGTTCTGCTGCAAATATACGAAAAATATTCGTACCAAACAAGTTTTTTCGCATTTTTTTCGTCCCTACCCTCATTTTTTATGTATTGCCCCCCTCTTTTTACGTATTAAGCGAAAAAAAATCCCCTGATGCCACAGAAAGCACCAGGGGATTCCTATCTTTTAATTGTAATATTCAACACTCAACATTCAACACTCAACACTCAACATTACTTCGCGCTGATTTTCTTGCCATTCTTGATGTATACGCCCTTCTTCATTGCCTCGGTTATGCGGCGGCCGTTCAGGTCGTAAATGGCCTTATTACCAGTCTCCTTATCCAATGTTACAGAATGGATGCCGGTAGGCTCCAGGTCCTCTACCACATTATCAAAGCATACAATCCAGTTCTTGGTGTATGGATAAGCATTATACCTCGCCTTACAACCCTCGTAGAGATGCAGCGTGCGGTACAAACTTTTGCTCTTACTAGCAAATACACACCAGTTGATCCAGCCAGGAGCCGCCTTATGGCGCATATATACATCTGTCAGTTTGAGGCAGTAATTGAATGTATTGAGGCCGAATTCCTCTATCGTCTCTGGCATGTCAATCTCCTTCAGCTTGGTTGCCGAAAAGGCGTTGGAACCTAACTCTTTTACACCGGCTGGCATCTTGAAATATTCCAAATAAGCATTGCCTTCAAATGCATACTTAGGAACCATATCTGCCCTGCTGTCTTCATAAGCCACCACCTTGGCACCGCTCAGGTCGATGCTCTTGAAATAATGGCTTGCCAGCTCATCAAAGTCGCGTTTGTCTATATTGCCGTTTACCTTGATATTTCGGTATACAACATAGTCAGGATTTTCCTTGGCAAGTTCAGACTTCAGCTGTCCGGCCTTCTCCAGGTTGATTACCAACTCCTTCTCCTGATAGTTGCGATAAGTGGTCACCACGAGATCATAAACCGGTTCTATTCCTCTGAAAGAATTCGGTTTGGCAGTACCCAGTTTAACATCATCCATCAGCTTTCCGTTCAATTCTGCGAAATACTTTGAGATGCCTTCATCTACCGTCAGATAATAATAGTACGTGGCACCGATTACCGGCTTGCCATTATAGAAATTTCTGGCAAGATTATATCCCGTGCCTGCTAGCTGGAATGTAGCCCCGTCGCCCATTTTCGTACTTACCTCAAACGTAAGAGGCTTATATCCGGTTGCCGGCAGACGCAATCTCTCGAAGTTCGAATCATACAACTCTATATATTCCGAAGAGCCTTTTTCCTTTGCCACAATAGCCAGATAATCACCCGGTTCTGCATCCACTGTACTCACAAAATTGAAAGACGGAGACGAATAATAATAACCAGGGTCTAAATCATCAATAGTCAGAGGGCTGGATGTTACGATTTTCCGCATCTCGCCCTTCGCATTCATCAGCGCTACGTCTACTTCTCCGGTAAACGGCTGGTCTCCCGTATTACCGATTGGCGCACAGAAGATGCCAACCTTCTGCCCCTTCTTCACATCGGTGATATTCATATTCAGTATATGAAACCGACCTACATTTGTCATGAATCCCATGCCAGATACTTTCTCCGTTCCATCAGATGGCTCCATGCCGAATACTGCCGATTGACTTACATTATACTTATCGCCCGTTGGCTTTCCTGCGCTTTCCGGATTCAGGGCTCCAATCTGGTAGAAGCCATCACAATAGCCACCCCAACCCCAGTTTACGCTGAAACTTTCGTCCTTGTATCCATCAATTACGAAGGCATGACCGCCACCAGCTGGGTCTGAAGCAGCATAGAGCACAGGGCGGTTGGCATCAATCTCCTCGCGCAGTCTGCCGTTCCACGCCTCAGCACCCACATCTTCTATTGCCATCAGATGCGAAAGTTTGCTGTAGCCGTAGTACTTCTGCAGGGCGGTTACCAGGTTGCCGATATACGCACCGCTTCCGTCCTTATTATACTGCATCTCCACTGCCACACCGAGGTCTGCCATCAGTCTTGCCACGCCGTCGAAAGCAGCATCGTTGGTGCCGTCATATTTAGCAGGCATGCTTGCCCAATCATAATCATGCTCGAAATTGGCAGTCAGGGTCTGTCCGTTCCAGGTATAGGAATGGCTTCCGGTACCCTTGGCAGGATAGCCGTGGTGCTTCATTACGATGGCTCCAGCCGTTGCTACACAGCCTGTTACATAGTTATTTGGCGTATACTTGTTGAAAGGAGCATTTTGGTTCCATTCTGCGGTTTTGAGCAGGTTTTCGCCTGTAAAAGCGGCACTCGTAGCAGTCTGGTTCGCTACATAATTGTCGCCCAGCGCCGCAATCTGCCGCTCATAGCTCTTCAGCAGGTCTTTCAGTCCGTCAGGCAGATTCTCTGCATCAAATGATCCCGTTGAGGTATAGCCCAATACTGGCGTTACGGCATCATCTCCAGCGATAATGACGAAGCCGCCGGCATCGTTGTTAAATACATAGTAAGCATCCGATGGCGATGCGGTAATAGCCGTGCGGCTCTTCGCCTTCGCCTTCTGCGGCATCTGCTTTCCCCAGAAGCTGTAGGCCTGTTGCTGAGCCTGCCATTGTGTGATTCGCTTGGCTTGCAGAGAAGAGTATCCCAGCGCCAGCAACAATACCAATAGGAATTGAATGTGTAATAGTCGCTTCATAAGTTCTTATCTTTTTAAGGGTTATTATATAATATGTATAGTTCTTAGAAAATTCTTTGTTCTTTTGCAAAGATAATGTTTTTTTTAATACCACGCAAGTTTTACGCCCTCTTTTTTTGCCCCGTTCTCCACTTTTTTACGCAATGACACCCCTTTTTACGCATTGAACGGAAAAAAACTCATCCATTTTTTCGTTATTCCCCGATTTTTGCCTTATCTTTGCAAGTAAATTTGGCACAATAATATAAATTAGAAGAAAATGAAGATAAACACCAGTACGAAGAAAAGCCTGCTCATCATCGCACTCGCGATGGCCAGCACTACTTACCAGACACAGGCCGCCCCGATAGAACATATCGGAGACAGATACATCATGCATATTCCAGAAATGGAACTCACAGGCGAAGAATCACTCCTCGATGTGCTCATGATGTGCCCGGAAGTCATCTCGCTCGACGGCAACAACATCATCGGCGGTGATCCTTTCGCCAATCTCTACGGCAAGTTTGTCATCCGCATCGACAACCAGGAATATGGTCTCGACTACGCTACCATGCTCCATCATTTCAAGGCGAGGGAGATAGAGAGCATCAAGATTTGCCAGAACTCTGAGGTGATGAAGGGATGCAGCAGTCTGAAAAAGGTGATTGACATCACCCTGCGCAAGGGTGAGAACGGAGTAAGCGGAAGAGTAGGACTCTTCGGCGACACCTATGGCGGAGGAAAGGGCATCGGGAGCGTATTGAGCCAGCAGGACAAGCTGCGCATCCTGAGCCACGTAGAGGGCAACATGCAGCGCACTTCCAACAACGACCTGGGTTCCTATGCCGGTGATGGCTCAAGCCTCATCAATCACTATTCGCACGAGGGAGCCAAGATGAACATTCTCTGGACTCCTACCGAAAAGGACATGCTGGAAGTGGATGCGATGCAGACCTACACCCGAAACCATATTACCGGTACGCC
>OGJB01000126.1_pt1 | contig 13224 bp, 9 predicted proteins | sample 1571991 | NCBI WGS metagenome assembly OGJB01 (sample SAMEA2582105, study PRJEB24529) | metagenome | biome: Human gut stool | place: China | collected 2011
GATTATAAAACACGTAAAGGAGGTGGACATCATGAGATTTATAATTACAGGAAGAAATATTGATATAACAGAGGGATTAAAGTCAGCAGTAGAGGAGAAGCTTGGAAAGCTTGACAGGTTTTTTGCACCAGAGACAGAAGTTAATGTAACTCTAAGCGTAGAAAAAGAAAGACAGAAGATTGAGGTAACTATTCCGGTTAAGGGCAATATCATTAGAAGCGAGCAGGTAAGTAGCGATATGTATGTTTCAATTGATCTTGTTGAGGAAGTTATCGAGCGTCAGTTAAAGAAGTATAAGAATAAGATTGTTGACAAGCAGCAGAATGCAGCAGCATTTGCACAGGAATTCGTAGAGAAAGATTATGATGATGATGAGGTTAAGATTATCAGAACCAAGAGATTCGGAATCAAGCCAATGGATCCAGAGGAAGCATGTGTACAGATGGAACTTCTTGGACATAATTTCTATGTATTCTTTAATTCAGAGACAGAGGAAGTTAATGTTGTGTATAAGAGAAAAGGCAACACATATGGTTTGATTGAACCAGAATTAGATTAATTAGTTTAGTATTTTTTTCATATTACCACTTTCTGAAGATACCGTCTGTTGGTTTAATACCAGCAGGCGGTATTTTTGCCATGGAATTGTTTTTAATTAATAAAATTTTAATGGTTTAACTTTACTTGATAGAATGTCTAAATAGTGATACAATTACAACACAAATAGGCTTTTATAAGGAGAAGTATAAAGTAATGGGATTAGCTCGGAAATTATTTGGAACACATAGTGAACATGAATTAAAAAGAATATATCCAATTGCAGATAAGATTGAAAGTTATAAAGAATCTTATGGCAGGTTAAGCGATGAAGAACTTAAAGCAAAGACTAAAGAATTCAAGGACAGATTAGCAAAGGGAGAGACTCTTGATGATATTCTTCCAGAAGCATTTGCGACAGTAAGAGAGGCTGGGAAGAGAGTTCTTGGCATGGAACATTATCATGTTCAGCTTATTGGAGGTATTATTCTTCATCAGGGAAGAATTGCAGAGATGAAAACTGGTGAAGGTAAGACACTTGTGTGTACACTTCCTGCATATCTTAATGCACTTACAGAAGAGGGCGTAATCGTAGTTACTGTTAATGACTACCTTGCTAAGCGAGATGCTGAGCAGATGGGTATGATACATGAGTTTTTGGGTCTTAAGGTTGGCGTCGTATTACATGACTCAACAAGAGAAGAAAGACAGGCTGCATATGCGAGTGATATTACATATGTAACCAATAACGAGCTTGGATTTGATTATCTTCGTGATAATATGGCTATATATAAGAATGAACTTGTATTACGAAATCTTAAGTACTGTATTATAGATGAGGTCGATTCTGTTCTTATTGATGAGGCACGTACACCTCTTATTATCTCAGGACAGAGCGGAAAATCTACTAAATTATATGAACTCTGTGATATACTTGCAAGGCAATTACAGCGAGGCGAATATAAGGGTGAGAGAACTAAGATGCAGGCAATCATGAACGAGGAAGTTGAAGAAGATGGAGACTTCATCGTTAATGAGAAGGATAAGGTAGTTAACCTTACTGAACAGGGCATTCACAAGGTTGAGCAGTTCTTCCATATTGATAATTATGCAGATCCTGAGAATCTTGAGATTCAGCATAATGTTACACTTGCACTTCGCGCTCATAATCTTATGTTCAGGGATAAGGATTATGTTGTTAAAGATGATGAGGTACTTATAGTAGATGAATTTACAGGCCGTATTATGCCAGGACGTCGTTATTCAGATGGTCTTCATCAGGCGATAGAAGCCAAAGAGCATGTTAAGGTTAAGAGAGAGAGTAAGACTCTTGCAACTATTACATTCCAGAACTTCTTTAATAAGTTTGAGAAGAAGGCTGGTATGACAGGTACAGCTCTTACAGAAGAGAAGGAATTCCGTGAAATCTATAACATGGACGTTGTTGAAGTGCCAACTAACAAGCCTGTTATAAGAGTTGATTATAATGACGCTGTATTTAAGACTAAGAAAGGCAAATTTAATGCTGTTGTACAGTCTGTTATTGAATCTCATGAAAAAGGACAGCCTGTTCTTGTAGGTACAATAACAATTGAGACGTCTGAGCTTCTTAGTGAGATGTTAAGAAAGAAGGGCATACCTCATAATGTACTTAATGCCAAGTTCCATGAGCTTGAGGCACAGATAGTATCAGAGGCAGGACGTCATGGTGCAGTTACAATTGCTACTAACATGGCTGGTCGAGGAACTGATGTTAAGCTTGATGATGAGGCTGTTGCTGCAGGTGGTCTTAAGATTATTGGTACAGAAAGACATGAAAGCCGTCGTATTGATAACCAGTTACGTGGACGTTCCGGACGACAGGGAGATCCTGGTGAATCAAGATTCTACATTTCTCTTGAAGATGATCTTATGAGGCTGTTTGCACAGGAAAGACTTATGAATATTTTCAACAGTCTTGGGGTATCTGAGGATGAGCAGATTGAGCATAAGATGTTAAGCAAGGCTATAGAGACAGCTCAGAAGAAGATTGAGACTAATAACTTTGGTATCAGAAGCCATCTTCTTGAGTATGATCAGGTTATGAATGAGCAGAGAGAGATTATGTATGCTGAAAGAAGAAGAGTTCTTGATGGAGAAAGCATGCGTAATTCTATTATGAAGATGATAACAGATTATGTAGAGAATGTTGTAAACCGTTGTGTTGGTGAAGATAAAGATGCCAATGAATGGGATTATAACGAAATTAATGAGCTTCTGCTTCCTACAATTCCGATTGAAAAGGTTGTATATAGAGAAAACATCAGGAATAAGAATGAATTAATACATGATTTAAAAGAGAAGGCTGTCAAACTATATGAGGATAAGGAAGCGTTATTCCCAGAGTCAGAACAGATAAGAGAAATTGAGAGAGTAATCCTGCTTAAGGTAATTGACAGAAAGTGGATGGATCATATCGATGATATGGATCAGTTGAAACAGGGTATAGGACTTCAGGCTCTTGGTCAGAGAGATCCCGTTGTACAGTATAAGATGATGGGCTATGACATGTTTGATGAAATGACAGCAGGTATAGCGGAAGATACAATAAGACTTCTTATGCATATTCAGGTTGAACAGAAGATAGAACGAGAACAGGTAGCCAAGGTGACTGGAACTAATAAGGATGAAGGCCCTTCTGTAAAGGGTCCTGCAAGAAGAACAGAGAAGAAGATATATCCTAACGATCCATGCCCTTGTGGAAGCGGTAAGAAGTATAAGAACTGTTGTGGAAGACAGGCATAAGTTTATAATATGACTTTTGGGACGCGGAATGTCTGGAATATCAGCGTCCGCGTCTGTTGTTTTGGAGGATATATGGTAGAATTAGACCAGTTCAGATACAGAATTTCAGGATATGATAAGCCTATGGCACAGATTAAGAAATCACTGGATCTTGACAATAAGCAAAAAAGAATTGAAGAACTGGAAGCAGATATGGAAGCGCCAGGTTTTTGGGATAATCCGGATAAATCACAAAATGCTATGAAAGAACTTAAAGGGTTAAAAGATGCATTTGAAAGATATAATGAGCTTGAAACAGGTCTTGATGATGTTAAGACACTTATTGAGATGGCAGAAGAATCTAATGATCAGTCGCTTATTCCAGAGATAGAAGAAGAGATAACGGGTCTTGAAGACAAGATGGAAAGTTTAAGGATTGAGACATTGCTTTCTGGAGAACATGATGCATGTGATGCCATTCTTACACTTCATGCAGGAGCAGGTGGAACAGAAAGCTGTGACTGGTGTCAGATGCTTTTCAGAATGTATACAAGATGGGCGGAAAGTCACGGATATACAACAGAAACACTTGATTATCTTGAAGGTGAAGAAGCAGGAATTAAGTCGGTTACTATAGAAATCCGCGGAGAGAATGCATATGGACATCTGAAATCTGAACATGGTGTTCACAGACTTGTAAGAATATCTCCATTCAATGCGGCAGGTAAGAGACAGACTTCTTTCGTATCATGTGACGTAATGCCTGATATTAATCAGGATATAGATATTGAGATTAATGATGATGATTTAAGAATTGATACATATCGTTCAAGTGGTGCAGGTGGACAGCACATTAATAAAACGTCATCAGCAATCAGAATTACACATCTTCCAACAGGAATTGTTGTACAGTGTCAGAATGAAAGATCTCAGCACCAGAATAAAGATAAAGCTATGCAGATGTTAAAGGCTAAGCTCTATCTTTTAAAGGAGGCTGAGAATGCAGAGAATCTATCTGGAATCAGAGGAGATGTCAAAGATATTAACTTTGGAAGTCAGATAAGAAGTTATGTTCTTCAGCCATATACAATGGTTAAGGATAACAGAACTAATAAGGAAGTTGCTAATGCAGGAAGTGTTCTGGATGGAAACATTGATCCGTTCATAAATGCATATTTAACATGGATTAGTACGGGAAAAACTGAAGAGTAACAGATATTAAGGTAGTAAACTGAATGATAGTGAAAGGTGGTACATCAGTATGGCGGATTATATTAAACCGGGGGTTTTCAGATTAGGCAATCAGCAGTTTGGAGTAGATATTAATCTTGTCCAGTCGATAGAACGGGAGATTAATATTGTGAGAGTTCCTAATGCAATGGAGTATATCAGTGGAATTGTTAATTTGAGAGGGGAGGTTATCCCTGCTTTCAGCTTAAGAAAAAAGTTTGGCACGGATGATGCTGTTGGAAGTATTGGCGAAGACAGTACAATTATTGTTAATATTCCTGGCGTGGTTAAGCTGGCACTTGAAGTTGATGATGTACTTGAGATTGGAGATATTGATGCAAATGGTATTGTTCCTATGCCGGCTCTGGCTAGAACGGATGATACAGCATATCTTGACAGGGTCGCCAATGTTAATGGGGAATTAGTTATTCTTCTTGATGTAGAGAAATTACTTACGCAATCAGAAGCAGAGAGCGTTAAGAAATTTACGGAAGAAATGAGTAATGACAATGGAGGTGCTGCAAATGGCTGAAACGAAATTTAAAAGAAATGCAGGTATACTTATGCCAGTAAGTTCATTGCCATCACCATATGGCATAGGAACATTTGGCAAGGATGCATATGATTTTGTTACATTTGTTAAAGAGTGTAATCATAAGTACTGGCAGGTACTTCCGTTAGGACCAACTACTGTTGGGGACAGCCCATATCAGTCATATTCTGCATTTGCAGGCAATCCGTATTTTGTTGATCTTGATATGCTTATTGAGGAGGGGCTCTTGTTAAAGTCAGAGGTTATTTCAAGAGACTGGGGCGATGGAATTGTGCCTGTAAATGTTTCTGAAGATGACGCTGTTAATGGAAGATTCGGAACCTACAGAGATGGAAATATTGGCGACGAAAGATATGTCAGTTATGAGAAGATATATAATAACAGATTTGATATATTAAGAATTGCTTACGACAGATTTAAGGATGCATGTGCAGAAAGCAAGAAGACGCTTGCCAAGGGACTTCCTCTTTATAAGCAGTTTGATAATTTTGTTAAAGATAATGCAGACTGGCTTGAGGATTATGCTCTGTTTATGGCATTGAAGTCTCACTTTAACAATGTCTCATGGGGTGAATGGGAAACTGATATAAAGTTCAGAAAGCCAGAGGCGATGAGCCAATATGAAGAACAGCTTTCGGATGATATAGGATACTGGAAATTCATACAGTTTGAATTCTACCGACAGTGGAATGCGCTTAAACAATATGCTAATAGTAATGGTATAGAGATTATAGGTGATATACCTATTTATATGGGATATGACAGCGTAGATGTATGGGCTAATCAGGGAGAATTCCAGCTGGATGAGAATTTAACACCGATAAAGGTTGCAGGTGTACCGCCAGATGCATTTTCTGATGCAGGACAAAAATGGGGCAATCCTCTTTATGATTATGATAAAATGGAAGCAAATGGATTCAGCTGGTGGAGAAAGAGAATGGCAGCCTCAGCAAAGCTGTATGACGTCATAAGAATTGACCATTTTATAGGAATTGTGAAGTACTATACAATTCCATCAGATATGCCTGATGCAAGACAGGGTGAGTACAGACAGGGACCGGGACAGAAACTGCTTGATGTTATTAATGAATCTATCGGTGATAAGAAGATTATTGCTGAAGACTTAGGTGTTGAAGTTCCTGAAGTGGCAAAGATTCTTAAAGAAAATGGATATCCGGGAATGAAGGTCCTTGAATTTGCATTTGGAGGAGATAGAAAGAATCCGCATCTTCCATATAATTATACACAAAATCTTGTGTGCTATGGTGGAACTCATGATAACGAAACCTTGCTTGGTTTCTTTGAAGACAGGGGCGACTGGGAATTAGGATATGCTTATGACTATCTTGATACAAGAGATAAGGGAAGAATGGTTGACCAGGTATTCAGGGCTGCGTATTCAAGCGTTGCCGTTCTTACAGTATTTGCTGTTCAGGACATTCTCAAGCTTGGAAACTGGGCAAGAATGAATCTTCCATCAAGCATGGGCAATAACTGGAAATGGCGAATGCAGAAAGGTCAGTTAGGCCAACATGAACTGGAATGCATGAGATATCTTGCAAGTGTATTTGATAGAGAAAGAAAGTAATATTAGTATGGGGAAGGAAATTGGCAATAAATTTCCTCCCCCTTTTTTGAATAAAAAATAAAAAATAGTTCGATGGTACTATTTACATATTTTAGATTAGTGGTATTATATTCATATAAAGAGACAAGTTAATATGTTGGCAAAGTAGTCGAAAGGCTATGACGCAAAGCCAAGGGTCTTAACTGATTTTATCAGAATGACAGCCGGTTGCATTACAATCAACGCAAATGATTAGTATTTTTTAGGCATCCGGTTATCGGGTGCCTTTTTTGTTGAACGGGGGATATGGATATGAAAAGGAATAATTCTAAAAAGTGGATTAAAAATGTAACGATAGCAACAGCAGTACTTGTATTTGGTATCGGTGTTGGTTTCGCAGCTAAAGTAGCAGGAACACCTAATTCAGATAATGATGGTGCCAAAATAATAGTTGCGGCAGCTAATGATGCAACAGATTCAGTAGTTAAGGAAACAATTGCCCAGAAAGAAACAGAAACTGATACACAGACAGCGGCTATAAAGGCAACAAGAAGCCACAGAGGCAGTAACAGAACAGAGCAGTACAATTGCAGAGACTCAGCCAAAGACAGAGACTGCCACAGAGGCAGTTCAGGTAACAGAGCATACGGAGGCTGCGACAAAAGCACCAGTACCTGTTGTACAGACTCCATCAGATGAAAGAGTTGCACAGGTTATATCAGGAATCAATGCAGAACGTGCAGCAGTAGGTGTGGCTGCAGTTACATATGATGCAATTCTTACAGATATGGCTCAGGTAAGAGCATCAGAGAATGCAGTTAATGATTACTTTGTTATAGAGAATGGCAAGCATAAAAGACCAGATGGAAGAAATGCTTCTTCAATATGTTCAGATTTTGGACAGGCCGGATATTTCGGTGAGGTCATGGGCAGATATCAGACAAGCCCTGTAGAGATAGTAAATGGCTGGCACAATTCAGCAACACATTATGCATGTATGACAAGTACTAAGTACAGCAGAGTTGGTGTAGGTGTTGCAGCAGACTCAGAAGGATCCCTTTACTGGGTAGCAATCTTCATGGATTAATTATAAGCAGACAATAGATTACATAATATAGATACAACTTAATATGGTAAGAACAATGTATTTGCGGCATTGTTTTTATAAAGCTTCACAAGAAGCGAAACCCTCACATTCCTCTCCCGTTGTGTGAGGGTTTCTTTTTGCGCTACTCGCAAGGAGAATATAATTATATGCTTGCAATGTGTATACATATATGGTAATATTCTTTGTGCGGTAGACAGTTGTTTATCAGAGAAAGACATTGAAGAACAATTGTCTTTGTAAAACGGACAATAGAAAGGTACAGACGCAGTATGGCAGATAATATTAAGTATTATGTCGTTAAGCAAAAGGCTCTGCCTGAGGTTCTGCTTAAGGTGGCGGAGACGAACAGAATTATTGAGACTGAAAATATATCTGTTGCAGATGCTACAGAGAAAGTTGGAATAAGCAGAAGTTCTTATTACAAGTATAAGGATGATATTTTTCCGTGTAGAGAGAATGTAAAGGGTAAAACCATTACATTTGTATTGTCGATGGACGATGAACCAGGGCTGCTTTCCCTGGTGCTGAAGAAGGTTGCAGAATTCAAGGCGAATATTCTTACTATTCATCAGACAATTCCTGTTAATGGAATTGCTTCGCTGACGCTCAGCGTGGATATTCTTCCAACTACAGGAGATTCTTCAGAAATGATAGAGCAGATAGAAAGACTTAAAGGGGTAAGATATCTTAAGATATTAAGCAGTGATGCATCTATCTGATATATAAGCAATTAAAGAAAACGGAGGCAGATATGGCAAAGATTGCAGTGTTAGGTTATGGAACAGTAGGATCAGGAGTGGTTGAAGTATTAAATACCAATGGTGCTTCAATTGCAAAGAGAGCAGGAGATACTATTGAGGTTAAGAGTGTACTTGATTTAAGAGATTTTCCTGGAGATCCAATTCAGGATAAAATCGTTCATGATATAGATCTTATAATTAATGACCCTGAGATAGAGGTTGTTGTTGAGGTTATGGGTGGCGTAGAGCCGGCATTTACATTTGTTAAGAAGGCACTTGAAGCAGGAAAGAGTGTGTGTACATCTAATAAGGCACTTGTTGCTGCACACGGTCCGGAGCTTCTTGAGATGGCTAAAGAAAGAAAACTTAATTTCATGTTTGAGGCATCAGTAGGCGGTGGAATTCCAATTATCAGACCGCTTAACCAGTCTCTTACAGCAGATGAGATTACTAAGATTACAGGTATTCTTAATGGAACAACTAACTATATTCTTACTAAAATGAGCAGAGAAGGAATCTCATATCAGGAGGTTCTTAAAGAGGCACAGGCACTTGGATATGCAGAAAGAAATCCTGAGGCTGATGTTGAAGGTTACGATGCATGCAGAAAGATAGCAATTCTTACATCACTTGCATTTGGAAATACAGTGAAATTCGAGGAAGTGTATACAGAGGGAATAACAAAGATTTCTAATGAAGATTTTGCATATGCTAAAGAGCTTGGAAGTGTTATCAAGCTTCTTGCAACAAGCTATAGTAAGGATGGCAAGGTATATGCAATCACAGCACCATTCATGATTGACAGCACACATCCATTATATAATGTTAATGACGTTCTTAACGGAATCTATGTACACGGCAATGTATTAGGGGATGTAATGTTCTTCGGAGCAGGAGCCGGAAAGCTTCCAACAGCAAGTGCTGTAGTATCAGATGTAGTTGACTGTGTTAAGCATAAGGGTAAAAATGTTATGACAATCTGGAGTTCAGTAAAGCAGGAGCTTGGTGATACATTTGACGAGACAAGAAGATTCTTTGTAAGAATTAAGGGCGATGATGTCCAGGCAGCTAAGGCAGCATTTGGTGAAGGACAGGTTGTTAAGGTTGATGGAATTAACGGAGAGTTCGGATTTGTTACAGAACCTATGACAGAGAGAGCATTTGAAGATGCTAAGGATAAGGTTTCTGTTATAAGCAGAATCAGAATAGATGATACTAAATTACAGTAATAATATAAGGGAGAAAAGTAATGGTTAAAGTAGTTAAATTTGGTGGAAGTTCACTTGCAAGCGCAGAGCAGTTTAAGAAGGTTGGTAATATTATCCGTGCTGATGAGGACAGAAAGTATGTAGTTCCTTCAGCACCTGGAAAGAGATTTCCAGAGGATACTAAGGTTACTGATATGCTTTACAAATGTTATGCAGAGGCAGAAGCTGGTAAGAATATTGAGAAGAGCCTTAAGGCAATTGAGGAAAGATATAACGAAATAATAAAGGGGCTTGGACTTAAGCTTTCATTAAAAGAACAGTTTGAGACAATCAAGAAGAATTTTGAGGCACTTGCAGGAAAAGATTATGCAGCTTCAAGAGGTGAATATCTTAATGGTATTATCATGGCTAACTATCTTGGATATGAGTTCATAGACGCTGCTACAGTTATATGCTTCGATAAGGATGGAGAATTTGATTCAGAAAAGACAAATGCAGTGTGCGAAGCAAAGTTTGCTAATATTGAAAGAGCAGTTGTACCTGGATTTTATGGAGCAATGCCTAACGGAAAGGTTAAGACATTTTCAAGAGGCGGTTCTGATGTGACAGGTTCAATTGTTGCAAGAGCACTTAAGGCTGATATGTATGAGAACTGGACAGATGTATCAGGTTTTCTCGCAGCAGATCCAAGAATTGTAAGCAATGCAAAGCCAATTAACGTTATTACATATAAGGAATTAAGAGAGCTTTCATACATGGGTGCATCAGTGCTTCATGAATCAGCTATCTTCCCTGTAAGAAAGGGCGGAATTCCTATCAATATTAAGAATACTAATGCTCCGGAAGATAAGGGAACAATGATTGTTGAGACAACATGTAATATGCCGGAATACACAATTACTGGTATTGCAGGTAAGAAGGGATTCGTTGCAATCAGCATTGATAAGGATATGATGAATTCAGAAATCGGATTCTGTAGAAAGGTTCTTTCAGTATTCGAGGATAACGGAATCTCAATCGAACATATGCCTTCAGGAATTGATACTATGACAGTATTTGTTCACCAGGATGAATTCGTAGAGAAGGAACAGAAGGTTCTTGCACAGATTCATAAGGCAGTTAATCCTGACTCTGTTGAACTTGAAGCTAACCTTGCACTTATTGCAGTAGTTGGACGTGGAATGAAGAACAGTACTGGTATAGCAGGTAATATTTTCTCAGCACTTGCAAAAGCTAAGATTAATGTTAAAATGATAGATCAGGGATCTTCAGAGCTTAACATCATCATTGGTGTAAGAAACAGATACTTTGAGGATGCTATTAAGACTATCTATGGAGTGTTTGTTCCAGAAGAATAATAAGTGAACAGGGGGATATGGGATATGAAGGAAGCTAAGAATGAGTTGTTACAGTTTGTCGGCGGCGTAATAATGCTTGTTGTTTGATTGTACATATTGTCACAGAAAGTAATGGTGTCTTCATCATATGGATTTTTTTCATTATGGGGTGGCAGGTTCTCATCAGGTCTTATTATGGTACCATTAATAATCGGAGTTGTATGGATGTTTGCTACAGGTGGTTCATTTGTATCTAAAATATTTACAGTACTTTCGGTAATACTTATAATCGCTTCGATAATTGCATCAACAAGAATATGGCTTGTATCTATTACAATGTATGAATGGATTCTTATACTTGTTCTTATATTTGGTGGCGCCGAATTGGTTGCAAAGGTATTGTTTGCTAACAATAAGTCAGAAAAGTCCAAGAAAGATAAGTCAGAGCAGACAGGCGGCAGTTATACATCAAGTGTAGATGATGAACTTGATAAGATGAAAAAGAATATGAAGTAAATTTCATTCCCCGCACATGGAGTGCGGGGATTCTTGCGTTTATGCAACTGTTGATAAACTTTGATGAAATTGATATAATTAAATGTAATATGCGTATGAAAACGGAGGAAGATTAATGGATATCGCAAAGAAGATAGCGGAAGAGCTGGAAATTAAAGTAACACAGGTAGAAGCTGCTGTTAAACTTATAGATGAGGGGTGTACAATCCCTTTTATTGCAAGATACAGAAAGGAAGTTACAGGAGCGTTAAATGATGAACAGCTCCGTAATCTTGATGAGAGATTAAAGTATTTAAGAAATCTTGAAGACAGAAAGACTCAGGTCCTCGCAAGCATTGAAGAACAGGGAAAGCTTACAGAAGAACTTAAGGCTGCTATTACAGCAGCAGAAACAATGGTTCTTGTAGAAGATCTTTACAGACCATATAAGCAGAAGAGAAGAACAAGAGCAACAATTGCGAAAGAGAAAGGTCTTGAACCACTTGCACAGTTCATATATGCACAGGAAGCTACAGAAGATGTAGAAGTCAAGGCAGCAGAATTTATCAGTGATGAAGAGGGTAAGGAAGTTGCTACAGCACAGGATGCAATAGCAGGTGCATTAGATATAATTGCAGAACAGATATCAGATGTTGCAGATTACAGAACATATATCAGAGACATCACAATGAAAGAAGGAAAGCTTGTTGTAACAGCTAAAGATGAAAAGGCTGAGTCTGTATACGAGAATTATTATGATTACAGCGAGGCACTTTCGACAATTCCGGGACACAGAATCCTTGCAATTAACAGAGGGGAGGATGAGAAGTTTCTTACTGTTAAGGTAGAAGCACCGGAAGAGAGAATATTAAGATATCTTGAGAAGAATATTCTTAAAGACAATGCATTTACAGCAGAATACCTTAAGAACTGCATAGCAGATGCATATGGAAGACTTATTGCACCAGCTATCGAAAGAGAGATAAGAAGCAGCCTTACAGAGACGGCAGAGGATGGGGCAATCAAAGTGTTTGGAAAGAATCTTGAACAGCTTCTCCTTCAGCCACCTATCGCAGGCAAGGTTGTTCTTGGTTGGGATCCGGCTTTCAGAACAGGTTGTAAGCTTGCAGTTGTAGACCCTACAGGTAAGGTGCTTGCAACTAAAGTTATATACCCTACAGAACCACACAATAAGGTGGCGGAATCTAAGGCCGAGGTTAAGAAGCTTATAGATAAGTACCACGTTAATCTTATTTCGTGTGGTAACGGAACAGCTTCAAGAGAATCAGAGAAGATTATTTCAGATATGATACATGAGATGAATCTTCCTGTTGATTATGTAATCACTAACGAGGCGGGGGCTTCTGTATATTCAGCAAGTAAGCTTGCAACTGAGGAATTCCCTGACTTTGATGTGGCACAGAGAAGTGCAGTTTCAATAGCAAGACGAGTTCAGGATCCATTGGCAGAGCTTGTAAAGATTGATCCGAAATCAATCGGAGTAGGTCAGTATCAGCATGATATGCCGCAAAAGCAGCTTGACGAAGCACTGAGCGGCGTGGTCGAGGACTGCGTCAATGCCGTCGGCGTGGACCTCAACACCGCCTCCCCCTCGCTGCTCACGCGCGTGGCAGGTCTCAACGGGACCATCGCCAAGAACATCGTCGCCTTCCGCGAGGAGAACGG
>OGJB01000140.1_pt1 | contig 12282 bp, 7 predicted proteins | sample 1571991 | NCBI WGS metagenome assembly OGJB01 (sample SAMEA2582105, study PRJEB24529) | metagenome | biome: Human gut stool | place: China | collected 2011
GGAGGAAAGCGAGCCAGGTGAACACCTGCAGCGGAGTAGCCTTCTTCGCATTCTCAAGGAAACGGGTCTTCGAGAACTTCTTCCATGGCAGAATGAAGAGCGAGAACAATAATAATAAGGTGTAAGGCAACCAGCCCGTGATGAGCGTGAGAAGGTTGTACCACGCTGGATTCTCGTGCGATTCGTATGCCATCTTGCCCATGAATCGGTCGATATTCTCTTCCTTCACCAGTCGCAGGAACTCGTCGCCGCCTTGCAGATAGGCTGCATAATACCAGCAGAAAGGAATAACGAGCGAGAGCAGGGCGGTTAGAGCCATGCGCCATACGATGCCCCAGAAGTTCTCACGTTGGGTAAGCATGAATACGCCCATCACAAAGCAAGGCAGAATGATGCCCACAGGACCTTTGGTAAGCGTAGCGCCACTCATGCAGAGGATAGCGAGCCAAGGCAACTGGTGCTTTCCTTTCTCCCACCAGCGGTAGAGCAGATACATGGCTCCCACCATGAAGGCGGTGTTCAGCATATCTACACGGCAGTTCATACCCGCACGGTGCACCTCGAAGGCGGTGAGCGTGAGGATGGCTGCGATGAGGCTGGTCTGGGCATTCTTGCGCTTGGCATAGAACACGAAACCGCCAATGGTCATCAATACCAGCGATACGGCAGACGGCAGGCGTGAGGTGTACTCATTCACATGGCCGATGAAGAGGCTGAAGAAGGCGATGCACCAGTGGAAGAATGGCGGTTTGTAAGGGATGTCGCCTCCGTTGTTGATAGGCAGAATCCAGTTGCCATGTTCCAGCATGGTGTAGGCAACCACCGCTTCGCGCGGCTCTCCCTTGGTATTGAAATCTGTGAGTCCGAGGAATGGAATCATCATCACGATAGCCAGGATGATGATGAGCCATAGGGCTTTGTTGTACTTGATGTTCATGTCTTATCGAAGTCTTATTATGTTATTTTGGCTGCAAAGTTACATATAATTATTTGTTTATAGACAGAATAAGGCTAGAAATTTTGCTTTTATTGGGATATAATTATTAACTTTGCACCCGATTTCTAAAGTAGAATAAAAATGAAACGATATTTTAAGGCTTTTGGGTATCTCCTTTCGGTGCATGTATTGGCATTGCTGGTGATGACTCTGTTCAGATTGGTAGAATTCATCGCCCTGCATGGCATGATTGTAGATGCAGAGGCGAGTAGGGTAATGGCGTTTGTCAAGGGTGTATGGTTTGACAATGTCATAGCTTGTTATATTTCGGTATTGCCTGTGGCTGTGCTCCTGATAGCAGCCAGCCTGGGGTGGTGTCATCGCCGTTTGCTGCGTGGCATCAACATCTGGTATGCGGCATGGTTTGCCATCGCCTTCATGCCTTCGGCAGCCAATACTCCTTATTTCCAGTATTTCTTCAAGAACATCAATTCCAGCATATTCGGGTGGTTCGGCTATGTCGCCACCACATCGGGCATGCTCTTGCAGGAGTCTTCCTTCTGGCTCTATATCGCCCTCTATTTCGTGTTTACGGGGGCGTTTATCTATGCGCTCGTCCGTCTGCGCCGCTACTTCGAGGGGCTCTTCCTTCTGCCTAAGGACAATATGCACCTGGTGCAGGTAGTCAGCCGTTTCCTTATTTCTGCTGTGATGATAGGTGCCTGTCTCTTCGGCATCCGTGGCAGAATGGGCTATAACCCTATCAAGGTGAGCCAGGCTTACTATTGCGAGGATTCTTTTCTCAACCAGCTCGGCATCAATCCGGCATTCAATCTCCTTACTTCTGCGCTCGACGATATGCGCAAGGAGAACAAGGAGTTGCATCTCATGCCATACGCTGAGGCTATCACGAATACCCGCTAGTGGCTGGGTATTATGGGAAAGGTGGATAGCACGAATATTCTGAAACGTGAGGTGGTGAACGATTCCCTGATGATGAAGATGGGGCAATCTCCTGCGAAGAAGAATCATCCTAACGTAGTGGTGATACTGATGGAGTCGATGTCGGCAAACCTGCTGGGTACATTCGGCAATCAGCAGCCGCTCACCCCAACGCTCGATTCGCTCTATCATCATTCCCTGGCGTTCACCCACTTTTATAGTGCCGGCATCCATACCAACCATGGCATGACGGCTACGCTCTACAGCTTCCCTGCTCTCATGTTCCGAAACCTGATGAAGGGAACAGTAACTCCACGCCGCAAGGGTATCGCCACGGTGTTGAAGAAGTATGGCTACGAGAACATGTTCTTCATGACCCACGAGGCACAGTATGACAACATGAAGGCTTTCTTCCAGACCAATGGCTATGATGACATCTTCTCTCAGGAGAACTATCCTAAGAGCGAGGTGGTGAACAGCTTTGGTGTGAGCGACCATTTCGAGATGGACTACGCCCTCAACACCATCAACCAGAAGGCGAAGACGGGCAAGCCTTTCATGGCTACCATCCTCACCGTGAGCAATCATCCGCCATATATCATTCCTGATTTCTTCAAGCCGAAGACCAAGGAGAAGGAAACACAGATTGTGGAGTATGCCGACTGGGCGATAGGCGACTTTCTGAAGAAGGCAAGCCGGGAGCCTTGGTATAAGAACACGATATTCGTGATTCAGGCAGATCATGGTAAGCTGGTGGGTAAGAGCGAGGGCGAGTTGCCTCAGTCTTACAACCACATTCCGCTCATCATCTTTGGTCCTGGTGTTCCGCAGCAGCAGTATGCGGGCTTGGGTATGCAGGTGGATGTGATGCCTACGCTTTTCGGCTTGATGAATCTGAATTATGAGTACGAGGGCTTCGGCGTGGATTTGCTGAAGCAGCAGCGCCCGATGGTATTCTATTCGGCAGACAACCAGATTGTGGCAAGAGACCATCAGCGTTGCTTCGTCTATAATCCGTCGATGAACCGCAGTTTCTGCTATGATGTGTTGCCGAATGGCAATCTGAAGGAAACCAAGCAGGAGTCTAAGTTTCAGAATTTGAAGAACTATGTGTTCTCGAATATCCAGGCTGCTGAATATATCGAGCGACATCAGCAATAAACAACAGAAATCCCCCACCACGCTATGGCTGCGTGATGGGGGATTAACTGTTTCTGATGGAGATAAAATATAAAGTTTCATAAATTATACCCTAGGGTATAATACCTTTGGGTATAATTTTGTAACTCACACTCAATCAACATATTAAACCCACAAACAAGATACAGTACCAGTATGATACTAACGCAGAAAATGAATATTAAAAAAACTCACCACTTCCACTTCACCTGTACCTCCAGATCCATCTGATGAGAACCGGCGATTTCCTGCAAGCCGGAAGAGATGTGGGTGCGGTCGAAATAATCGGTGCTGCCCAGCTTTGCGATTACCAGCAGATGATGGCTGATTTCCGAACGCGCCACCAGGGCATAGCGGATGCCCTCGCCAAAGTAACTGCCAAAACTCATCTGATAGAGCAAGCCCGGCTCATAGGCATAGATGCGACTGGCGAAAGTAGATATGAAAGCGACCCATATTACCTGCCAGCCTCAACCAATGCCAGCCAAGTGCTGGCATCTTATCTTTGATAAAGTTTCATAAATAAATGCTACTAGCATATCGACTTTCAAGAATATTTCGTAACTTTGTACTCAGTCATTGCAAAAAGTAAAGAACTATGGTAAGAGAAAGAAAAAAGCGAATCTATCGCAAGCGAATACCTTATGGTATGCAGAATTTTGAAGATGTGATTGAAAGGGATTGCTACTATGTAGATAAGACTCCTTTCATCGAGGAAATAGAAGACTCTAATATGTACTTCTTCTTTATAAGGCCTCGCCGATTCGGCAAGAGCCTTACCATCTCCATGCTTGAAAATTACTATGACATCAACAAGAAAGACAAGTTTGATGAAATTTTTGGCAAGCTCTATATTGGTGAGAATCCTACGCCAGAACATAATAGTTATCTCATCATCCATCTCAACTTTGCCATTATTGTAGGCGACCTAAACGACTACAAGCATGGCATGGATAATTATTGCAGGACGCAGTTTAATTACTTCGTGGATGTATATTCTCATCTCTTACCAGAAGGTACCAAAGAAGGCCTCAACCAACAAGAAGATGCCGTCAACCAATTAAACTATCTTTGCACCCAAAGCAAAAAATCCGGTCAGAAGATTTATCTCTTCATTGACGAGTACGACCACTTCACCAACCAGATTCTCGCACACAAGGAGCATGAGCAGAGATACCGCACACAGACCCATGGCGAAGGATATCTCAGAAAATTCTTTGATACCATCAAGGGAGCAGCAGGCGATACCTTGGCACGTGTCTTCGTAACAGGCGTTAGCCCTGTAACGATGGATGACCTGACAAGCGGATTCAATATCGGCACCAATTACTCCCTAGCTCCGGAATTCAATGAGATGACAGGATTCACAGAGGATGAAGTAAGAGATATGCTGGGCTACTATTCCAGCGTATTGCCGTTCAATCACAGCGTGGATGAACTCATCAAGGTGATGAAGCCATGGTATGACAACTATTGCTTTGCCGAAGAGGAGTACGGAAAAACTACAATGTACAATTCTGTGATGGTACTTAACTTCCTAGACAAGTACATCCGCAACAACTACGACATTCCAAAGAATATGGTAGAGAGCAATGTACGCATCGACTATGACAAGGTACGCATGCTTATCCGTCATGACAAGGAGTTTGCTCATGATGCCAGCATCATCCAGCAGTTGGTAACCCAAGGATTCGTCACAGGTAAGCTCGTAGAGAACTTCCCTGCCGAGCGCATCAACGACCCAGACAACTTCCTGAGTCTGCTCTTCTATTTCGGCATGGTAACGATAGATGGTGATTACAAGGGAGCCACCAAGTTTATCATTCCAAACGAGGTAGTACGAGACCAAATGTATACATATCTCTTAGACACCTACAAGGAGAACGATTTGACCTATGATAGTTTCAATAAGGGGAAATTAGAGTCTCAATTGGCATACGATGGCAACTACAAGGCATACTTTGAGTTCATCGCCGACAGTCTGAAGCGTTACTCTTCTCAGCGTGACAAGCAGAAGGGAGAAGCATTCGTGCATGGTTTTACCTTGGCAATGACCAGCCAAAACCAGTTCTATCGCCCTATCTCAGAGCTAGACAACGATGGCGGCTATGCCGACATCTTCCTCTCTCCGCTCTGCGACATCTACAAGGACATGGTGGACAGTTACATCATCGAACTGAAATACTGCAAGACCAATACCGCCGATGAGCAGCTGCAAGTTCTCTTCAAGGAAGCCTCTGCCCAAATCTGCCGCTATGCCAATAGCGACATCGTCAAGGAGTCGGTCAAGACCACTAAGCTCCACAAACTCGTAGTTATCTACCGAGGAGCAGAAATGATAATGTGCGAGGAAGTAACGGAAGAATAAGGCTCAGGAGAGGTTGTCTTATCCACGGACAATCTCCCCTGAGCCTAAATTACGTTAACTTCCAAACTCTTCTCTTGGAGGAGGCATCAACGTGATACTGGTTTCTCCAAGAAGATGGGGCAAGTCTTCCTTTGTCAAAGCCTCAATGGAAGAGCTGAAGCAAGAGCAGAAGGATGTGAGAGTATGCTATCTGGATGCCTTCAAGATGGTTGCCCCCGTCTTCGAACTGTGGTTCAAACGGGAATACTGCAATATCTTACCTCAATAAAACAAAAAAAACTATATAAACAGTTAATCCCCCATCACGCAGCCAAAGCGTAGTGGGGGATTACTGTTTCTGATGGAGATAAAAACATAAAGTTTCATAAATTATACCCTAGGGTATAATACCTTTGGGTATAATTTTGTAACTTTGCAGAGAATCAAGACTTTAAGCATATGAACAAGATACCATTTGAATATGGTTCTATCGCAGAAAATGAATATTTCATAGATAGAATCGAAGATAGAAGAGACCTCAAGACTTTTCTTGGAGGAGGCATCAACGTGATGCTGATTTCTCCAAGACGATGGGGCAAGTCTTCACTTGTCAAAGCAGCAATGGAAGAGCTGAAGCAAGAGCAGAAGGACATAAGAGTATGCTATCTGGATGCCTTCAAGATTTTCTCCGAGGAAGAGTTCTACAACAAGTTTGCAAGTGCAATACTCCAAGGAGTTTCTTCCACGATGGAAAAGAGATGGGCCGACATCGTAAAGTTCGTCCAATCCATATCTCCAAGCCTTACCATCAATAGCGACCCGGTGAATGCCGTAGAAGTAAATCTAAACTTCAAACCTTTGAAGGAAAGTGCCGAGGAAATTCTCAATCTACCAGAAAAGATTGCCAAGGCAAAAGGCATCCATGTCATCGTGTGTATTGATGAGTTCCAACAATTGGCAAACCTGCCCGACTGGAAGAGACTGGAAGGAACCATGCGTTCGGTATGGCAAGGACAACACAGTACGACCTACTGTCTCTATGGCAGTAAACGCCATATGATGATGGATATATTCGGCAACTCGAAGAATCCATTCTATCGTTTTGGACAGATGATGACCTTGAAGAAGATAGCCAAGGAATACTGGAAACCTTTTATTCACGACAGTTTCTACAATCACGGCAAGTCTATCAGCGATGATATGATAGAGCGAATCTGCAATGCCATGCAATGCCACTCCTGGTACATGCAGCAATTCTGCTTTCTCATCTGGACTCGTACAGCAACAGAAGTAACAGAGGAAATCTATCAGTCACAACTCGCCAAACTTCTGGATACCAATGCCGATATGTTCATTACCGATATTGATGGTATGCCTGCCTCTCAGATAGCATTCCTGCGTGCCGTCTGCATGGGAGAGATTCATTTCAATGCCCAACAGGTAGTAGCAGAATATGGACTCGGTGCTCCACGGACCATCACCAAGAACAAAAAGACTCTTGTAGAAAGAGACTTCATAGAGAAATCGGGCGATGGTTTCAAAATGGTTGACCCCGTCTTCGAACTGTGGTTCAAACGAGAATACTGCAACATCTTACCTCAATAAAATATAGAAAAACTATATAAACAGTAATCCCCCACCACGCTATGGCTGCGTGATGGGGGATTAACAGTTTCAGGAGATTCAAGATGCTTTATGCCGAGAGGGTAAGCTTCTGCCAGATCTCGGTGTCGCCACCTTTCAGCTTCTTGCAGAGACCACGCTTGGTCCAACGGCTTATCATCTTACGGATGGTTTCACGACTGGCTCCGTCGCCACGCTCACGGCTTGCATCGAAGAGGGTGAACTGCTCAGGGAGCTGGGCGAAGAGCAGGGTGTTACGAGACTTATAGACTGGGATAGCCTCGTTGTTCTGCTGCTGCTTGTCGAGACGCAAGCCAAACATCTCCATCTGCATGGCGAGCACGTAGTCGGCCACAGCCTTGGCAAAACGGATGCAGGCATCGGTCTCCTCTCCGGTCTGCTCCAGGATGTGGAAGATGACGCCACAACGGAAGCCGATGACGGCAGAACGACGACGATACACATCCATCACACGGTCGGCATTCGCCAGGGCAAGCTGTCTCTTTGCTTCGAGCCACAGGCAGAACTCCTCGCACATGCGGGGCAGCTCCATTACGCCGTGACTACGTTCAAGGAGAGTTACCGCCTTGAGGATGTTTGCCTGCTCCTCTTTGGTGTAGCCGTGGTGCTGACTGAGGGGTGCGAAGGAGGTATCGGGCATCTTGGCGAGCATCATTCTTGAAGAAGATCCGTCCTCGATGTTATCATCGGTGAAGAACTTCTGGAAGATGTTCTGGGTGCAGCAGCCGGAGAAGTTGAGCTGGGCGTGGGTTACGCCGCTGGTGGCTGTGATGTAGTCTTGACCCACCTCGCTCTGGTCGAACGCCTTACGGAAGTAGTCGCCGAATACCTTCCATACGCTCTTCATCGAACCGAGCTCCTCGCTGAACATATACATGGTATGGCCGTCGGCACAGAGCTGACGACGCATCAGAGCCGACTTCGAGATAGTATCGCCAATGTGACGGATGCAAGGTTTGGGATCCACTACACCCTTCTTGCCCTTGTGCTGCTGGTACCAGGCTTCGTCTTCACGTGGTTTCTCATCGTCCTTATCCATCTTCTTCGCCCAGATGTTCTCGATGCGGCGGCATACGCCCTTACCCGATGCCTGCTCGCCGATGATGATAGACATGAGTGCCATCGGAGTATCGCTGCCGTCGCAATACTTCGCCTTCAGACGGTCTGCGTAGGTTGCTGCAATAGGAAGGGCTGAGAAGAGGGCAGGCACGCGTGCCTCTGCGGCCACGCCAGAGAGCGAGTCGCGGAGTCCGAGTGGAAGCTGCTCTACAGGGAATTCGTAAAGAGGCTGTGTACTTGCCTTAGCGGCTAAAAGGTTCTCTATGTTTCTTAAATTTTCATTCTCCATAATTATTTAATGTTTAAAAGTTAGCTTGTCGGAATATCCGGTAAACGGGGGCAAAAATACGACTATCTTCTGTAACCGCCAAATTTGAGTGTGTGATAAGGTCCGAAATTCAGCAGCCATTTGGAGCAAATTGTGTTAAAAAATCTAAGTCATAGTTTTGTGGGGCGGAAAACATAGGTTCTTATGTGCTAAATCATAGTTTCTCGGGTGCCAGGTTATAGCTTCTCGGATAACAGGTTCTCGTCTCAATCCGTAACCCCCTTTTTCTTCTTCTTCCTTTCTCATAAAAAAATAACACGGACAAATTGAATTTGTCCGGACAAATTGTCCGGAGTGCCATAACGTATTGTTTTCCTGGTACTTATAAGCCTGCTGGACAACCATCCGGACAAATTCAATTTGTCCGTGTTTTAAAAATATTCCCGTTAAATTCTTTGGTGTCTTACCCGTAATCCATTGACTATTAGTCAATTCGTAATAAAAATGCTAGTTTTAAACAACTTTGTTTTAAACAACTTTGTTTAATTTGCTTTTTTTTGCTATCTTTGCAGAAGTTCTGTATCTGCAGCCAATGTAACCCGCCTCAAGAAGTCCTTGATGGTGAAAGATCTGATTACAATACCTGCTCCTAAGCATCTGGAAATGAGTGACCCCATTTTGACGTTGTGGTTGAAGAGAAGAGTGTGGAAGGAATCATAAAAGGATAAAGCCCCTTCTGTATTCCGGGTATATGAAAAACTGGGATGCGGAAGGGGCTTTTGGGGAATTTACCTTTTCTTATTTAAAGAACCTGTTGAGCTGTTTGATGGTCTGGTCGAACTGCTTGGCTGGCAGACGGTAGTTCTTTACAGGATTCATGTGGGCATCATAAACATCCAGGGCACCATCGGCAGTCTTCTCCAGAATGGTGTCGTTGTTGATGATGAAGGCATAGTTCAGATTGCTGCCTACTACATGCCATAGTCTAGGCGTCTTATCTGTCATCATTCTGCCCATCGAATAATCGGCAGGATTGTTCTTTCATAATAGATAGAATCCTTTCTAGACATTAATCCTTAGATTTTAACAGAGAAAAATACTTGTCCAGAACCATCAGCGAGATGATATCCTCACGCTGCTTATCCTTGAATTGCTCTACATATTCATGAGCGTGGTTGATGATAGCTTGCGCTTCATCTGGATGAGCAGTATAATAGTCCATCTTTTCCTCAAGATCAGAGAAATCAGGCTTTACTTCTATATAATGATAGTCTGGCTTCAGAGTTCCTTCCATAAACCAAGTTTCATAATATGGCTTAGGCATCACGGCGATGGAATTGGAAGACATAATCCATTTCAGATTGCTTGCCACGTCATTTCCCTCCAGCGCCATCACGTATTTGTATTTCAGATGGTCGTAGATGGAAATCTTGTCGCTCTTCCATTCTGGCTTAATCAGATCTATGGTTCCGATATCGAAGCGAGGATTTCCGAAAAACTTCTCTACGAATTGCACACGGATGTCCTTGCAGGCTATTTTTCCTCTGAAGATAGCCTGGTCTTTCTTTTCTGCAAATGAAAGCTTGTCCTTCACGAAGATGAAATGGCGTACCTTGTCCATCTTGAGCAATACGGAGTTCTGGTTTTCTCCATGAATTGGGCGGCTTTTTACAATGGTAGGAATATCTTCCACATACGTGATGTCACCAGGGAGGAGATTCCATTTGTTATTGCCGTCAAAACAGCGGGCATATTCCAAAGTATCCAGATAATATACCTTCTGGCGGGTCATCGGCTGTTCTGCAACTTTAACAGCTTCTTTGTCCCATAAATCTTTGTTGAGAAGGATATTATCTTCTGTAAGCTTGTTGTAGTAGTTTACCCGGTTCAGGATATAATCGTAGTCTTTGCGTTTCTTGGCTTTGTCAAGTAAATGCTGCCCCCTCCATATCAAGATGCAGGCAGGTGTATACAGACGAGCGTATTCCTTGATGTAATACCAGGGTTTGCTGTTTTTTCCGCTATGGAATTTATATTTCAATTTTTGAATATTCATAGGATTTCTTTTTGTTTATGAAAACGATGATGATGTTATTGGGTACAAAAATACGAAATATACTTTAATCTTGCAAGAAAATGGATAAAAAAAGCAAGTATCAATGAAGGAAGAAAGATAATCTTCCTAAAATTTGGCGTTTCTGATAGTTTTTCGTATCTTTGCAACCTATGAGATACTAGGAAGGTATCTTGTTAAAGAATATAAAAGAATTGTATGTTAGAAGTACGTGATAGATTAAACTTCGAGGATTATCTGGATTCACTCTTGAATAGCGTAGAGAGTGATGACTTGGAGTTTAAAAGTGCTGCCGGTGGATTTCCTGGTAGCTTTTGGGATACCTATTCAGCCTTCGCCAATAGCGAAGGAGGAGTTATCGTGCTTGGAGTTATAGAAAGAAAAGGTAAGTTCTATATAGATAATCTATCTGATGAACAGATAGAGAAATATACCAAGGACTTTTGGAATAATGTGAATAATCGAGCTACGGTTAGTTGCAACCTGTTAAAAACAGAAGATGTCGTGGTAGAAGATTACAATGGTCACAAACTTATGTTATTCTTTATTCCTCGTGCATCTAGAGAACAGCGTCCTGTTTATAGAACGTCTCAACCCTATAATGGTACTTTTAAGCGCAATCATGAAGGTGATTATAAATGTACGGAGCGAGAAGTGCAGCGTATGTTTTCAGATGCGAATGTTTCTAATCCCGCTGATAGCCGCATTTTGAGAAATTATTCATTGGATGATTTAGATATGGAGTCTGTTGCTCAATATCGGCAATTATTTAAGTTAGCCAAGCCAGATCATCCTTGGTCTGTTTTGTCTGATTTTGAATTTCTTAAAAAGATAGGTGCTTATCGTACTGATCGTGGAACGAAAGAAGAAGGTTTTACTGTGGCAGGAGTTTTGATGTTTGGTAAAGAAGATGCCATTACTGATAATGAATGTTGCCCCGACTTCTTTCCTGATTACCAAGAAAAGCTGTCAGATAATCCTGAGATACGATGGACCAATCGTATTTGTCCTGATGGAACTTGGGAGGCAAATTTATTCCAATTCTATCTTCGTGTTCTTCCAAGATTATCAGCGGTCTTGCCAAAACCTTTCATCTTGGAGGGCAATATTCGTCGTGATGAAACTCCTGCGCATGTGGCTGTTCGCGAAGCTCTGGTGAATTTTTGTATTCATACCGATTATTCGGAAAATGCAACAATGGTAGTGCGATTGTATAGCAATAAAATTGTTTTTACTAACCCGGGAACTCTGTTGGTTTCTAAAATGCAATATTATGGAGAAAGTGCTAGCGTATGTCGCAACAAGACTCTTCAAAAGATGTTTATGTTGATTGGCTCTGCTGAAAAAGCGGGAAGTGGAGTTGATAAGATATTGGCAGGTTGGCGATTTGCAAATTGGAGAGCACCTATGTTGAGAACATTAAGTCAGCCTGACTTAGTGGAACTCACAATGATGATGGAGTCGATGATGGATGAAGGAACAAAGAAAAGATTGGTTCGGATATTTGGAACAGAAGTGTTTTCTTTGGGACATGAACGCCTATTGACTCTTAATGCAGCTTGTACAGATGGATATATTACAAATGAGAGCCTAAGGGTTGTTCTTAACCAGCATAAAGCAGAAGTCGCCGATTTGTTGAAAGATATGTGTAAGCATAAATTGCTGGTTCAAGAGGGATATGGTAGAGGAACCAAGTATCGGTTGCCTATGACTGGTAATATTGCAAGCTCCGAACCTAATATTGCAAGTTCCGAGCCTAACATTGCAAGTTCCGAGCCTAATATTGCAAGTTCTGGGGCTAATATTGCAAGTTCTGGGGCTAATATTGCAAG
>OGJB01000153.1_pt1 | contig 11580 bp, 7 predicted proteins | sample 1571991 | NCBI WGS metagenome assembly OGJB01 (sample SAMEA2582105, study PRJEB24529) | metagenome | biome: Human gut stool | place: China | collected 2011
AGGAATATCCATTAGCCACGATTCATGGTCATAATGAATTTGCCAACAAAGCCTGTCCCTGCTTTAATGTAAAGAAGGAGTGGGGGAAGGAGTAAACAAAAAAAAATAGCGGATCTGTCACAGACCCGCTATTTCCTATCATTTAAAATTTTTAAACAATGTTTATTGTTAATTTTCTTGCCTTATACAATGCCCTGAGCCATCATAGCCTTAGCTACCTTCAGGAAGCCGGCTACGTTTGCACCCTTTACGTAATTTACGTAACCGTCTGGCTCAGTACCATATTTCACGCAGTTAGCGTGAATATCGTTCATGATGTCGTGAAGCTTAGCATCAACCTCCTCACGAGACCACTTCAGACGCTCTGAGTTCTGGCTCATCTCAAGACCTGATACTGCAACACCACCTGCGTTGGCTGCCTTACCTGGAGAGTAGAGAATCTTAGCATCCTGGAATACCTTGATAGCCTCTGGAGTAGTAGGCATGTTGGCACCCTCGCTTACTGCGATTACGCCGTTGGCGATGAGAGCCTTGGCTGCCTCCTCGTTGATTTCGTTCTGAGTAGCTGATGGGAGAGCGATGTCTGCCTTCTCAAACCAAGGCTTTGCTCCCTCAACATATTTTACACCATACTTCTCTGCATACTCCTTGATACGGCCACGCTCTACGTTCTTGAGCTCCATGATGTAATCGAGCTTCTCGCGGTCGATTCCGTCTGGGTCGTAGATGTAACCATCTGAATCTGAACATGTAACTGGCTTAGCACCCAACTGGAGCAACTTCTCCATAGTGTACTGCGCTACATTACCTGAACCTGAAACCAAAACAGTCTTGCCCTTGATGTCAATACCCTTGGTAGCGAGCATGTTGCAGAGGAAGTATACGTTACCGTAACCTGTAGCCTCAGGACGAATCAATGAACCACCGAACTCCTGACCCTTACCGGTCAAGACGCCCTGGAACTGGTGTGTCAACTTCTTGTACATTCCGAAGAGGTAACCTACCTCACGGCCACCTACACCGATGTCACCAGCTGGAACATCCTCGTCTGGACCCATGTGACGGTAAAGCTCTGTCATGAAAGCCTGGCAGAAACGCATCACCTCGTTGTTGCTCTTGCCACGTGGAGAGAAGTCGGAACCACCCTTAGCACCACCCATTGGGAGAGTAGTAAGAGAGTTCTTGAATGTCTGCTCGAAAGCCAAGAACTTCAAAATACCCAAGTTTACAGACTTGTGGTAGCGAAGACCTCCCTTGTAAGGGCCAATCGCGTTGTTGTGCTGAACGCGGTAACCCATGTTAGTCTGTACGTTGCCCTTATCATCTACCCAAGATACGCGGAACTGGATGATGCGGTCTGGAATGCAGAGACGCTCGATGAGGTTTGCCTTCTCGAACTCAGGGTGCTTGTTGTACTCTTCCTCGATAGTACCGAGAACCTGACTAACAGCCTGGATGTACTCCGGCTCGTTTGGGAATCTTCTTTGGAGATTCGCGATTACTTCAGATGCTTTCATAATCTTTAATCTTTTATTGTGTTTAAATTCTTATTTTTTATTTCTGCTTGCAAAGATACATGTTTTTCTTGAAAACACCAACAAAAAGAAAGAAAAAATGCAGAAAAAGTAGAAAAAAGTCATTTTTTAACATTTTTAGCCACGTTTTGTAGCGCATTTGTGTACGCACACCTTATTATATAAGAGCCGTTTTCGGGGGTTAAGCCTTTATCTCTGTTTTAGGGAATCTTGCATTCTGGCGACTTCTGTTTATCTATCCTGTGCCATAGGGCATAAATGAGCAGGATGATAGCGTAGAGACCGATTACCTGAGGCAGACTGATTCTTACGTTTTCGATGCTTGCTCCGGGCAGCATGCTGATCATTTTTATGGCTGTATTCAAAAACTGGGTGATGCTGGTCAGGGCGCCTGATGTAAGGCTGATGAGTGGGGCGACAACCGGTGCTATGGGCGCCCATAACGTGAGTGGGGAGAACAGGATTAAGGCTGCTCCAAGATATAGGATGAGGGTTGCTGCGGGAATGGCGATGTAATTGGTGAGAAGTGAATAGCACGATATTCTGCCGAAGGTGTAGACGATGACCGGAAGGGTTCCTATCTGGGCTGCCAGTGAAACGCAAAGGAGTCCCCATGCCCAACGGATGAAACGGCTGCGGATGGGGAGAAGGGAGTAAAGGGGTGAGAAGAACAGCAGAATGGAGGCTACGGCAAGGAACGAAAGCTGGAAACTCAACTCGAAAAGATAGAGCGGACTGATGAAGAGCATCAATATATAAGCTGAGGCTAAGGTGTTGAGCGGCAGGCCGGTACGATGAAAAGCTAAACTTAAGCTGTAGGCTGAAAGCATGATGGCTGAACGGACTGCACTTGCCGGCAATCCTATGAGAAAAACGTAGGTCCAGATGGAGATGAGGGACAGGATGATGGTGTAAACTGAGTACTTTCTGCCGCCTAGCAGAAAGATGAAAAGCTGGAAGATAATGCCTATATGAAGTCCGCTTACTGCCAGGATGTGACTGGCTCCGGAAATGGAGTAACTGTTTCGGGTGTTCGAGTCGAGTGCGCTCTTGTCGCCCAGCGCCATGGCTGCGATGACTGCATAGTCTTGCTGTTTTACGTGAAGGGAAACCAGTTTGCTTTCAATATTGCTTTTATAGCGTTCGGTATTGATTTTTGCCCGTGTGAGGTAAGACAGTTCCTGCCAGTTTTTCAGTTGTGTAGAGGTTTGGGAATCAGCTATTTGCTTACAGGTAAGAAAAGCCCCAAGGCTCAGGATGCATAAATGAATCATCACGCATTGGGAGAAGATGAGAAACTGGTGGCTCCTGCTGAAGTAAGCTTTTTTGCTTAAGAACTCAGTAAGGAAAAAGATGATGCTGCCAAGGGCGCATGAAATGATGGAGATGATGAGCCAGAAGCGCATGTTGAAATCATCATAGCCCCATTTGGCTATGATGATTCCGATCGTCAGTGTGAGGCTGATGGTCATGAGCGGGGTGAGGGATAGCTCTTTCATCATTCCTCTTTCCTTTTTAAAAGATAATTTATTTCCTATTTCTTGAATCCGAAGATGCGCTTGATGAATGTCTTCACAGCGTTTTCTTTCTTCTGTGGATTTACGATAGGGGTGTGCTTGCGTGCAGCCGGCTTGTCGCCCTTTTTCTGGGCTACGCCTCTGCCACGGCCGTTGCTGCCTGGACGAACATTGTTCTCGGTGCCTGGGCGCTGCTGGTTGCTGTTATTGCTGTTATTGCGGCGCTTCTGGCTGTTGCTGTTCTTTGGCTGCTCGCCTGGCTGGGCTGGCTTTCTATTCTGCTGCTTTGCGTTCTGCTGCCTGTTGCCCTGCTGTGGCTGCTGCTTTGCGTTCTGCTGCTTGTTGCCCTGCTGAGGCTGCTGCTTTGCGTTCTGCTGCTTGTTGCCTTGCTGAGGCTGCTGTTCGTTGCTGCGTGGCGCTTTTTCCTGACGCTCTTTTGGCTTGTTTGGCTTGCGCTTGTGAGAAGTCTGGTCGCGGTCTTTCTGTCTGCGGCTCTTGGCGCTGGTCTTGGTCTTGCCCTCGCCCTCGCCGTTGCTGTTATTGTTGCCGCCGCGGTTGCCGTTGCGGTTGTTTCCGCCCTGCTTCCCGCCCTTGCCCTTTCGACCATTGTTGCGTTTTGAAGGCTTGTTGAGCTTGATGTATTCAGGACCTTCGCCGCATCCTTCAGGGAGAGGCATCTTGTCTACCACCTTCTCCAGGAACTTCTCTATCTGCTGGAACCAGTACTGGTCTTCTTCGCTCACGAAGGTGATGGCTCTACCATCGCGGTTGGCACGGGCTGTACGGCCGATGCGGTGAACGTAATCTTCTGTATCGTGAGGAACATCGTAATTGATGACCATCTCAATATCATCGATGTCGATTCCGCGTGCCACAATGTCGGTAGCTACGAGAACATCATAGTGTCCGCTCTTGAACTTGAACATCACATCGTCGCGTTCAGCCTGTTCCAGGTCGCTGTGCATGGCTCCGCAGTTTACTCCAATCTGCTGGAGGGAAGCTGCGAGTTGCTTCACCTTGAATTTGCTGCCGCTGAAGACGATGACACGCTTCAGGTCGCCCGCCTTGAAGATGTCCTTGATGATGGTCATCTTCTGGGTTTCGTAGCATACGTATGCTTCCTGCTTGATTTTCTCGGCTGGCTTGCTGACGGCAAGTTTGATTTCTACCGGATTCTTGAGCAGGGTCTTAGCCAGTTCTTCTATCTTCTCAGGCATGGTTGCCGAGAACATGATGGTCTGGCAGGTCTTTGGCAGTTTTGCCGCGATGGTCTTGATGTCGTCAGAGAAACCCATGTCGAGCATGCGGTCGGCCTCGTCGAGAATGAAGAAGCTTACCTTGCTGAGGTCTACATTGCCCAGGGAGATATGGGAGATGAGACGGCCCGGGGTGGCGATGACTACATCGGCGCCCATGCGGAGGCTGCGCAACTCCTGATCGTAACGGTTGCCGTCGTTGCCGCCGTATACGGCTACGCTGCTCACGCCCTGCAGGTAATAGCCGAAGCCTTGCATCGCCTGATCTATCTGCTGGGCGAGTTCGCGGGTTGGGGACATGATGACGCAGTTGATGGCGTCTTTAGGATAACCGCCGTCATCGAGCTTGCTCAATACTGGGAGCAGATAGGCTGCGGTTTTGCCGGTTCCGGTCTGGGCTACACCCAAGACATCGTGACCTTCTAATATCTCTGGAATGCACTTTTCCTGTACTGGAGTGCATGTGTCGAAGCGCATGTCATATAATGCGTCGAGCACGTTGTCGTTTAAATCTAATTCGTCGAAATACATTTTTTTTTAATGTTGAATGTTGAATGTTGAATGTTGACTTTTTACCTCGGTGCCTTGCGGTAGCAGAAGTAGGCTACGATGGCGAAGAGGAAGTTTGGAAGCCACGCTGCCAGAACAGGCGGGAAGTTGGCCTGGATGGCGAAGGTGGCAGAAACCGTCTGCAGCATGATGTAGCCGAAACTCAGCGCAAGTCCAACGCCCAATGCTGCTCCCATGCCGCCCTTGCGCTTGCGGGCTGAGAGGGAGACACCGATGATGGTGAGGATGAACGAGGCGAAGGATGAGGCGATGCGCTTGTGGTATTCTACCTCGTACTGCACTACGTTGCCCGAACCGCGGTTGATCTGCTTGGAGATGTAATCGCGGAGCTCAGGACTGGTGAAGGTTTCCTGCTGACCCTTGGAATAGACCAGGTCGGTAGGTTCCATCATGATGATGGTGTCCTTCTGCGCTCCGCTCGTAATATGCTCCTTCATGCCCTGGAGCTTGCGGATTTTCCAGTTGCTCAGTTTCCAATGATACTTGCTGTCGGAAATGGTGTCGTACTGGATGTCCATCGCTGTAAGGTGGCTTACGAGTTTCTTGTCCTGGAACTTGTCGAGACAGAATCCGTAGCCGCGTTTCATGCTGTTGTCGTAATGCTGCATATAGGCAATCACTCCCTTGTCTACCTGCAGTTGTACATTCTCGGCACTGGTATTTTTCTTCTTGTTCTTGTACATCGTCTCGAAGTTCTGCCTGATGACGGTTCCGTGGGGAATGACGTAGGCTGAGAGCCCGAAGGAGAGGGCTGAGAGCAGCACGCAGGTAATCATGTATGGGCGAAGGAGACGCTTGAAGGATACTCCCGACGCCAGGATGGCGATGATTTCGGAATTGCTAGCCAGCTTGGTGGTGAAGAGAATGACCGCCACGAACACGAACAGCGCACTGAAGAGGTTGGCAAAATAGGGCACGAAGTTGGCGTAGTAATCGAAGATGATTGCGCGCGCCGGTGCATGGTGCTCTGTGAATTTTGACAGGTTCTCGTTGAAGTCGAAGACGATGGCGATGGAGATGATCAGGGCGATGGAGAAGAAATAGTAGCCCAGAAACTTCTTGATAATGTACCAGTCGAGCTTCTTGATGTACCTGAACGGGTTGAGAAACCTGAATATGCGCAGGAACCGGAGCTTGTGAGCCAGCCAGCGCACAGCCCTGATGAGCCACCCGAACTTGCGGGAAGCCCATCGGCCGGTGCGGTAGAGCCGGCGGTGTTTTCTTATTTTCTTAAAATCTTTCATGATGCTTGCTTACTTAAATTCTTCGGCCAAGCTGGTCGATGATGGAATTCTTCCATGCCACGAAATCGCCCTGCTCGATATGATGGCGGGCATCGGTCACGAGGCGCAGATAGAAAGAGAGGTTGTGGATGCTGGCTATCTGCATCGCCAGCAGCTCCTGTGCCTTGAAGAGGTGGTGGAGGTAGGCCTTCGTGGTTACGAGGTCGATGTCGCAGCCGTCTGGATCTACCGGACTGAAGTCTTTCTCCCACTTCTTGTTGCGCATGTTCATCGTGCCCTGATAGGTGAAGAGCATGGCGTTGCGGCCGTTGCGGGTCGGCATTACGCAGTCGAACATGTCTACGCCGCGCTCGATGGCTTCGAGGATGTTCTGCGGGGTTCCTACGCCCATCAGATATCTCGGCTTGTCTTTCGGCAGGATTTCGTTCACTACTTCTATCATCTCATACATCACCTCGGTAGGCTCTCCTACGGCAAGTCCGCCGATGGCATTTCCGTCGGCTCCCTTGTCGGCAATGTATTTGGCTGCTTCGCGGCGCAGGTCCGGGAAGGTGCAGCCCTGAACGATAGGGAAGAGACTCTGCTGATAGCCGTAGAGGGGCTCGGTTTCGTTGAACCGCTTGATGCAGCGGTCTAGCCAGCGCTGGGTGAGCATGAGGCTGTTCTTGGCGTACTGGTAATCGCTCTGTCCCGGCGGGCATTCATCGAAGGCCATCATGATGTCGGCTCCGATGACGCGCTCGGTGTCCATCACGTTCTCCGGTGTAAAGAAGTGCTTGCTGCCGTCGATGTGGGAGCGGAACTCGCAGCCTTCTTCCTTGAGCTTGCGGATGCCGGTGAGCGAGAAGACCTGGAAGCCGCCGCTGTCGGTGAGGATAGGACGGTCCCAGCCGTTGAACTTGTGCAATCCGCCTGCTGCCCTGATGACGTCAAGACCTGGGCGCAGGTAGAGGTGATAGGTGTTTCCGAGGATAATCTGTGCCATGACCTGCTTCTTGAGTTCCTCGAAGTGGACGCCCTTCACGCTTCCTACGGTTCCTACGGGCATGAAGATTGGGGTCTTGATCTGTCCGTGGTCGGTGGTGATGATGCCTGTACGCGCATCGCTTGCTTTATCTGTTACTTGTAATTCAAATTTCATTTCTATTCTTTTTTATCATTTTCCTCAATGCTGAAGTCTGTAGGGTTTTTCACCTTCTCGTCGGTCAGCGCGAACTGCCAGACGTCAGCCACATTCTCTACATAGTGGAAGTCTACGCCCTTGAGATATTTCTCCGGTATTTCCTCTACGTTCTTCTGGTTCTCCCTGCACATCACGATGTGCTTGATTCCTGCCCGCTTGGCTGCCAGAATCTTCTCCTTGATTCCGCCTACCGGGAGCACTTTGCCGCGGAGGGTAATCTCGCCGGTCATGGCTGTATTGGCACGCACCTTGCGCTGGGTGATGGCTGAGGCGATGCTGGTGGCGATGGTGATTCCGGCAGAAGGACCGTCTTTCGGGGTGGCTCCCTCAGGCACGTGGATGTGGATGTTCCACTGCTCGAAGATGCGGTAGTCTACCTGCAGCAGGTCGATGTGCGACTTGACGTATTCCAGTGCGATAATGGCTGATTCCTTCATCACGTCGCCCAGATTTCCGGTCAGGGTGAGTTTGCCTGCCTTGCCCTTGCTGAGCGAGGTTTCGATGTAGAGGATTTCGCCGCCCACTGAGGTCCAGGCAAGTCCGGTTACCACTCCTGCATAGTCGTTGCCCTGGTAGATGTCGCGGTTGAACGGCGGATTGCCCAGCAGGTCTTTTACTTCGGCAGGGGTGATGGTGTAGTTCTTCAGCTCCTGGTTGCAGGCCAGTTTGTAAGCCATCTTTCGCAGACTCTTGTCTATCTGCTTCTTCAGCTGTCTTACACCGCTCTCCCGGGTGTAATGCTCGATGATGAATTCGAGGGCATTCTTGTTGAAACTTACCTTCGGCGAAACCTTGTCGAGTCCGGTGCTTTCCAGCTCTTCCGGTACGAGATGGCGCTTGGCAATCTCTGTCTTCTCTTCGGTGATGTAGCCGCCTACTTCTATCAGCTCCATACGGTCGAGGAGCGGACGCGGAATGACGCTCAGGTCATTGGCTGTGGCGATGAAGAGCACCTTGGAGAGGTCGTAATCCATATCGAGATAGTTGTCGTGGAAGGCATTGTTCTGTTCCGGGTCCAGCACTTCGAGCAGGGCTGATGCTGGATCGCCGTTGAAATTGCTCTGCGCCACCTTGTCAATCTCGTCGAGGATGAAGACCGGATTGCTGCTGCCTGCCTTCAGCATGTTCTTGATGATGCGGCCCGGCATGGCTCCCACATAGGTGCGGCGGTGACCGCGGATTTCGGCTTCATCGTGCAGACCGCCCAGCGACATGCGTACATACTTGCGCTTCATGGCTGCTGCGATGCTCTTGCCCAGACTGGTCTTTCCTCCGCCCGGAGGACCGTAGAGGCAGAGGATAGGACTCTTGCCGCCGCCGTTCAGTGCTCTTACGGCGAGGAATTCCAGGATGCGCTCCTTCACATTCTCCATGCCGTAGTGGTCGTGGTTCAGGATGCGCTTGGCACGGGTCAGACTGAGGTCGTCCTGGGTGTAGGAGTTCCATGGCAAATCTACCATGGTCTGCAGGAATCCTATCTGTATCGAATAGTCAGGACTCTGCGGGTTCAGGGTGTCGAGCTTGGCAATTTCTTTCTTGAAGATTTTGGCTGTCTCTTCGCTCCAGTTCTTCTGTTTCGCCTTCTCCAGAATCTCCTTCTTCTCCGGACTGGCGTTGCCTTCTCCCAGTTCTTCCTTGATGTTCTTAATCTGCTGCTTGAGGAAGTATTCCTTCTGCTGTTCATCGAGGTCGTAGTGGGTTTTGTTCTCAATCTCAGTCTGGATGCGTAGCAGATGGCGCACCTTGTTCAGGGATCTGATGGCAATCATGATGCGCTCGCTGAGATTTTCCTCTTTCAGCATCTTGATTTTATCCTCGATGGAGAAAGGGAGGAGGGAGCACATGAAGTTGCACTGCATGTGAATGCTCGAGAGTTCGTTGATGGCCTGGATGGCCTCATCAGTATAGTTGGCGTTTGATTTGATATAGTCTGTCGCTTCGTAATGGAAGTTCTCGTAGAGCATTCTGAAGAGTTCATCGTTGTTCTCGTCAGGCCATTTCTCCGGAAGACTTTTTACGTCAATTACTGTGTAAGGCTCTTTTTGAACGAGATGTTTCATCTGACATCTGCCCAGACCCTGGATGATGATGCTCATCTGGTCTGTGCCAGGCATCTTGATAACCTTGATGAGTTTGGCGAAGACACCTACAGGGTAGAGGTCTTCTTCGTAGGGCAATTCTGTGTCTTTATTCTTTTGGCAGAATACACAGAATGTGGTGTCTGGCTTCTTTTCCAGCATCCGGACGAGATTCAGACTTTCCTTTCTGCCCACAACGATAGGGGTCATGTTGGTAGGGAAAACTACAATATCTCGCATGCAGAGGGTAGGGTACAAACCTTCTTCCTGGTCTTCGATCAGGGTTTTCGGGTCGCCCTCGTAATCTGCAATCATTTGTATTCGGGTACTTGTTCTTCTATTATCCATTTTTTTGTTATGATTTCTATTTTCCGTGCAAAGGTACTCATTTTTTGTGAAATATCGTGGAAGATGATAGATTATTTAATAATAAAATTGCTTTTTCTATATATTAGTACCCGTTTTTATAGATGTAAGTAGCTGCTTTTGCAGGTGGAAGTGGCAAATTCTGCTGTTTGCGATAAAATAAATCGGCGGCGGCTTCGTTTTCTTCTGTAAAGAGACAGAAGAATTTATGGGTAATTTTCGATTTAAACAGTTTGAGATAGAGCAAGACCGTTGTGCCATGAAAGTGGGAACTGACGGCGTTTTGCTGGGGGCATGGGCGCAAGAAGGCAGGCGGATTCTGGACATTGGTTCCGGAACGGGTCTGATTTCGCTCATGATGGCGCAGCGTTTTCCTGAAGCTGAGGTCGTAGGGATTGATATGGATGCTGATGCCTGCGGACAGGCGAGGGAGAATGTGATGGCAAGTCCGTTTCGCGACAGGGTGGAAATAGAATGCTGCAGACTGCAGGATTTCGGGGGAGCCGGTGTTTCGAAAACTGTTGAGGCTTCTGGAACCGCTGAAGGTTTGAAGGCTGCCGGTGTTTTTGATGCGATAGTGAGCAATCCTCCGTTCTTTGTAGATAGCTTGAAAAATCCGGACAGTAAGAGGACGATGGCGCGACATACGGACAGTCTTCCGTTCCGCGATTTGTTTGCGGGTGTAAAACGGCTGCTTTCTGATGACGGTGTTTTCTCTGCAATTGTTCCCGTAGAAGTAGTGGAGCAGTTTGTTGCAGAGTCTTGTATATTAGGTTTTTATCTTATACGGAAGTGTGGTGTAAAGACGGTAGAGCGCAAGCAGCCAAAGCGCTTTATGCTGAGTTTTGCCAAGCATCGCATTTTGCCTTATGAAGAGCATGTTGAAACGATGATGGATTCGCAGGGAAACCGCTCGGAATGGTATAGGAAAATAACGGAAGAATTCTATCTTTGAGGAATGTTGAATGTTGAGTGTTGAATGTTGAATGAACACTCCCTCTAAATTCAACACTCAACATTCAACACTCAACATTCCCTCAAAGGTTCAGCTTCTTCTGCACCAGTTTGCTGATAGCTTCTACTCTTTTGCTCTGGCGCTGGATGTCTTTATGAATATCATCGCGCACGGCATTGATGTCGTTGAAGAAATCGGCAAAGGCAGACTGAATCATGTTCGGCTTGCGGTCGTTCTTGTTCGCAAATGGGTTCACCAGCATCTTGATTCCCTTTTCTTCCAGGTGAACATCAATCTCTGCCCCCGTCATCACAGGGTCGCCATCATAATGGATTACGCCTGGCTGACTGCGGGTGATATGGAGCTTCTTGCAGCGGAACGACTTGATTTTCGAGTTCTTGTCCAACGTCTTGTTGAACATGTCGAAACTTACCTGAGGCGCCTCGATTACATCAAATGGTTCCATGATGACGACATCCATCAAACCGTCGCTCATGGATGCTTGAGGGGCAATATAGGCATTGTTGCCATACTGAGATGCGTTGGCACAGGAAATGAGGAACGCCTTATACTGCTTGGTGCCCGTCTCGTCCTCCAGCGTGTAAGTCTCAGGCTTATACTTCAATCCCTCGCGCAGGATATTTTCAGCATAAGTGATAGGACCACGCTTGCCGCTCTCGGCAAACTTCATGCTGACGAAAGCGTCAAAGCCCATGCCGCAGGTGCAGAAGAACGGGTGGTCGTTGATGACGCCATAATCCAGATCTCTAATCTGGCATTGGTTGATGACCTCTATGCATTTCTTCAGGTTCATTGGGAGCAGCAGATGTCTTGCCAATCCGTTGCCCGAACCGCAAGGCAGAATGCCGGGGGCAG
>OGJB01000157.1_pt1 | contig 11258 bp, 8 predicted proteins | sample 1571991 | NCBI WGS metagenome assembly OGJB01 (sample SAMEA2582105, study PRJEB24529) | metagenome | biome: Human gut stool | place: China | collected 2011
TGTGAGCATCACGGATTGCGAGGGGAAGGAAAGCCCGAATGGGTTGCAGGAGAAGTTGACGACCGTCGGCCTGCGTCCCATCAACAATATTGTGGACATCACCAACTATATCCTGATGGCTTACGGTCAGCCCATGCACTGCTTCGATGCCGACATGGTTACCGGCCATAAGATCGTGGTGCGTACGCAGCCTGAGGGTACCAAGTTTGTTACTCTCGATGGCGAGGAGCATATCTTGGGCGAACACGCCCTGAGCATCTGCAACGCTGAGGAGCCCATGTGCATTGCCGGAATCTTTGGCGGCAAGGGCTCGGGTACTTATGAGACAACCCGCAATGTGGTCCTTGAGAGCGCTTACTTCCATCCCACATGGATCCGCAAGAGCGCACGCCGCCATGGCCTGTCTACCGGTTCCAGTTTCCGTTTTGAGCGTGGTGTCGACCCCAATGGTACCATTTACGCCTTAAAGCAGGCCGCTATCCTCTGCAAGGAACTGGCTGGCGGAAAAGTGTCGATGCAGATCAAGGATGTTTATCCTGAGCCGCTGCCCAACTTCCCTGTGCGACTCAACTACGAATATTGCGACCGCCTCATAGGCAAGCGCCTGGGCGTGGAAACCATCAAGAGCATCGCCACAAGCCTCGAGATGAAGATCGAGGGTGAGGATGCCAATGGTCTTGACCTTGTGGTTCCGGCTTATCGCGTCGACGTGCAGCGTCCTTGCGATGTAGTGGAGGACATCCTTCGCATCTACGGATATAATAATGTGGAGATTCCCACACAGCTGAAGTCGTCGCTCACCGTGCCCGATGAACACGACAAGGAGCATCGATTGATCAACATCGTCAGCGAGCAGCTTGTGGGATGTGGCTTCAACGAGATTTTGAACAACTCCATGTCGAAGTCGAGCTACTACGACCACGATGAGCTCAACGCCTATCGCTGGGCCAACACTGTGAAGGTGATGAACCCGCTGAGCGCCGACCTCGGCGTGATGCGCCAGTCGCTCGTGTTTGGCGGATTGGAGTCGTTGGCTCGCAATATCAACCGCAAGCGTTCGAACCTGAAGTTCTTCGAAGTGGGCAACGCTTATCACTACGATCCCGAGAAGGACGATCACGACAACTCTATTGTGGCTTACACGCAGGAGAGTCACCTCGCCCTTTGGATCACGGGCAAGCGCGTGGAGGGCTCATGGGCCCATCCTGATGAGGACACCAGCTTCTATGAGTTGAAGGCTTACGTGGAGAACATCCTCCGTCGCGTGGGTGTGGCCGGTGGCATGGTTGTCAGCCGCCAGTCGGAGAACAATCTCTTCTCTGAGGCTCTCCTACTGAAGAATCGTGGTGGTAAGGTGATGTGCGAATATGGTAAGTTGACCAAGAAGGTCTGCCACACGTGCGGCGTTGAGAAAGACGTGTATTACGCCGACATCAATTGGACAGCAGTGATGAAGGCCATCAAGAAGAATAAGGTGGAGTTTAAGGAACTCACGAAGTATCCTGCCGTAAGCCGCGACCTCGCTTTGCTCATCGATAGCAACGTGGAGTTTGCCCAAATAGAGCAGATCGCACGCCAAAGCGAGAAGAAACTGTTGAAGGAGGTCGACCTCTTCGACGTTTATCAGGGCAAGAACCTGCCTGCTGGAAAGAAGAGCTACGCCGTTAACTTCATCCTTGAGGATGAGGAGCGCACGCTCAACGACAAGCAGATTGACGCCATCATGCAGAAAATCATTAAAAACTTAACAAATAAACTCGGAGCCGAACTCCGATAAACAACAATTCCAATGGGAAGAGCATTTGAATATCGCAAAGCGACAAAGTTGAAGAGATGGGGCCACATGGCCCGCACGTTTACTAAATTGGGTAAGGAGATTGCCATCGCTGTGAAGGCTGGTGGCGGTGAGTGTGAGAACAACCCGTGCCTGCGTGCCATCATTGCCACGTGTAAGCGCGAGAACATGCCGAAGGATAATATCCAGCGTGCCATCAAGAATGCACTGGGCAAGGACACCACCGATTATAAGGAGGTGCCTTACGAGGGATATGGTCCTCACGGTATCGCCATCTTCGTGGACACACTGACCGACAACACCACGCGTACCGTTGGTGACGTGAGATCAGTGTTCAACAAGTTCAATGGCAACCTTGGAACCCAGGGATCACTGAGCTTCCTCTTCGACCAGAAGTGTGTGTTCTCTTTTAAGATGAAGGAAGGCATTGAGATGGATGACCTTATCCTCGACTTCATCGACTACGGAGTGGACGATGAGTACGACACCGACGAGGAGACTGGCGAGATCACCATCTATGGAGAGCCTACCAGTTTTGGCGACATTCAGAAGCATCTTGAGGACAATGGCTTTGAGATCACAAGTGCTGAGTTCACTCGCATCCCCACCGATCTGAAGGATGTGACTCCCGAGGAGCGCGAGACCATTGATAAGATGGTGGAGAAGCTCGAGGACTTCGACGACGTGCAGAACGTGTATACCAACATGAAGCCTGAATAAGACTCTGTAAACGAATCGATCATAACCATAAACGCCGACTTTCCTTTGTGGAGAGTCGGCGTTTTTAGTTTATCCCCAATCGGTCATTAGACTGCAATAGGTGGATTGTAAGAATCTTAAGGGTACCTGTTGGCGGAATTAATTTAGTGCATACTTAATTCTGCCAATGGGCTTGTCGTTAATGAAGTTTACGTATTGCAGAATGGTAAGTGCACTAATTTTGCCAATGATTCTGGCAAACAAACCATTCGTTATTTTCGCGTAGTTCCTGATGACCAAGAACTGGTCTGTAAGTTGTGAGAATATTGTCTCAATCCTCTTTCTTGCCTTTGCAAACGGAATGAATGTCGGTTTCCAATCCTTTTGGTTGAGCCGATACGGACACTCCAGTCTTATGTGTGCGGTTTCGAACAAGTCAAGCTGTACGTCAGCTCCAATATACCCTTTGTCACCATAGATGCTACAGTCGTGATAAGTATGTTTTACATCCTTCATATAATGGAGGTCCGCCACACTTGCCTTTGACAGATCATAGGAATGGATAACTCCACTTAACCCACAGAGAGCGTGTAACTTATAACCAAAATAATACGTGTTCTGCGAAGCACAGAAGCCGAAGTCGGGAGCTTGCGAGAAATTGCCGGCACGCCCCATCTTGCAACGTTTTCCTCTTGCAACCCTACAGACCTCTATCGGCTTGGAGTCAACAAAGAATTGTTCCTCTCCGCCATCCATTTCCATGGCAATCCGCTTGCGCAGTTCCTCACACAGGCCTGACGTTTTCTTCCTGCGGTCATTGAACTGTCTCCTTGATATGAGATTGGGAATGCTGTCCTTGTACTCTTGCAATTTATAGTCGAACAACCACTTCTCACTATCAATGCTCTCGGTCTCTGCCGTCAGGGATAGCGCCACCACTTCCAAATCCGAAAACTTGGGAACAGGACCACGACGTGGAACATTACCCGAATCATTGACGAGATTTTCAGAGAATTGCTTGCATATCTCAAGTATTTTGACGAATTTTGTATAAAGGTTGTACATACGATGGTTTGAACTTAATGTTTTGAGCACCACTAAGTTACTAAAAATCAGCGATATATACAACCTTTTACTCATATTTATCAACTTAAATTAATTCCGCCAACGGGTACATATAATAAAATGGGACACATAGAACTATTGGATGCATATAATAATGTCATCAATGAATGGAAAGAGAGAACACGTATGGAAAATGGAGATGTTCTCGATTTGATCAAGAGGGGACTTGTCGTTTGTGAGAATACACACAGGCGTGGGTTACTATTGAATGGTATTAATCCTTCGTTCAACGAAAAAAAGAATGATAAGAGCAATATCTTTTTCGTCTTTTCTAATGCGGAAGACCAAGGAAGGAGCAGATATTGGGCGAAAAAGCACAAGCAGTTCGGTGGTCGTGACTCTGATTTGGTTCAAAATCATATGGGATATCTGGACCTGTTTCCTCTTAAAGAAAGCCGTCAACTTAGATTCGAGAAGATTCTTCGTCCATACAATGACTTGAGAATGCTTCTGCTGAAGAAGACGCAGGAGGAAATCGAACGGATAGACCCCAAACTGATTGTTCACGCTAATAAAGGTTCATTGTATTACTGGGGACTGAATCCTAAGACATATCAAAAAGATTACGAAAACCCATGGCTCAATTATGATTTTGATGAGATTGACCTTCATGATTGTCCGCCATTGGAAGAGTATGCCAAAAGATTGGATAGCAAGGATATCCCAATGGAGAAGAGGTTTGTTCATCTTTATAGAATCTCAGGCAATGCCTGGGGTAAAGACTCCAATCATTTTTTCTTGGCGTATATTATGGAGTATAACCGAATGGAGGGTTGGAAACGTGACCAATTGTTGACGGCCGAAGAGATGAAGGCGCTATGGGAATGGTGTGACAGATACTAATACATAGAATATATCCAATATGGGGGAAGAATATAAAGATTTTCAGAAGAAGAAGATTTACGATTGTCTCGTAGATTACAAAGAGAGGCATATCACTCGTGATAGCGGCAAATACAAGGGCGAAGAAAATCCCTGGTTCTTGCCTGAGAAGTATTGGGACGAGGAGCTTCCTGCCATGGTATACGATGGTATCAGAGAGACGGTTAAGGAAATCCAAAACAGTGAGTTTAAGTACACGCCGCATATCTTTGCTTTTAAGCATGTGGCAAGTTCTCAAACGGCTTGCGTCAACTTGTTTGTTCCAATCATGGAGTCTGAATCCGTGAATGACATTCTCAAAAGTATTGAGGCTTGTCCTAAGGATTTCAAGTGCGTGGCTAAGGAACAGCTGTTCCACGGCTATCGATTTGAGTTTTGGGACTCTACAGACGAGAAGTCAAAAGGGTTGCTGGGCGACCATTCCAAAAGGCGGGTACGGACAGTGATGTGGCCATCGCATACTACAATACAGATGATGAACTTTGCCTATGGCTTATCGAACATAAACCCAAATCGGTCATTAGAAAAAGTTTCTTGTCATTTTCTAATGACCGCCATTAGAAAAATAGCTTTGTATATGCTTGATTCATAAATATTTACTAACTTTACCACGAAAAAAAGAATATACTCCGATGCGAAACTGTGACATAAAGTTTGTAAATAAGGAAATAACACCTTTTGGTGGTCTTTCCCTGTTCTTCAAAATGCTTGAGAAATGCCATTTTGAAGAGCATGTTATGCAAAGTGGTTTACCTCTTCAAGGTTCCAACCGTGGTTACAAACCAATCCAGTTGATATTGGGATTGTTTGCAGGTGTGTGGTGTGGCGCAAGTTGCTTTGGCCATCTTGACGTGGTTCGTTATGACGCTGCACTATGTGACCTATTAGGATGGGAACGTGGAGCAGACCATCGTGCATACCAGCGCTATCTCAATAAATTCTCTCAAGCTGTCAACCAGCGTGTTTTCGGAAATTTGTTCCGTTGGTTTTTCTCCGAGTTGAAGTTCGACAACTACACTTTAGACTTCGATTCTACAGTGATGGTCCGTGAGGGAAGTCAGGAAGGAGCAGCCAAAGGATACAACCCAAAACGTCCTGGACGACTCTCGCATCATCCTCTTCTTGCATTCGTTTCCGATGTAAGGATGATAGCAAATTACTGGCTACGTCCAGGCAACACATCCGCAAGTACCAATTATCTGTCATTTCTTGAGGACACGCTCTCAAAACTTGAGGGCAAACGTGTTGGACTGGTCCGCATGGATAGCGGTTTCTTTGCAAAGGAAATACTTGACTATCTGGAAATGAAAGGGTTACACTATATCATTGCCTGCCGTTTCAATAATCGCATAAAGTACAGTCTTACCCATGAACGCAAATGGATAGAGTTGACAGACGGATTGGAAATATCCGAAACCATCTATCAGGCAAATGGTTGGGAGAAGCCTAGACGCATTGTGATGGTCAGGCAAGAAATAGAGAAGCGCCCTAAAGCTGCAGGAAAGCAAATCAAGCAACTGGAGCTTTTTGAGGATGAGCAGGATTTCGGAAAATACCGATACAGCTGCTTTGTAACAGACCTTGACCTGCCGGCCAAGATTGTATATGACTCATATCGTGGAAGGGCGGATTCTGAGAATAGGATAAAAGAATTGAAGAATGATTTCTCCATCGATGATTTTGTCACAAATAACTTCTGGGCAACAGAGGCATGTGGAAACTTCATTGTAATGGCATATAACTTTATGTCGTTGTTCAGACATGCGCTGATCAATTCCAACAAGAAGAAATTTCTGAAGACTATCCGATACGAGTTGATATCGACGCCAGCCTATCTGGGAAGAACAAAAGACAAGCACATCCTATATTTGGCTAGATCACTAAAAACACGACAATCATTCTTATCTATATGGGAAAAATTAAAGGATTTCTCTTTGCCGTACGACACAGAGAAATCCTAATGACCGATTTGGGTTTATGGTTCTGTTTCCATTTTAGAGGGTGTGCATTCTATGTTTCTACGCAAGAAAAACTTGAAGTTTTTTTGCTGTTCTTTTGAAAAGAATGTTTTTCTAAGAATGTGCATTCAACAACAGATGAGGATGTTTTCAATGTCGCATTAATTATAGGAGCTGCTTCGGTGGCTCCTATTCCATTCTTTCCCGGAATAGGTTTGCACTCTTTCGTGTGTTTTTGTTGGTATTCCTGTTCCCATAAGGTTTGTGTCTGTATCATCTTGAAAATAATGTGCATAACCTTATTCTTTACATTATTCATGACAATTCCCTCATGTTTACCTTTTGCGTACAGCCTCTGTGCGTATGCTTTGATTACCGCATTGTGCTGCATAGCAGACTTGCAAGCCTGTACCATGGCTGCTTTGATGCCGATATGTGCAAAACGACTCACATGAGGCTTTGTATTAATGGATGTTCCGGATTGTTTGCCAAAGGGAGCTATGCCGCAGTAACATGCAAACTTTCGCGGGTTATCAAACTTCTTAAAATTGGAGGTATATATAATCAGAGCCGCTGCCGTTATAGGTCCTATGCCCTTAAATGAAATAAGTATTTGATAATTTGAGGCTAATTCCTCTGATGTTTCCATCAGTTTCACCATTTCCTTTTCAATGTCTTTCTCGTCCTTCTGTGCTTCTTTATGATGCTTGACCATCCTATTTCTTACCAGAGTTGAGCAATCAAAAGCACCGCTTGATATACGATTCCCAATGGCTACACGGTCGCAAACCACACGATTGCGGAACTGATAAAGAGTGCGTAATGTCTTAAGATCGGCGGAGTCTGGTTCAAATAATGCACATGAGCCTGGCTCATAGAAACGTTTGGCATAATAAGCTATCATTTCCGCATCAGCCTTATCGTCTTTAATACGCTTCAATCCTGACCCGTACTTGATTTTCAATGCGCTTTCGAGCCAGATTTTCATTCCCTTGGCATAAAGATATTCGCAGAGTCCAATACTGCACGTGCCTGTGTGCTCACCACAGAACAACACCAAGGAAGAGTCAAATGAACGTCCCAGTTCCGAAGTATTCTTTACCCATTTGGTAAGTTTGAGGTAGCCCGTTTTTGTATTAGGGAACTCACTTTCGCCCATAACTCCTTGATCCATTAGGAGACAAGCATTGAATTTTTCCTTTGAAAAATCAATGCCTACGTAGATAGTTACATCATTTCTCATTACCTTTGCATCTAATATTATACATCAAGGTCAGCCTATATAACTGCTGCATCTAAGACTTTACTTAGGCTCAGAGCCTATCATTCTATTTGGAGTTCAGTTATAAACCCACAGAGCCCACGACACACCTAAGGCTCAAAGCCTGGTCAAAAGATTGGATTGCTCTGTGGGGAGGTTGACTTCCTTTAAACAACAAAGGTAAGAACAATCTCATTTTTAAGCTGAATCAGAGATGAACTTTTTATAATTAATATCTGATAATGCAAAGGTAAAGTCATAATTGACTATGGTCATTTATGGTGCACCCTCCTTTTGTATATCGTTTAGCGAGAGCAAAACCAAAGTTTTTTATTTATTTTTGTTATATGGTGCCCCATTGTCTTAAAATTGCCATCCAGACACTCTACGAAACAGAAAATATGGCAAACACAGGCCCATTATACCGCCTTTTTCAACTTTCCACACATTTTCTTCAGATTGAAGGCAATGGCAAAGAAGGCAAAGTCCATTTCGACCTTGTCTTTTCCAAAATGTCTGAATCGTTTGTAGCCGTAGTCAGCCTTCATCTGCCCAAAGACCGCCTCTGGTTCGATGCACCTACGACCTCGATGCTTTATTCCATCCTCAGATGTCAGCCTTTCTGATGCTTTGCGCTTGTATTCCTTCAAGCGGTGATTGACTTCTATGACTCTGTTTCCTTTAGCCTTGAAACAAGATCCTCTAAGCGGGCATCCTTCGCAGTTTTGGGCTCTGTACCTTACGCTTTCCGTCTGGTATCCATTTGCTGTCTTGTCGAGCTTGGTGCCAATGCGTTCCATGTGCTGCCCCATCGGGCATACATAATAGTCTTGTTCGGCATTGTAGAAGAAGCTGTCCTGATGAAATGGACTTGGAGCATAGTGCATACGCTGCTCCTTGTGGAACATGTTGTATTTGACGTAGGCCTCGATACCGTTCTCCTCCATAAAGCGGTAGTTTTCCTCAGAACCGTAGCCAGAGTCAGCAACCTCAGTACTTGCCAGATGTCCATAGCGTGCAGCAAAGGAGTACATGAATGGAATGTATGTCAGAGTGTCTGTGGGATTGGGGAACAAGGCGTAGTTGAGAATGAACTGATTCTCGGTGCCTATCTGCAGATTGTATCCAGGTTTGGTCTGTCCATTGTTCATCGCATCCTCCTTCATGCGCATGAAGGTGGCATCGGGGTCCGTCTTGCTGAAGGAGTTTCTCTTGCCGAGCGTTTCCTTCTTCTGTTCATAATCTGCAAGAGAGACCGCCTTTTTCTCTATCTCCTTTATCTGCTTCTTTTTCTCACGCAGTGCTTTCTTCGCCTCTTTTGCCTGTGGCGCCTCTTTCGACAACTCCTCTTTCAGACGTGATGTTATCTCGCAGATAATGGCTGGGGTTATCTCGATTGACTCGGGCTTGATTGCATTGTCCTGGGCTATAGCGTCGTCTACCTGAGACAGGAGCACGGCAAGCTGACGCTTGAGCTTGTCTATATTGCGTTCCACGTTCTTGCGCCAGACAAAGGTGTACTTGTTGGCCTTGGACTCTATCTTCGTGCCGTCGACATACTCCACATCAAGTGTGATAAAACCTTTCTCTGCCAACAGAAGAACCAACTGTGTGAACACGTTTGAAATCTCGTCTTTCACACGGTTGCGGAAGCGGTTGATGGTGATGAAGTCAGGCTTGTTGTAGCCTGCAAGCCAAATAAAGTGGATATCGCGTTTTAGCAATTCCTCTATGCGGCGACAAGAATAAATATTGTTCATGTAGGCGTAGATGATCACCTTGAGCATCATACGGGGATAGAATGCATTACGCCCTTTTACATGATAAAGTTTCAATATGTTGCTGATATCAATCTTGTCAAGCACATAGTCGATAATGCGTACTGGAGCGTCATCGGCGATATCTTCGTCGATTCTTGAAGGAAAAAGCAGGATTTCCTTGCTTAGATTGGGAATAAATTGTACCTTTGACATATTAGAAATTTCTTTCCATAAAGGTACAAAAAAATTATGGAATAGCAAAGCCCGAGCTTGTGAAAGTTCGGGCTTTGTGATATTTTAAAAGAGGGTGTGAATTTTGACACACCCCCTTTGCGTATTTAGGGCCTTTGTGGGGCGGCTGGTCGTGGTTGCAAGTTAGAAATTGTTGGCTTGCAACTCGAAGTAGCTCTGGGGATGAGCGCACACGGGGCACACCTTAGGTGCCTGTTTGCCTACCACCACATGACCGCAGTTGCGGCACACCCAGATGGCGTCTCCCTCACGACTGAAGACAATGGCGTCCTCAATGTTCTGCAGCAACTTGCGGTAGCGCTCCTCGTGGCGCTTCTCGATGGCGCCTACGCCACGGAACTTCTTGGCGATTTCGTGGAATCCCTCTTCCTCGGCTTCCTGGGCCATGCGGTCGTACATGTCGGTCCACTCGTAGTTCTCGCCTTCTGCGGCAGCCTTCAGGTTCTCTCGTGTTGAGCGAACAGCGCCACCTTCAAGTAGCTTAAACCACAGCTTGGCGTGCTCCTTCTCGTTGTTGGCCGTCTCCTCGAAGATGGCCGCAATCTGCTCGTAGCCATCCTTGCGAGCCTTAGAGGCGAAATAGGAGTACTTGTTGCGTGCCTGGCTCTCACCTGCGAAAGCCTCTTGCAAGTTCTTCTCAGTCTTGGTTCCTTTTAACTCCTTCATAATGTTTTGTATTTTAATTGTAATTATTCCAAAAATATTTCTGATGCAAAGATAATGCGCTTTGTTCTTTCTTGCAAGTGATTTTAGGCTTTTTAACAAAATAATTTTTGCCACCTTGTATTATAACAAATATCCTACGGGGAGGGAGTTGGCGAACAGCCGCTCGTTGGAGGTGTGCCAAGGCTTTGGTGTGCGGATGGCTTGTGGAACGCCATAGGGACCTATGAGGCTTGCGGTGTGTGGATACCGAGAGGGGTGGGGGAGGTTTGGGAGCGTTATGCCTAAGTAGGAAAGGGATGGAAGAGAAGGTGTGTGGAGGAAGGGCTTGTGCTTTCGGCCGACTGTAAATCAGCGGGTTGCGAATGGGTCAAGTGGTTGGTCGAATAGACTGTTACGTTATATAATATAACATAGCCACACAATACATTATGCGTTGTGTTATGAGCGAAGTGCTAAAATATCTTATAATATAGCTAAAAGTTTGCTGAATTGCCAATTGTTGCATACCTTTGCATTGTTAAAATAGAGAAGGAAACAATGGAACAGAAGAACAAGATTATCATCTTTTCGAATATCAAAGGTGGTGTTGGAAAGACCACCCTTTGCAGTCTTTTTGCAACTTATCTGGCCGAAAACGGCATGCCTGTAGCGGTTCTCGACGCCGACTTGCAGCAGTCGTTGTATCGTCACCGTGTGCGTGAGGAGAAGGCCGATCCTGAGCAGAAGATGCCTTGGCAGGTCACCCCGCTCGACACCTCGGACATTAAGAAGGTGAACAAGGTGATGAAGGAACTGAAGAAGGTGCCAGGTAGCGTGCTTATCGGCTGTCCGGGTAACCTCACCGATAAGAGCCTGGCGGC